>Ga0307515_10005656_pt1 | contig 25242 bp, 26 predicted proteins | sample 17_EM_MG_FD_194513 | JGI IMG/M metagenome (GOLD analysis project Ga0307515, IMG submission 194513) | Populus trichocarpa ectomycorrhiza microbial communities from riparian zone in the Pacific Northwest, United States - 17_EM | ecosystem: Host-associated > Plants > Roots > Unclassified | place... | reverse complement strand
ACGTATGCAACGCGACCCGTCGCCTGGGCGACGGGTAGCGTGTAATTCTCCGTCAGAGCGTACGAGGTTCCGTCAGAGCCGTCAGAGCCGTCCGGAACACCCGGGTGTTTCAGACGGAAATTAGGGTTGTTGCTGATGAGGATGAGAAGGATGAGGAGGAGCAGGACCAGGATAAGGAGCAGGATGAGGATGAGGATGATGGCAAAGAACCTCAGAAGATTGGCCAGGGGGAGATGGTAAATACATCGGCTGACGATGTAGCTACCATGGTAGACGATCCGCCAATCGTGCTACCTGAGCAAGGCCAGGAGATCCATGAGCATACCCCGTGGCCACAACCACCAGCGTCTGGCCCACAGCCACAAACCCCGGAGCCTTGCCCACGACCACAAACTCCGGAGACTCATCCCCTCGCTGGGCTGGAGTTTCTGGGGCTTGTGACATCGCAAAAACCTCGCCCAGTGGTGCCAACCCTGCGAGATGCAGAGGCACCCGGAAACACCCCAGATGTGGATATCGATCGGTAGCTGCTCGGCGAATCGGCAGGTGGCGACAGTCTCACCTATGACCTGGTCCCAGATAACCCTCTCGCTGGGGCATGCCCGGATGGCTCGGTAGGTGAGGAGTGAACCAGTCTCCGCATCGCATAGGAGGTGATGGTTGTTGCGTTCAGGTTAGGGTCAGGTTCTTGTCTTGTTCGTTTCCTTTGATCTAATCTATTTATCTCAGGCATTGATCATTACACACATCGTGAGGTTTTTGAATCGCTCAGGGTTTATTTTCTTTCTGGGTTTTGTAGTGGTTTTATTTTATTCATAGTATTATGGGACATTGCGCATGCAATGTTTTTGCAACTCCTGGCGTGTAAGGAACCTCATTGTGATGGTGTTGAGGGTCAATAAATCACTCAGGTTAGCCGAAAGTATCGTGAGATTATGCCCACCAGGCTGCTCAGGCCCAGCACCAACGTTCGTCCCTTTCTACAGTGTATACTCCACTCCTCCCATGTCGTCGATAATGCTAGAGAAGACCCCTTTCCGTTACGCTAAATTTTCATGCCGAAAGAAGTTCACCTCTGACAGCTGGCGACTTAAATATATCAAATCACACCATCCTGAACACCTTCAAGTAGCACGCCAGAAAAATGTGACTATTCTCAGCGCGCCCCCACGCGTTGAACCCACCCAGCGTCGTGAATTCAACAATAACAAAGATTCAGTCGAAGACTTGCAGGCATTTCCCCACCTCAAACACTTTGAAAACATCGCAGACTTGGAGTGTCAACCACCGCCACCTCCTCTGCCAGGGACTGAAACATACCCCGGCACCGGCGCTCTGTTGAGCGATTACATTGCTGAGCCATGGGAACGCGACGCACAGGGTTGCCTTGAGACGAACCTACAAAACAATCCCTACGACCCATTTGCGACACATGAAGAGTACAAATATATTCAGTGTGGGATCGAGAAGAAGGGCATGAAGATGTACTATGACAACGTGCTGAAGGAAGAAAACACCACTCTGGGTTTCCCAAGCTTCAAAAACATGGATGGCGTCCAGAAGCTCGTGACTAGCATACCAGATAATCAGGCTCTCGGGGAGTGGGAACTACACACTCTCATCGATATGAAATGGAATGACAATCACCAACACCCTATCAATTACTGGAGTCGAGACATCATCAAAAGCATGAGATGGTTGGTGCGGCAGCCAGCCTTCGCCGGGCATCTCATTTACTCCCCTCAGCGTTGTTTTAACAGCGATACGCCACCGAATTGCCTCTATACCAAAATACACACTGCGGACTGGTGTTGGGAGACATGGGTAAGGAGAAATACTCGTCGATAATCACATGGTAATCAATGATCAGTCGACGCTCAGAGTGGGGGATACACTGGTTCCCTTGATCTTCATATCCGACGGAACACATCTCTCAAATTTTGGTCGCGACGAGACAGAGTGGCCTGTATATATGACGATTGGCAATCTATCTTCGATGAGCCACCAGATGCCCTCAACGCACAGCATCACGATGGTCGTGCTCCTGCCAATTCCAATCAAGAACCACAATATTCCCCCGAAGCGGCTGGATGAGCAGCAGCGAGCAAACCGAGAGGTGCTGAATGAAGTACTCTGGTGGGTACTCCAGCCTCTCACCATTAAACACAATCCCAGCACTGAGAGCGGGTATTACAACGTTCTCTGCGCAGATGGCAACAACAGGCATTGGAAACCGGTTTTAGCAGCATGGCTTGCAGATTGCCCACCGTATAGCCACCTACATCATGTCGAGCAGCATGTCTGTTTTTGGTGCGAGTGTCCCAGGAACCAACTTGGAGATCATGTCCCTCCTGACCAGCAACACCCCCGGCAGGATCACAACCTATATAGAACCCTGAGCGATGCCAGCTCTAAGGCAGCCAAAGCCGAACTCTCGTTGCGCCAAGTTCACCGAGGATTCAACGTGTTTCAACAAGTTCCCTGTATCATGAGCGACCTCCCGAAGCCCGAGCTCCTCCATACAATGCCGATTGGCATGCTTGACCACCTCCAGAAGTGGATTTTCCACTTCATGAAGACGCACAAACTGCTCGACAAGTACAATGCAATCTGGTTATCAGTGCCTGCTTACGATGACCTCACACCAAAAATGAGTCATATGAGGAAGTTTCTCAACGGAATGGGACGGATATGAAGGAAATGAGCCGGTACCTGCTTGGAGTTGTAACCCTGTCTCTACGAGGCAGAAGCCCCGCTCAGCGTCCCATATTCAATCTCCCGATTGTGTGCACACGGGCATTGTTCGAATTCTATATGTATGCTCGATATAAATCTCACGATGATGCAACATTGAGCTACATGGAGGACGCCTTGCATGGTTTTCACACCTTCAAAGATGTTTTCTTACTTGGCCGAGCCAGCGAAAAGGCGAAGGCCAAAGCCAATGCCCTGAGAACGGAACTCGTGACGAAGCAAAAGGTAGAAGAGGAAACAAATGCTGAAACTTGGACACCGTCCAAACAGTGGCGCGAAATGAACAGCTGGTGGGATTATATCAGCCACGAGATAGATGTTTCCTTGGAGTTAGATGCCGACTTAAACTTTCCGAAGATCCACCTGATATCTCAATGGGTTGAACAGATTCGTCGATCTGGAGCCCTGCAACAGTATTCCGCCGAGAGACATGAACAAGCACATAAAACGAACCTCCAGGATGGTTGGAACGCCTCAAATCACAATCTTAACTACCTGCCACAAGTATTCACCTTTCAGTGTCGCATTCACTGCTTCGAAATGAGAGAGCTCAATCTCCAAGCCCTTGCTCAGCGTTGGGAGAACAGCGCTGCCGCCTGCAATGTCCTCCCTTCCGGTGCTGATCTGGCTGCCCCCCTGAGCTCCCAGTCATATACGAAGCCCGAATTCATGGGACCCCCAAACCGCCGTGATGGAAACCATCCTGATGCTATGATCAAAGACCTCAGAGCAATACTCGACAAAACGCAAGACGCAATGCACCTTGTGCCAATATTCAGCGGCACGCGGGAGTTTATCAAGTATAAGAGTCGTAACAAGACGTATATGTTGGATGAACAACTGCACGCAATGGAGCTCTGTATTTACCATGATATTAAGGTTCAAGTTGAGGGTTTAGAAGGTGAACGCATATCTCAGATGTGCCGATTCACAGGAAGCCAGAGCTGGCGTGGAGGGGACCGACAGACTGACTGGGTGTGGGTTAAGCAATGCCCGGGGAGGTGTTATGGTGTGCTGAATGGGTGTCTCCCATGACAACTGCAACGACCATTCAAAATCAAGCTCCTAAATGAGGATGCAGCTTTCATTGAGTAGTGGTTAGCCCTGGCACTCACTACAATACCTGAAAACCCGGGTAACTTGGATCCCGTCTCACAATTTGTACAAGTGAGAAAAGCACTGGCAGGTGTTGCTTTGCAAGTTTTCAGCGTGGGAAACATCGTCGGCTGCGCGCATGAAAGTCCAGAGATAGCTACTAGTAGTAAGACATGAGACGGAAGGAACGAGCGATGGATTGTCAATAGCCACATAGATCTGGCGACTTGGAATAATGTGTATAATTAGTAAGGAGAGAATTGCATTTTGCGCGCAGGTACAAGGAACGCGAGGAGAGATTTTCGCGGCGTCACCAATTGCATTGCAATCCCGATGCTAGCGCATACCCAATGAACCCATTCCGACGTATGGTCACAGTTCGCCACAACGCCAGAGTGTTCGTTCAAACTAGGAGACGGACAGAGTGAGTAGAAATAGTGAAATCGCAATTGGAGGGTGATACGCAATGTGACACGTGGCATCGATGCTGGGCGCACAGTTATCCGCCACCGGGGTGTCTGTGACGGCTCAGATGGAGCGCGTCCACCCTGACGTAGCCATTCCGCCTGGACGGAAATGTTTTTTGCTGATGTAGCATAATGTATACTGTTATATACAATAGGAAAAGGTTATTTTGTTATATATAATGAACCATAAGCTATATATCTTCCAGTAGTCTCCTGTAATAGCCATATTGGAGTCTAATGAAATATAGATGGAAGCTAGTATGTGTAATCATCGGCAAAAGTCCAAATCAACTATAGGCTATGCTACATGTACACCCGCAGCTTATAGCAAGCTTCCCATTGACCCTGTGTGACATACAGCCTATACTCCTCTATAGATAATTCATAGAGATGTGCATGTGGGCCTATGGAACTACATACGGCTACCAGCCAGAGAGAGCCCTATACCTGCCTTTACAGCATGTAGTCTTTCTTGTGATACTAGTACTATACACACTATCACTGCGTAATAGCACTGCTGCACGTAACATGTGCAGGGCTGGGTAACACCCAGTTTCTATAGTCTGCTCACCACGAGCATTAGATCTCTAGTGATTATGTTACCCTAGCCTACCTTTATGATATTCTACACTATTGACATTCACATTTGCAACTGTATCTATTGATATACCTTTTTACGAGGCCATATATGGGCATTGCCTTTACACTATTTTTGAGCTTCCTATTTCAGATAGGTTGCGCATTAGCGATTGCCTGAATTACTCATTTCCGACGTGTCACCCTAGTGTTAGCAATGGTACCTGGTTACCCTGCTGCAGTCCGGGTTGGACCCAAACCTGAGGCCCCGGTCTGGGTCAGGAACGGCCAAAAAACTGGACCGGGTAACTAGCGCTGGGTTGTGACCCAGACCCGACCACGGTTCCATCTTACAGTTCCTACAACTTTGGTTGCAATTAAGTTTTTGAGTTCTGATTGTATCATGACATGATCAATACATAGATTGCACAGTGTTAGCAGCTCTTTCACCTCAGGCTGTCAGATTTGCAATACGACCAATATTCGTTGAATTGCTGTGATATAATGCCAAATGTTAAGCGAAATTCCCCTGTGTTTGATAGCAACTGAATGAATATTTGTCGGATCGCAAATCTGAAAGTAGGAAGGGAAACAACAGCCAAACCTGCACAATGTATGTATTGATCATGTCACAATATGATCAGAACTCAGATACTTAATTGGGGCCAAAGTTGTGAGGTTGAAATGGCGGGTTTTTAGTGGTAAAACTGGCCCAATTGCAACGAGTCTGGATAAGTTGGTGTACACCCGATTGGAACCGGAACCAGAACTGAACCGGGAATTTGGAACTGTTGCTAACCCTGATTGACAGTGACAGATTGCAGAAGCAACTACGCTTGGGAAGTACACCTGATCAAGGTTAACAGTAGCAGGGACAATTCCGAGTTGATTGCTGAAGGCAACCGGCCTTGAGACATGTCAGCGGCAAAGTCAGTCAAACTCAATTGGAATGGAATCATCATACTAGAACTCGAAGGCTATTGGTTGTGGAATCAATGAGATTCAGCAAGTCACCGTTCAAATTAGCCAATTGATCATCAGCGATAACTGAGTTTCCATCTGAAACAACCGGGTGTTCCGGACGGCTCTGACAGCTCGGACTGAACCTCGTACCCTCTGACGGAGAATTACACACCTCCCGTTGCATACTTACCCCCATTACTTTGTGCCTGGAAGGTGATAACGTATCCGCACCATCAGAATGACACATCTGTTATACTCTTCACAGGGGCTGCAGTCATGCTGTAGCCCTTTACACAACACCTAGCGATGTTTATGCCTTTCTTCGGCCAATAGCCACATTTCACCTCTCCGCTATTGCTATATATTGGATGCCGCACTCGCCCCATATATGTTGAGCTTTGAGATTTTGTCACATATTGCAATACAGTCTTCGCTTCGAATACATCGCTTGCCGTTGCATTTGCTTCACCATTAACGTAATTTACAGGTCAGAAATATACAGTCTAATCTTCACACTCTCTAGTACTATGCCCTCAGTCCTCCACATTCTGCATTGATCCATCATCGGCTTGCGATGCTTATTCCTGCTCATCCGCATCAGCATCGTTGCCATGCTCACACTCATACCCGTCAACATCACTGGTTCCCAGGTCAAACCTACTATGCCCGCAGTCCTCCGCATTCTGCGTTGATCCATCATCGGGTTGCGATGCTTCTCCCTTCTTATCCGCATACACATTGTTGCCATTCTCGCCCTCACACCTGTCGACATCAGTCATTCCCAAGGCAAACCTTGTGAGTTCAGTCGCCGGCCGTCATCGCCGGCTTCTGGTGGGGATGGCATTGCGCAGGTCGCTTTCATCACCTTCATCTTCGTTATCCCTGCTGCCCCCTGGCATCCTGAAATGAAGTTCGTCATCCATGCAATTGTTGTCTATCGGGATATTTGGGTCAGTGCTTTCAATCTTAGTCTCCTCAAGCGCCACTTCGGAGATCAAATAATCAAGAAGAATTGCATTTTCAACACGTGCTGCTCCCATGCTGATCACCATGGCAGGCATTGGGTTCTCCGCCTGTTGGATCTGACGCTTGACAGTAGGAAGAGTGCTGTTACACACCCTCTGTTAATAGCTCTCCAGTAGTGTGTTCCAGGTATTCATCAAGAATGTATACGTGTCTGCAACGCCAGCCGACGTTAACCACTTGCGACCCGTTGCTGCGCAGCAGGATGCGTTCTTACCACATCATTCTTGTAATTGAACTAGTTCGAGCGATCAGATCTGTCCACTTTCAGCTTCGACTTGGAAGCTTTCGGATGAGTGCCTTTGTTCTTTTGCCACTCCAGCAGAGCATGGCACAACGTAGTGCAGGTAAACATGATCAGCAGCAAGGCTATATGACCCTCATTTTCGTCAATCATGGAATGATGAAATCCATCAGTAGACTTACCACAGTTATTCGCCCGATGATAAAATTTCATTTAGATACACTGTGGGATTGCTTCCGCCGGGAAGTACAGTGGACGCTGGCCATTTGTCAGCAGCTTTCGACACTCTCTGCATTGGATTTGGACCGCGTACACCACCTTCCACACGCTCTGCTACAGAAAAATGATACTTATTGTCTGCCAGAAGGGAATCAATGAATTCCAAATGCTCTGCGTTGGATTCAAAGCAGCGGAGATCATATAGCTCTGCTATAATGTCCCTTGCTGATTGAACAAATTGGGATATAACTTTATCGACTTCTGTGCGAACCTCGTACCGTTATGAGCGTCTAATATCCAACATGGGCCATTGCTTCGGCATACCTCTTTGAAGATCTCATTTGTGGGTGCCTCGTATGCTATGGACCAAATGTTGTTTTGCTGCATTGCCGTGTTCCAGTACTTCTCTATTATCTACCAGTGTGGGGCTTCAGATAATGCTTTCGCAATGTGTCACATTGCACAACTTACCGTCTCCAAGTAGCTTGCACTCATAATCGGCCGTCTGTTCTGCATGTAGAGCTCCAGGAGTCTGCCCATTGCAAATATATGACGCGTCATGTCGGAGTGACGAAATCGATGGATGCAGCAACTGCCGGAGATTACTGATCGAGGTGTAGACACCGCCTGCGTTTGCAAATGACACTGCCTCTGTCTCTGAGTCATTTCTGTCGCTCGCGTTTGCAGTGGATTTGTAATGATCGCGCGGGCTCCTGGATTAGGGATGGGGGTAGGTATGTTTTCATGACTGCAGAGAGGAGTGGGAGTGCTAGCAATGCCGGATGCAGGACTGGTTACAACGCGACGCGTTGAGTCTGTCTGTGAGGTTCCGCAGGGTGCTGGTGTGTTACCACTGCTTGTACCCGGTGTGGCGGTTGGAGTAATTCTTGACCCTCAAAGTGTTGCTGATGGGGTGATATCTGCAACTCAAGAATTTTGCAGCGAAGATGAGGGGGTGGAGTTCTGACCTTGGATTGTAGAGGCTATGGAACTCCCTCATTGAGATGAATCCCTCTCGCCAGCTGGTACGGAAACGAGTCTCTCAGCAGGGGATAGTTGAGAATACCCCGAACGCCTACGCTGTTGTTGATTCTGAAGATTTGCGAGACTTCGAACATTTCGTATGACTGGAGACGTGCCAGGGTGAGGGCTTTGGGAAGGCATCATCCGATATGGATGTTCGACGTTATGACTGTAGGAACAATTTCCTCTGCATGCATATTCAACGGCAGGCGAGGTTGACTCATATTTGAGTGACCATGGAGGGATTCGACAATAATGGGAGGCGCAATGTAAACCGCGCTAGACTCCAAACCATAACAATACTTGGGCACGAGATCCCTTCAAAAGCATTCAATTATGGGGTCAACTGCCATCAGATTGAACTCAGATTAAACTCAGCATTGATATTCACTGTTTCAGCAACGTCTGAAGGTCTATTTGCACCGCTTGAAGGGTGTTTATGCCTTCTTGGCGCAATTGTCATAGTATTGCACTCGTTCTTGGCACAATACTCCGAACCGTCGCTGGTGTTTATCATCAGCTTCCCGGTGGAAATCCCCCTTTGGCAGAGCTAGAAGCTTCGCAAAGCGAAAAATGACGTGTTCTCTATATTATGACATCAGTTGGGTTTGCTTTTTCCACCGCTAGGCATTGGTAGCCGTGTTGGATGGTTGCACAGTTCGGACAACTTGAGAACTACTCAGATCAGCGAAATGTAAATTGGTCCGGAAGCAACACGCAATCCTCCCAGACACTCTGGGCGACCTCACCAGTGCTTCCAAGTACTTCCAGATGCTCCCAGACCCCCCTGGAGCTAAGCAAAGTGCTCTCAGACTCTGCAAGAGTATTCTCAGGTGCTCCTGAATGCACCTGGAGTTATGGAGGTGCATTCAGGATGCTACGAGATTTGACTTATAGAATAGTCACATTCTGGGGCTCCTGCGACCTCTGCGCAGATCTGCGGGAGACTTGGACAGAAGCAGAGACCACTGCGCAGCTCTGCAGGATACTTCGTGAGCTCTGCGGGATACTTCGAGAGCAGCAGAGACGGCTGTGCAGCTCTGCGAGAGACTTGGTGCCGTATTCTCTGAGCAGTCGTTCTTACATAACTAGAAGGCATTTCGTCTCATCATATTCGTCTTTGTTACAGTCACGAGATTTGCTACATCATAATATGGCATGCATTATTCAAGTCTCTAAATATATACACATACGGTCAATGTGGCCACAGATGGTACTGGAGCATAATCGGAGGAGCACCTGGACACGCCCATTCAGAGAACTTAGAGATGCACCACTTGGAGCTAGAAGGCAGAGAGCCCAACATCAACACTCTGGTGCACCTCTCGCGACATCCAAACAGGATTCATGAGAAAGACCGGTTCTGGTGTGAGGAGCATAGGAATCGGGTGACAAGATATGATACTACCCTGCGTTGAGGATCCACGCAATTGCGTGGAACCAGGAAATCTCGGACAGAGCGAGTGAGACCAAAAGTTGGGAAACATAGAGCCTGTATTTTCATTGTATGATAAGATGAGATGGAGATGAGATGATGTCTATCTACTCCGGGGTCTGCCAAATATATACTCCCACTCACTCTGTCCACCTCCGTTACCCCTGTGTTACCGTACAACCGCCATCGCTCCTTGAACATGTACTTGGAGGCTGTGATCGAGTGTGTTTGGAGATGCACTTGGAGACTGCGATCGACTGAACTCAGAGATGCCCTTGGAGGCCGCAATCAAGTGTGTTTCGAGATGCGCTTGGAGAACGAGACATCGAGTGAACTCAGAGGTGCACTTGGAGGCCGTGATTGAGCGAGTTTGGAGATGCACTTGGAGGCCGGGATCAAGTGAACTCAGAGATGCACCTATAATCCGTCATGGAGCATGTTGGGAGATACACTTGGAGGCCATGATCGATCAAGATTGGAGGAGTACTTGGGGGTGGTTGATCTGGACCCGATTGATCTGAAGGCGGTCAATCTGGAGGCAGTCGATCTGGAGGCAGTCAATCTGGAGTCAGTGAATCTGGGGGCGGTAGTTGGGGAGGCATGTGCGGTGGAAGCTGAGACTCCATTCATTGGTTAACTCGTAACAGTGGAAATGTGGAGAATTGAGTACAACAAGGTCCGCTGAGAGCTGAAATGACTGGCTGGGAGCAGGAGACAGTCGATCATGGGATGATGCAGTACGCGGTGTATGCAGAACTCATTGTATGCTGTACTTGGTGTATACTGTACTCGGTGTATGCTGCACTTGGTGTTAACTCGTGATCATGGCATGGAGAGATAGAGAGGGATGGACTCAACTTCGTGTTCTTAGGTGATGGTAGAGGTGAGGACGAGAAATAGAGCAATGAGCGGAGATGGGGGAAATCATCATGAGAAACTGGGACTTAAGACAATTTCGTGTGGGAGTCAATTTACCATCCCCGATACGGCAGGTATGAGTCCCGATCCGGTGTGTAAATACACTGATATGAGGTCTTCCCAACCCAATCAGGCAAGTCATACCCCTGAATTCTCATATCCGCTCGTATCCTCCACAACGTTCTCATTCTCATCCCCATCTCTCTCTTTCTTGTCCACAACTTTACCATCATCGCACATCACAAAGTTAAGTCATCCCTCTCTATCTGTCCATGCCATAATCATGAGTTGACACCAAGTCCATCATACACCGAGTACGGCATACACCGAGTACAGCATACACAGAGTACAGCATATACCAAGTACAGCATACACCACGTACAGCATACACCAAGTACAGTATACACTGAGTAAGGCATACACCGAGTACAGCATACACCGAGTACAGCATACACCGAGTACAGCATACACCGAGTACAGCATCCACCCAAGATTGTTTGTCTTCCCTACATTCTCATGATTACGAGTTGACCCCTGAATGTAGCTGCAGCTTCCGGCGTGGCCCCCCTTCACGATCCACCGCCATCAGCCAGCTCGCCATGAGAGCTCAATGGTAAAGTCACCTTGTCACATTCCAACATTTGCGTCTCAACTAACTGATGAATTGATTCTCAGCACCCGGCCTGGCGTCCATTGACCGCCTGCAAGTACTCATCCAATCTCGCTCGATCACGTCCTCCAAAGTGTATCACCAAACTCGCTCGATTACGGCCTCCAAGTCCATCTCCAAACTCGCTCAATCACGGCCTCCAAGTGTGTCACAAAACTCGCTCGATTATGGCCTCCAAGTGCATCTCCAAACTCGCTCAATCACTGCCTCCAAGTGTATCTCCAAACTTGCTCAATTATGCCCTCCAAGTTCGCTAGATTGTGGCCTCCAAGTGCATCTCCAAACTTGCTCGATCACAATCTCGGAGTGCATCTCTAAGTCCACTCGATCACGGCCTCCCTGAATATCTCCCAATACGCTCGAATACCGCCTCCAAGTGCATCTCCAAACTTGCTTGATCACGGCCTCTGAGTGTATCTCTGACTTCACTCGATCGTCATTTACAGGCGCACCGGTAACGTTCTCAAAGAAGATGATGTTCTTCCCAGACTGCTTTACAGTGATTTGAGGTGCTCCCTGGCTAGTCGTTGGCGCTCCCAGACTTGTCATCGGCGCTCCCAGACTTGTCGTCGACACTCCCAGACTTGTCGTCGGCGCTCCCAGGTACTCCCAGGTGCACACAACGTTCTCTCCAGCACTCCAAGGAGTTCTCAAACTTATCACAATCACTCTCATGGCACTCCTGAACCCGTCATCAGAGATCCCAGTTATTCCGAAGGCTGGCCGGAATGCCCTCCTAGGGTCTGATTCTCTCCTGAATTTGACGCATGGAAGTTTACACTTCACATCCTCTCAGACACTCCTGGAGTCTTCCAGTGACTAAAATACATTTTGCTGATGCACTTTGCTCCGAGATGCACAAGGTCTGAGCGGTAAATGTGGTACGGGATGCCAAAGCAACACGCGGCGTCGCAAACTGGTGTCACCGCGAGTACTAAATCTCGTCTCGAGGCTCCTCATTCAACAGGTTCTGAGTGGTTGTGCATGATGAAGGCGGGGCCATTTTGTGTTCATTAGCCAACAAAACGCAGCATATCAATCAAATCGCAGGAACTCGACTATATATATTCCTTCTTCCCACCTACACCTCCATTCTCTTTTCTTCCCGTATGAAACACACTGCCAGCATCCTGAACTATCTCGACATCACGCGACTTGCACAACACAATGCCTCTCGATCCAAAACACACCCGATAACCTACACAACGTTGTACGTTCACTCTGGGCTTCCTTCCGCCACATTTCAAATGTATTATAATGCTAACATCTTGCATGTAGATTCATTTTCAACCCGCAGCGATGGCATCAAAGGGCAGCCACAAAGGAAAGAGGAAGCCAACTGCCAGGGTAAAAATGCCGACATTGGTTATAAATCGACGCCTGTCGTTGGATCACGACTGTATAAAGGGATTCATCTCGGAACACATCCGTGGACCCATACGGACATACAATGTTTGCAACGTCAAGGATGAGAGGGCCTGGGACCTCCATTTTGATATAATCTTTCTTGATCCAGTCACGACTCACCACTTTTCACAATTCCAGCTGATGTGGCCGTACCGCAGGAGCAGGAGTTCACCTTTTCGGGAGTGCTGGGCAGTGTTCCGCTCATACATGCGGCAAATATTTGACAAAACCCGCGACCAAATGAACAATTGGAGGTGGGCCAACCCCCATGCCTTCGGGGATCAAGTCGATTCCTCCAATCCGGAGACAACAGTCTTGAGAAATGTTATTCACACCGGCGAGCGTTTCTCCTGGTACGGTAGGGATGACCTCAGGGCAAGGATTGAGCCGCAAAGCTGCCGGCCATACAAGGCAGGAGAGTTCCTGGCCGTTAGATGACTGAAGTGGGATGAGATAATCGACAAGAATGAGGATGCTGAGAACTGCGAGGATCCCGGAGCACCGAGCAGTGGAAGGAGCCGTCCTGGTGATGGCAATATCAATTACGACAGTGAGAGTGGGGAGGAACAGCAGGGCGGTGAGAAACAGACCAAGAAAGGGAAAGGAACAACAGATGGGAAGGGGAAAGGGAAGGCGACTGAGGATGGGAAAAGGAAAGGGAAAGGGAAGGGGAAGCGAAATGGTAATGGCAAAGGTATTGTTAAACAAACCCCAGGGGGAGATGATATCTCTTGTGCCGTTGCTTTGCAGATACAGAGGAAATGTCAGAGGCAGAATTGGATACGGAGGGTTAACTAGAGCGGGTATACTTAGAGCCGGAAGCATCGCCCACCGTGTCGATATCCTCAGATGATGATACCGACTCTACCAAGTCAGACGGAAAATATGACACAAAACCTGAACCTGATGTGGATATCCGGATGGAGGATGATGTGGACACAGCGGACGCCGTTGATTTGGAGGGCAATGTGGATATGGAAAGGGACGGTGACAATGGAGAGGAGGAAGATGAAGAGGGGGAGGATAAGGATGAGGAGGATGAGGAGCAGGAGGAGGAGGAGGATGAGGATGAGGATGAGGATGATGGCAAAGAACCTCGGACGATTAGCCAGGGAGAGATGGTAAATACATCAGCTGACGATGTTGATACCATGGTAGATGACCAGCCAATCGTGCTACCGCAGTAAGGTCAAGAGATGCACGGGCATACCCCACAGCCACAACCTCCGGCGCCTGCCCCACGGCCCCAAATCCCAGAGCCTCGCCCATGACCAGGAACACTAGAGACTCATCCTCTCAGTGGGCTGGAGGATTTGGGGCTTGTGACACCACAAAAACCTTGCCGGGTGGTGCCAAGTCTGCTGGAAGCTGAGGCAGCCGGAAACACCTCGGATGTGGATGTGGATCAGTCGCTGCTCGGCCAATCGGCAGGTGGCAACAGTCTTCCCGAGGTCCCACTCCCCGATGTCCCACTCCCAATGTCCCACTCCCTGATGTACCTCTCCCTGAGGCACGCCCAGATGGCTATGTAGGTGAGAAGTGAACCAGTCCTCGGGTTGCAAATGAGGGGATGGTTGTTGCGTTCGGGTTATGATCAGATTCTTGTCTTGTTAGTTTCCTTTGTTCAAATCTATGTATCCCAGCCATTGATTATTACACGTGTTGTGAGGTTTTGGATCGCTCAGGGTGTATTTCATTCATTGTATTACGGGACATTACGCGTGCAGCGTTAGTGCAACTCCCGGTGTGTAAGGAACCTCCTTGTGATGGTGTTGGGGCTCAATAAATCTCTCAAGTTAGCTGAAAGTATTGTGAGCTTACACACCAGTCTGCTCAGGCCCAGCACCAACATTCGTCATTTTCTACGCTGAATACCCCACTCCTTGCGTGTTGTCGACAATGCCAGAGAAGACCCTTTTCCGTTACCCCCAATTTTCATGCCGAATGAAGTTCACGTCAGACAGCTGGCGACTTAAACATATCAAATTACACCATCCTGAAGAATCTGACTATTCGCAGCACGCCCCAACGTGTTGAACCCGCTCAGTGTCGTGAATTTAACGGTAACAATGATTCGTTCGAAGACTTGGACGTGTTTCCCTACCTCGAACACATTGAAAACATCGCAGACTCAGAGTTTCAATCGCCGCGACCTCCTCTGCCACAGATGGAAACATACCACGGCACCGGCGCTGCGCTGATCAATTACACTGCTGAGCCATGGGCACATGACGCTCACGGTTACCTTGAGACGATCCTACAGACCAATCTGTACTACCCATTCGCGACGCTTGAAGAGTACAACTATACCCAGTGTGGTATCAAGAAGAATGGTATGAAGATGTACTATGACAACGTGCTGAAGGAAGAAAACACTGCTCTGCATTTCCCAAGCTTCAAAAACAGGGATGGCGTCCAGAAGCTCATGCCTAGCATGCCAGATGATCAGGCTCTCCGGGAGTGGGAACTACACACTCTCGAGGATATGAGATGGAATGTGAATCACCAACGCCCTATCAAATACGGGGGTCGAGACATCATCAAAGCATGTGATGGTTGATGCAGCAGTCAGCCTACGTTGAGTATCTCATTTACGGCCCTCAGTGTTGCCTTGACAGTGATCCGCCACCGAAACGCCGCTATACTGAAATGCACGCTGCAGACTGGTGGTGGTGGGAGACACAGGTAAACAGAAATACTCGAGGATAATAACATCCTAATCGAGGTTAAGGCAATGCTCAGACTGGGAGATACACTGGTTCCAATGATCTTCATGTCCAACGGAACATATCACTCGAAATGTGCTGGTGACAGGAAAGAGTGGCCTGTATCCATGACGATTGGCAGTCTATCTCCGAAGATCTGCCAGACGCCCTCAACGCACACTGTCGTGATGGTCGCTCTCCTGCCGATTCCAATCAAGAATCGCAATATTCCTCAGAAGCAGCTGGATGGGCAGCGGCAAACAAACCAGGAGGTGCTTAACGACGTACTCCGGCGGGTACTCCAGCCTCTCACCTTTGAACTAGATCGCGGCACAGAGAGCGGGTTATACAATGTTCTCTGTTCAGATGGTAACTTCAGGCGTTGCAAACCGGTTTCAGCAGCATGGCTTGCAGATTGCCCTGAGTATACCGACCTACATCATCTCAAGGGGCATGTCTGTTTTTGGTGCGAGTGTCCAAAGAACGAACTTGGAGATTATGTTCCTCCTGACAAGCAACACACCCCGCGGGATCACAACCTATATAGAACGCTCAGTGATGCCAACACCAAGGCAGCTGATGCCAAACTCTCGTCAGGCCATGTTCACAGAGGAGTGAACGTGGTTGGACATATTCCCTGTATGGTGAGCGGCCTTCCGAAGCCTGACCTCCTCAATACAATGCAGATCGGCATGCTTGACCACCTCCAGAAGTGGATCTTCCACCTCATGAAGACGCACGAATGGCTCCACAAATACAATGCCATCTGGTTATCCGTGCCTGCTTACCACGACCTCACACCAGAAAATTAGTCATATGAGGAAGTTTCTCAATGAAATGGGAAGGAGATGAAGGAAATGAGCTGGTACTGGCTTGGAGTTGCAACCCAGTCTCTACGAGGCGGGAGCCCCACTCAGCGTCCCATATTCAATCGCGCAATTAAGTGCACACGGGCATTGTTTGAATCCACTATCTATGCCCGATATAAATCTCACAATGATGCGACATTGAGCTACCTGGAGGACTCCTTGCGTGGTTTTCACACCTTCAAAGATGTTTTCTTCTCGGCCGAGCTGGCTAACCGGCGAAGGCCAAAGCCAATGCCCTTAGAACGGAACTCGTGAAGAAGCGACAGGTAGACGAGGAAACCAATGCCGAAACTTGGACACCGTCCAAGAAGCTGCGCGAAACGAATGGCTGGCGGGATTATATCAGCCACGAGATAGATGTTCACAAGGATTTCGATGTTGACTTCAAGTTTGCGAACATACACTTGATGTCTCATTGGGTCCAACAGATTCGTCGATACAGAGCCTTGCGACAGTATACTGCCGAGAGACAAGAACACGCACATAAAATGAACCACAAGGACGATTGGAACACCTCCAATCACAATCTCAACTACCTGCCACAAGTAATCACCTATCAGCGTCGCATTCTCTTGTTCGAAATCAGGGAACTCAATGTCCAAGCCCTCGCTCAGCGTCGGGGGTACAGCGCCGCCGCCTGGAAAGTCATTCTTTCCGGTGCTGATCTGTCTTCACCCCTAGGCTCCCAGTGATTTGCAAAGTCCGAATTGATGGGACCCCAAACCCGCCGTAATGGAAAGCATCCTGACACTACGATCAAACACTTCAGAGCATTTCTCGACAATACACAAGACTCAACGCACCGCCTGGCAACAGACAGCAGCACGCAGGGATTTATCAACCATAAGAGTGGCAACTAGACATTTATATCGGATGGATTACTGCACGCAATGCAGCTCTGTATTAACCATACTAATAAGTTTCAAGTTGAGGGTTTAGAAGGTGAACGCATATCTCAGATGTGTCGAAGCACAGGGAGCCAAAGCTGGCGCACAGGGGATCGACGGAACGACTGGGCATGCGTAAAGAAACCCCCAGGGAGGTGTTATGGCCCGCTGAATAGGCGTTTCCCGTGGCAACTGCGACGACTATTAAAAATCAAACTCCTAAACGAGGATGGAGCTTTCATTGAGTATTGGTCAGCCCTGGCGCTCACCACAATACCTGAAAACACAGGTAACATGGATCCCGTCTCGAAACTTGTACAAGTGAGACACACACCAGCAGCCATTGCTTTGCACATTTCCAGTGTGGGAAACATTGTCGTCTGCGCCCAAGCCATTCCAGAGATAGCTACTAGTAGTAAGACAGGAGACGAATGCAACGAGCGATGGATTGGTGATAGCTACATAGATCCGGCAACTAGGAATGATGTGTATAATTGGTAAAGAGAGGATTGCATTTTGCGCGCAGGTAGAAGGAACACGAGGTGAGATTGTCGCAGAGTCACCCATCACATTTCGATCCCGATGCAACCGCATACCCAAAGAACCCATTCCAACGTATGGTCACAGTTGGCCACAAGGCCAGAGTGATCATTTGAAATAGGAGACCAACAGAACCAGAAGAAACGGTGAATCAGCGGTGAGAGGGCGACATGGGACGCGACGCGTTGAATTGACACTGGGCGCAGAGTCATCCGCCAACGGGGTGTCCCTGACGGCACTGACAGAGCGCGTCCACTCAGACAGAGCCATTCTGCCCGGACGAAAATGTTTTTTGCTGCTAATGATTACAGGGACTATGTCAGAGCCCATGTGTTCATGAGAGTGGCGTCACCGGCAATGGCAATGCAGGCTCTACTTCAGTTCCCTGTTGTTATGATTCAAGTGACGATAAACAGTCACATACCTGGGACAATGTGCACCTACAGAAAATCAAGGCGGATTTAAATATTACGCACCATTCAGATCTAGTGATGCGACATATGGCAGTTTCAATGGCAATTGCCGTCTGCATGACTATTGAATTGTCTATGCAACAGATGCTGCAAGGAGTTCCAGCAGCAGCTATTCAATGATACAGCTATGAAAACCGATGTAGTTACTGGTATCATTGGTCTACCGAAAGGCAGAGTTCAAGATACTGGACCAACGTTCGCAGATTGTGTGGCAGCTCTAGTGTTAGCAACAGTCCCGGACCGTCACTTCGGGTCGGGGTGCAGGTCCAACCGAGTGTCAGCAACGGGTCCGGGTAACCCGCCAGCGGTCCGGGTTTGGACCGGAAAAACAGTTCGGTTCGGTTCCAGAACCGTCCAGAAACCCAACCCGCAGCATCTTGGCAGGCCAAACCCTGACCCGTACCCGTCAACCCGCTGGTTTTGCCGGGTTTGGCTAGTCCCATCAGTTCCAATCTCCGGTTCTAGTTTTCGGGTTTTTCTCTTTATGGTCGCATTCAGATATCCCACTGTCTTGTGCAACATATTAACTTTGGTACATCATTGTCTTTGTTCGATTTATTGGCTGCCTTTGAAATCAAAACGATCAGAGACATGCTCACTGCTACATCATGAAGTTGAGTGTGAACTATTCTTCGTCTTGCATCATTAGTAAGATTCGAGGTACAGAACAGCCATATTGACAGCTAATGCAGTCATTAACCCACAATTGGATCAGTGTGCACCTGCTACTGCACAGACAACACTTGGTGAGCTGATGGAGATACACGATAGTGAAAGCAGAAAATCGCAATGCAGCATGGAACTTCACACACAGAAGGAAGCCATCTGAGATTGTCATCCGGGGAACCACTGTCTTACATAGGCATATCGGCTCTGACACCCGACGAGGTACACAATTGATCACGGATAAACAAATCGAAGCTTGTTAAACCCGTACGCTTCTACACCTGCAAGTAACCTCCCTAGCTAATTACCATACAGGAATTGGATTGAGACGAACATATTGTGACAGCTCGTTTGTCATCGGTACATTATATGCACAATTAGTGACTATTGACGACTTCTCTCCATGAAAAGTAATTGGTGTATCTATTTCGCTATGTGTCAACATTTTTTCGATTTCAGTGACCTAATTGTAAGACATGATAATTTGTCTGTGCATGTGCAAGTGTCATACGGCCCATACGAAATTTCTAGACTCCAAACTGAGTTGATTGACGGTTGATCAACCGGCTATTGTCCTGCCTCTTACAGATAATTGACAACGCAAAATCTAAATTGGAGACAAAATTGACTAACAAAATCTGAGTCAGTGATGGCGTACCAGTCATAGAAGGAGCAGTCAATGCGCAACGCGAATCTGTATGAATGACCACCATCATGATGCGTTCATCCATATATCCAACTACCTCACTCTGTGTTCAGACCTGGTGCACATAGTGAACATTTTGAAAATTGCTTATGGTAGGTCATGAAAATCGAGGAGAACGAACTACATAGGGCAAAGTGAGGAAGTTGGGCTATATTAATGAAAAATGAGTGTATGGATCTACATGCGGTAAATTGCGAGCTGAAAGCGCTGGAATTTGACAGCGCTACGTTATCCATCGCTCAGAGATCATGTGCATCAGTGGAGCTGACATTGAGACTCCACAAAGCTTTTGGATACAACTGAGTATTCATACAAATTATAAATTGGCTGTCAATAATGACTAGATGATTATTTGTACAAAATTATTAACCATACAACAAGTTTTAGGATATAATTATGGTGAGCATCACGGGAGCGTCAACAATTTTTGGACTTGTTAGCAACTCAATTGGGAAGCAATTTGCTCACTATTATCCATAATCAATGTAGTGCCAGCCTTCATAGGCAAAACTGACAGCGACACGGTAACAGCATCATTCTGAAAATGAGACTCAATGGAGCTTCAACAACTTTTGGTTTTGTAAGTGAGTTAACTGGTAAGCGATGTGCTTGCTGTGGTCCATAACAAACCTATCGGCCGTGTTTATAGGCAAAAGAGAAAGCGACACGGTAACAGCACCATGCTGAAAATGAGCGTCAACGGAGTGTCACTGATTTTTGGTCTTGTAGGTAAGTTCTTTGGGACACAAATTGCTCGCTGTTATCCATAATCAAAGTATCGGCAGCTTGTATAGGCCAAAACGATAGTGACACGGTAACAGCCCTATGCTGAAAATGAGCGTCAATGGAGTGTCAACGATTTTTGGTCTTGTAAGTAAGTTGTTTGGGATGCGATTTGCTCGCTGATATCCATAATCAAAGTATCGGCAGCCTCTGTAGGCCAAAGAGAAGGTGACACGGTAACAGCCCTATGCTGAAAATGAGCGTCAACAGAGCGTCAATGATTTTTGGTCTTGTAAGTAAATTGTTTGGGACTCGATTTGCTTGCTGTTATCCATAATCAACGTATCGGCAGCCTTCATAGGCAAAAGAGAAAGTGACACAGTAACAGCGACATGCTGAAAATGAGCGTCAACAGAGCGTCAACAATTTATGGTCTTGTAAGTAAGTTGTTTGTGAAGCGATTTGCTCGCTGTTATCCATAATCAACGTATTGGCAGCCTTTATGGGAAAAAGCAACAGCCACATTGTGAAAATGAGCGTCACTGGAAAGTCAATGATTTCGGGTGTTGCATCTTGTATAATCCAAGGGCTATACTACGGCATTTACACATAATCAAAGTATTGGCTGCCTTTATAGGCAACATGGTTAATGTGGTTTTCGCTACAACAAAGATGAGCGTCAACAGAGCGTCAACAGAGCGTCAACAATCTTGGGTGTTGCATCTTGTATAATCCAAGGGCTATGCTGCGTCATGGGCGCATATTCAATGTATCGGCAGCCATTATGCTCAAAAGAGCAAGCGACATGGTCACAGCCCCATTGTGAAAATGAGCGTCAACAGAGGGTCAACGATTTCAGGTGTTGCATCTTGTATAATCCAAGGGCTGTGCTATGGCATTTATCCATAATCGAAGTATTGGCCGCCTTTATAGGCAATATCATTAATGTGGTTGTTGCTGCACCTGAAGATGAGTATCAACAGAGCGTCAACAGAGCGTCAACATAGCGTCAACAGAGCATCAACTGAGTGTCAACACAGCGTCAACAGAGCGTCAACAGAGCGTCAACAGAGCGTCAACAGAGCGTCAACAGAGCATCAACAATCTTGGGTGTTGCATCTAGTTCAATCCAAGGGCTCTGCTCCGGCATTTACCAATAATTGACGTTTTGGCAGCCTTTATGCTCAAAAGAGACAGCAACATGGTCACAGCCCCATTCTGAAAATGAGCGTCAACAGAGCGTCAATGAATTTGGGTGTTGCATCTTGTATGATCCAAGGGCTGTGATACGGCATTTACCCATAATCGAAGTATTGGCAGCCTTTATAGGTAATATTGTGTGTGTCGATACTGCTACACCTCAAAATGAGCGTCAACAGAGCGTCAACAGATTGTCAACAGCGCATCAACACAGCGTCAACAGATCATCAACAGAGTGTCAACGATTCTGGGTGTTGGATCATGTACAATCCAAGCGCTCTGCTATGGCAGGTACCCATAATCAACGTATTGGCGTCAATTCTGCGCAAAAGCCATCGCGACATGGTCACTGCCCCAGTCTGAAAATGAGCGTCAACAGAGCGTCAACAATTTTGTGGGTTGCATCTTGTTTATTCCAAAGGCTGTGCTACGGCATTTATCTATAATCAAAGTATTGGCAGCCTTTACAGGCAGTATTGTGTGTGTCGATACTGGTACACCACCAAATGAGCGTCAACAGAGCGTCAACAGAGCGTCAACAGAGCGTCAACAGAGCGTCAACAGAGCATCAACACCGCGTCAACTGACTGTCAACAGAGTGTCAACAGAGTGTCAATGCTTGTGGGTGTTGCATCATCATTATTCCAGGGGCTCTGCTACGGCATATGTCCATAATCAATGTAATGGCAGCTATTCTGTGTAAATGCGATCGTGACATGGTCACAGCACCTGTCTGAAAATGAGCGTCAACAGAGCGTCAAAAATTTCGTGTGTTGCATCTTGTAAAATCCAAGGGCTGCGCTACGGCATTTATCCATAATAGAAGTATTGGCAGCCATTATAGGCAATATCGTGTGTGTCGATAGCGTTGCACCTCAAAATGAGCGTCAACAAAGCGTCAACAGCCCGTCAACAGAGCATCAACTGAGCATCAACAGAGCATCAACACAGTGTCAACCGAGTGTCAACAGAGTGTCAACGCTTTTGGGTGTTGCATCATGTATAATCCAAGGGCTCTGCTACGGCATATGTCCATAATCAACGTATTGGCAGCCATTCTGTGCAAATGCGATCGTGACATGGTCACAGCACCTATCTAAAAATGAGCGTCAGCCGAGCGTCAACGATTTTGTGTGTTGCATGTTCTATAATCCAAGGGCTCTGCTACGGCAGATATCCATAATTATCATATTGGCAGCTGCTCTGAGCAAAAGTGATCGCGGCAGGGTGATAGCCCCACTCTGAAAATGAGCGTCAACAGCGTGTCAACGATTTTGTTTGTTGCACCTTGTATAATCCAAGGGCTGTGCTACGGCATTTATGCATAACCGAAGTATTGTCAGCCTTTATAGGCAATATCGTGTGTGTTGATAGCGTTGCACCTCAAAATGAGCGTCAACAAAGCGTCAACAACCCGTCAACAGAGCATCAACAGAGCATCAACAGAGCATTAACACAGTGTCAACCGAGTGTCAACAGAGTGTCAACGCTTTTGGGTGTTGCATCATGTATAATCCAAGAGCTCTGCTACGGCATAGATCCATAATCAACGTATTGGCAGCGGTTCTGCACAAATGAGATTGTGACATGGTTACAACACCTGTCTGAAAATGAGCGTCAACAGAGTGTCAACGATTGTGTGTGTTGCATCTTCTATAATCCAAGGGCTGTGCTACAGCATTTATCCATAATCAAAGTATTGGCAGCCTTTATAACCAATATCGTGTTTGGCGATACCATTACACCTCGAAATGAGTGTCAACAGAACGTCAACACTGCATCAACAGAGCATCAACAGAGCATCAACACAGTGTCAACCGAGTGTCAACAGAGTATCAACGCTTTTGGGTGTTGCATCATGTATATTCCAAGGGCTCTGCTACGGCATATGTCCATAATCGACCTATTGGCAGCCATTCTGTTCAAATGCGATTGTGACATGGTCACAGCACCTGTCTGAAAATGAGCGTCAACAGAGCGTCAACGATTTTGTGTGTTGCATCTTGTATAATCCAAGGGCTGTGCTACGGCAGTTATCCATAATCGAAGTATTGGCAGCCTTTATAGGCAATATCGTGTTTGTCAATACCATTACACCTCAAAATGAGCTTCAACAGAGCGTCAACACAGCATCAACAGAGCGTCAACAGAGCATCAACACAGTGTCAACTGACTGTCAACAGAGTGTCAACGCTTTTGGGTGTTGCATCATGTATATTCCAGGGGCTCTGCTACGGCATATGGCCATAAGCAACATATTGGCAGCCATTCTGTGCAAATGCGATCGTGACAGGGTCACAGCACCTGTCTGAAAATGAGCATTCACAGAGCATCAACGATTTTGTGTATTGCATCTTGTATAATCCAAGGGCAGTGCTACGGCATTCACCCATAATCGAAGTATTGGCTGCCTACATAGGCAAAATGGTCTGTGTCAATGCTGCTACACCTCAAGCATCAATGGAGCCTCCACAATGTTTGGTCTTGTAAATAAGGTAATTGGTAAGTGCTTTGCTCGCTGCTATCCATAACCAATGTATTGCCACCCACTATGTGCAAAAGAGCAAGTGACACAGTCACGGCGCCATTCTGACAATATCTGTCAACTCAGCAACAACAGAGGGTCATCAAGTGCTGGTGATGCAGATCGGGTAATGAAGGCATCGCATGGATATTTGAGCTTACAATTGAACTATTGACCTCCTGCCTGTTCAAGAATACAAATCATTAAAAGAAAAACATGAATTAAAATATTGTCGATCTCGCAACAAGCGAAACATGCAAAATGTGATTACTGGATGTCAAATGATCAATTTTTATTGAGTACTATAATCAAATAGCAAAGGCAAGCATGTGATATGAATATACAGATGAACCTGCTGTAAAACCCGCTGAGAACCCACCCACTGCAGACGGGTCAGAAGATGTCGATGGAACTGTACCCAAATCGACAGGGCGGGTTTATTGACGACCTGGACCACCAAGCAGGCTCCGGTTCAGTTCCGACCCGTACCCAGACCCGAAGTGACAGTCCAGACCCGTTGCTAACACTAGTCCAACCCAAACTGGTGCCAAATTGGCGGTCCGGGTTGTAAATATACCCTAACCGTCAACTCGGGTATGGTTCCTTGGTATACTCCCAACACATCTGAATCGGGCGGGTTGTCAGCGGGTGGCCCAGCAGGTCCATCCATAGATTCAATTAAGGCCCTCGCTGTTGGAGTATGTGAATAGTATCTGATCAAAATCGCGTTTTCAACCACCAAGGATATGTTTTTGCATGCTTTGCAGCTTGCAATATAGATTGATATGGAATCAGTATTTTACCTTCGATACATTGCATCTGCAACGACCCTAATTTCCGTCTGAAACACCCGGGTGTTCCGGACAGCTCTGACGGCTCTGACGGAACCTCGTACGCTCTGACGGAGAATTACACGGTACCCATCGCCCAGGCGACGGGTCGCGTTGCATACGTACCTCCTTTACTTTGTGGTGACGTATACGCATCATCAGAACGACACGTGTGTTACACTCTTCGCAGGGGCTGCGGTTATGATGCTGAAGCCGTTTACACATCGCCTGGCGATCGACGACAAGCCTGGGAGCACCTGGGAGCGCCGGCGACATGTCTGGGAGCACCTCGAATCACAGTCATGTATTCAGTTTGTATTCTCAT
>Ga0307515_10005655_pt1 | contig 25247 bp, 14 predicted proteins | sample 17_EM_MG_FD_194513 | JGI IMG/M metagenome (GOLD analysis project Ga0307515, IMG submission 194513) | Populus trichocarpa ectomycorrhiza microbial communities from riparian zone in the Pacific Northwest, United States - 17_EM | ecosystem: Host-associated > Plants > Roots > Unclassified | place... | reverse complement strand
AAAGTAAAACCCAAGAAAACAAAAATGGTACCAGTAACTCAAAAAAAAAAAAAAGGATATCTTCTCATCAAACATGGGATGGTTAAGCATCAGCAAGCTGTTATTGGTCACAATAGCTCGAACCATGATTTCTTTCGCTTCCTCGTGTTTCTTCTTCAGCATGTTGCATATCTGCAGGAAAATTAGCAAGGTCACTAGTTCTTTTGTTACTCTACAGCCACACCTAAGAAGAAACAAATTGACTACAAGAGAGCAGATGTTGGAATTGAGGGAGATTCTCTTTAAGGCCAGCTTGGTTCGTCAACAATCAATGAGCTCAAGTAGAAATATATATTAAAGTCAACCAATTTTGGAAACTAATTACTGAATAAAAAGATGGACGTAGCCAGACAGGGAACTATCAACTCGTATGAAACCACTACTGATAGTGAATATTGTTCCCGAGAGTGAAGAATCAAAGGTGAAAACATTGTTCAGCTGACCTTCTGAAACCATAAAAGTGAAACTTATCCATATATGGCCCTATTAACAATTTACATGGTTTAAATGCCTAGGAATTTGAAATTACCTGACAGTAACCAGAGAGGACACAAGGAAAAAAAAGGAAAAAACTTCTTCCACGAAACATGATTGATTCCAAGACACCAAATACCTACTCAAGTTCTGAATGGTTCTCCACTGCATTGCGTCATTGGGTAAGGGAGAGATTGATGGGAGCAATTCGACAAAAGGGAAAAAAAAATGGTTGCAATATAACAATTTCGAACCTCAGGATTGATTAGTGTTCCAAAAGCATGTATAGATACCAAAAATAACATAAATATACAGTTGACTTACATCCTCAAGCTCTTTCGCATATGCTTCAGCCTTTTCGACATTTCCATCATTTTCTGCAGCCACAGAAATTTCTACATCTTTCATGTTCACCTCCTCAGTAATCTGTAGTCCGGAGGAATGGTCATAAAGAACAGTGGGGGTCACACTGGCTCCTCGATTACCTTGATCACAAACCTAGCCATTATTAAAGCAATGGAAGTTAGAAATTGCCTAATCATGTTTCAACCAACCATATCTTCCATATGAATTCTAGTAGTCATTGCTGATATGAAACCACATGTTTGGTGAAAAAAAAAAAGGACACCTGATCTTCAACCATACTTTCTGGACATTCCTTAAAGTTTCTGCAAGCATGGGGAAAAAGAATGTGATATTCCAGAAAACAAGAAGTAACTTGAGTAGAAGAATCATAAACAATAGTTTGACACCTGTTTTCTCTAGGTGTCAAAGAGAGACGTTTGAGAGGTTTTGATGGCACTATATCTGTATTCAATGCCTGAAAAATTGCATATTATTTTGGTTCATGATACACCACAAGAAAAAATGATAAACCTTTGCTTAAAACTGAGCTACAGTCATCAAATCTTATAGAAAGTATAAATAAATTCATCATAGTAATCAATATTTGGGAGAAAAACCTCATTTGTTTTACGCTTCAAAGATGTGATCAGTGGCGTGTTTTTCTCAGCATTGCAAAGAGGAAGGACAGACTTGGATGCTTTATTTCCCTTTACTTCCATGTTTTTCTCTGAGTTTCTCAAAAAACTGATATCCCTTTCGCAAGTAACATTTGGACCTTTGTTTTCTCCCATAGTCCTTGTTGAAAGGCATGCATTCATCAGAAAGATATATCACAAACTCTTCACTAGATAAAATGAACAGGAGCAAGGAACAGGAAGCTCTCTCGCATCAACATACTTGGAATTTTTCATGCTAGAAAGATCAGGTGTCTTTTTCATAGCTTTAAGCCCTTCAGCAGAAATTATCTTCGAGTTCCGTAACAATCCAATGCTCGAAACCACAGTTCTGGAGTTCTCACTTGTCTGGGTATTGGACTTTGTCGTCTTACCAGTCGATCCGGAAGGATTAACTCCACAACTGAAAACATTTCCCAGAATCTCCCAAAGCTTAAAATGGAAAAATGATATTTCCCACAAGTCAAGGGAAGGGATACAGAAAAAATAATTGACAACATGTTGAGTTATTTAGATATTGTCAGTGCACCACAGCATATTGCAAATATGATATTTCCTACAAGTTACCTGTAAAGATGCAGAAAAATTATATGGCATCATACTAGCTTCTTTTTGTTGTCATGAGTGCATTACAACACGTGAAATATGCTGTCATGTCTATTGTCTATGGAGCATAATCAAAAACTACAAATGACATTCTAGTATGAACACTAATGGTATCAGAAACTCTAAATAGGAGAAAATGACTTCATAATCAGCAAATGGAATATCATGGCATAGGAAATCCTAAGAGAAATTTATAGGTCACACTTTAAGTGAAGTAATACAAGCATGCAATCCAGGGAGCAACAAATATCCAGAACATAAATATGAAAAATATGCAAGGAGTATCTTCATTGAATGAGACAAAACCTAGTTCAGAAAGTTATAGTTGATTTGATCATCATGTCCAAAATTGTAAGTTATTCCCTTTTCTGGAGTAACAAGTTCAGCAGGTAAATTTGAAGAAACTTCAAAGCAGGTCTCACCCAAAATTATGAAGGTCATTAATGTTCATTTTGCTTCCTATCCCAGGAGGATTCCTCTTTGGCACTTCTTTATCAGCAAGAGTTCTTGGAGTAACAACTGCCTTGCTGCCTTTTTGTCCACCATCATAGTTGATACTTTCCCTGTTGAGATTGTAAGGGACACTGTCACTTGAAAACAACAATGGAATTCCATTTTTGCTGTTAACAGCTATACAATCTGATTTGGCTTCTAAAACTAGAAATTTTTCACCAGGGAATCAAAGAATAGAAGTTTATGTTTCCAAATGACAATTCCAGGAATAGAAGTGACTTTTCCTCACCTGATATTGCATAGACTTTTAACATTCTTTTCACTTCCCAGTAAAGTAGGTTCACCTTTTGATAATTCCCTAAAAGCTGATTTTGAATCCCCAACCAATTTTCTCCCCAAGTGTGCATCGATTGTAGTGAACCCCTGCCTGTGGACCAAAAACAAATGAGAATGCCTTGAACTAATTTTCTTTACTGCAGTTTTCAAAGAAAGCATGCTCACCTTTTCCCAATTTCTGGATGAATTAATTGCAAGGAAGAAATTCCTTTGCTCTCATATGAAGAAACCTCCACACCTTCTGAGGATGGGTGATGTAGCTGGGGCTCAGGTTCGGCAGATCTCCTAAAAAACTTAGAGCAGACGCCTCTTGATTCTTTCTCCTTTATGATTGTCATTTTATCAACCACGGGTTGGCTACAATAAATAAACAGAAACGCATCAGTACGACTCAGCTTCTCATTTCAGATCCTTACATCTTTCCTCAATGAACACAGTTACACACTGAAAACATTATGCTGTTTATCATTTACAAGACATTCATCAGTATATTTTCAGGTCACAGAACATCAACCTCCACAATAATTCCAAGTATTTATTTCGTAGTTTTTCCAAACACACTGCAGCTCAAGAGATAATGCATGGAATTCTTTGTTCCTTATTTTTCTTGATTCATATTGACAAAACAATCCTAATTAATAGAGTTAACAATTCACAGGTCGAGTATATTTTATAACCTTGCCAATGTAACCAAAAGTTTTGAAGCTGAATTCCGGATATCCTTGCTGGTATTGTTTTCTTGTGGTGCTGTCCCTGAAAAACTTCTGATGGAAGTGGTTTCAAAGTCTGAATCATCAGGCATTGGTTCAGCCTCTACTGTATTATCAATTGGGGTTCCACCATCTGTCCTTTTGCTTTCACCACCATTATCGTCTGATCCAGTAAGATGTAGTGAATCTGAATTCTTTGGCTGTGCACTTTCATGGCTAGGATCAGTACCATCGACTATTCTGCCGTTAACAATTTGCTCTGCACCTGACTCTACATCTACATCTGTCCTCAGAGAACCAATTTCTATCTCTACATTTGAAACAATATCTTGAGTCGAATCGTTCTTGCTAAGAGACTGGACTGCTAATATCTGTGTTGTTTGTAGAGCATATGGTTCAGCTGGCACTGTCCTCTCAGGGGAACTACTTTGTCGGTCTGTTTCTTCAGCAGTAGCAGAAATTGATTTCTCTGTGGAAGTTCTTGCTCTGTGTGACACAACCGTGTCTTCTTTCATTCCTGATATTGAAGGCAAAATGACACTCAAAGAACTGTCTCCTTCTCCACCACCTAAAGTAGTCTCAACCTTTGAAGTCGGTACACTCTCTGATGCTGGAGGCTTTTCAGTTTGGCCATCATCAAGAACTGCATCAGAGCCCCTAGCCTGATTACCTTTGGAGCCTTGATGCATACTTCTATCTGAAACAACCCCATCAATATCTAGGTTCTTCAAGGAAGTTTTTTCATCTTTTTTTAAAGTTGAACCAAAATCAAAATTATCCAACCTGCATTATGAAAACAATTCATTATTTATTGACAATATATATATTCATTATTTATGTTCCAAATTCCATAACTCATTGTGTATTCTCGGGCATACCTTCTAGAAAATACTCTATCATAAGAGGACCAGTAATACCACAAAAAGATTGTTACGCACTTACTCATTAAAGTCAAAAGAGAATGAAAAGCTGTCCTTTTTCCTCTGACTATTACCCATAGGAGATTCCCCTTCAGATGTATCTTTAGATTTTGCAGCCTTTTTGGATGAGATTGGGAAATCAAGGTCTGACATGTCAACTTTGAAGGATGATAACTTGCCAAAATCACAACCCAGATCAAAATTCATATCTCTGAAAAGAATATTGCACCATAGGTTAGTACTCATAACCATATTCTTGTCCATGTGCCAAATAAGTATGTAAGACTAGTAAAAAAGCATATTTGCGTCAAAGCTATCACCAATTCGCAAAGCCATTTTTTAGAGGTGAAACAAGTTAACTGAGGAACAGCATAATTGCATATTATCTACCCAACTGAGTAATAGAAATAGGTTCAAAGAAATTGAAATATTTATAAGAGTTGAACTTAGAGAATGGCCAGAATCAGAGTAAAATATTTCGAGTCATACAACAGAAGGCAAGATTTTACAGCAAGATATATGGATTCAATAAGAGAAATTCTATGCTTGAGGTTTTTAAAAGCACTTACAAGTTCCCAAAGTTAAATGCCTTTTTCTTGCCACTGGAAACTGTGTCAAAGCCAAAATCCATTTTGTCATCATCCATCACTGACATTGATTTCCAGGAGCCAAGGAACTCATTTCCAATGTCAACATCTGCTTCAAAGATAATCTAGGATCTCACTATCCAGAGCATGAGAGAAACAATCTTATAGAAATCAACACAATCGCAGCATTTGACTGCTAATGGTCTATTCAAAGACCACTAGTTTTATCACAATGCTTAAATATCAACAACTACTCTACAACTAGGTAAAATTCGTAGAACAATGAAGATATCTGCACTGCCTATCAATGACATTCACTATGACTCTTCTAGAGTGCATAGTATGAATACGGTGTACCAAAGAGATTACCGAACAACGACTTTTTCTCTTTCGGATCAATTGATGATGAAGTTTTCTTCTCCGACTCTGCCATCTGCAAAATGATTAAACTGTTGTCATTGATTAATATGCCAGAAAACTGAATGTTAAAAAAAATGTCCATAAATCAGTAAAAAAGAAAAAACTAAGAAAGAAAATGTTCAGATTTAACAAAATAAACACAAAAATAGTGCATGACCTCATTTAGTAACAACTAATCAATTTTAACAATTCTGCTTGCAATAAAACTAATTAATGAGTGAAACTAAAACCTAAAGCTGAGAAGCAGAGAATTACTGAAGTAAGATGCAAAATCAATCAAAACTACAAAACAATAAGCACAAAAATTCCAAATAAAAAACAATAGTGCCGGATTGCATAACCTAATTTGAGCAAAGAATCAAAAACGAAAAACAAGGAATGCATCTCTTTTCAATCATCGAAACAACACCGAGATAGAAAATGAGATCGTGATTCCGTAAAAATTAGTTATAAAAATCGATCAAATACACAAACTATGAGTGAGTGAGAGAGAGAGAGAGAGAGAGAGAGATGCCTTGATGTTTGGTTCGCGAGAAAATATTAACGGATTTTGAGATTAGAGAGCGGAACCTGGAGTCCCCGTTGAGCGAAAATTTTTCAGCCTTTTGAATGTGCCTGGTCTTTATAAGGGGTTGGACATCGAATAGGCGGGAATGAACGAGCGACGACTAACGCCCGTCTGACTACATTTTGCATGAACGGCTGGATCTTTACTTCCTTCTCACGTCTGATGGTGACACGTGGAAGAATACTTTGACAACACGTCGTTCATGGAGTAATTGAGAAGGTTCACACGACATGCCGTTTAGTTCTGTTGATTGATGGTAACTCAAACTTATACTAAAGTAACTAAACCAAGTAGATGGCTTGTTTGATTTCTTTTAAAAAAATTGTAGTGTACTTGAGCTTTAACGCGATCCAACTTATATTTTTAAAAAAATTAAAATTATTTTGTTTAAAATTAATATTTTTAGATCGTTTTGATGCGTTAGTATCAAAAATAATTTTTAAAAAATAAAAAAAAATTTAATATATTTCTAAGTAAAAACACTTTAAACCGCAACTATTATCACAATCTTAAACATGCTTTAATTATAGCCGGTACAAATACAATTCAAAGGTTGTCTTTCTTATTCAAGATCTCTACCCCAATAAAAATAAAATAAAAAATTGTATAATAACTATATTTGTTCAATGCATTTTTTATAAACAAGTTAACAAAATGAAAAAAATGTCTCTTGAAATATTAATTATTAGTAATCAGTGGTAGTTTGATTTAATAAAAAATGGGTAATTTTGAATATATATATATATATATTATTAAACTTATTGGATGGATAGAATATTTAATTGAGGTTATAATATAACTAGAAAAAAAAAGAAATAAATTCATATCATCTAATTATTATAACTTCTGATTTTGAATTAAAAAATTGCTACCATGAACTAATATCATAACAAAAATTTTAATTAATTATCAAAACATTTCTTAAAATATAGCAGCAGCATAAATTAATGTGTATAAATGGGTATAAAATACGAATTAAGAAATAGAAGAGGCAAAGCTAAATACATTAAAATTCTGAGGATGAAATAAACTATACAAATTCAGATTACTCTCAACACCTTTTCTTTGGGAATTCTTTTTCATAAATCAGCAAAATTCAACTTCTTTTCTTTTCTTTTCTTTTCCTTTTCTGTTTTTCCTTCAGAATGAAGGGAAAAAAAAATTCTGCTGACTGACAAAGCAGAGGCCTCTGAGGAGCAAAGTAGATATGCCTGAATCTATGTATCCTCTTATCGTCAACCTAAAAGACCAATAGAAAACCAAATGTGAAGCTGCTGCGGTAAAAGGTCCAATAAAACACAACACAATCACAGTAGTAGTCCAAAATTCAGTTGCAAATGGCAACTATACTAGGAACTTCTTCCGCTGCAATTTTGGCATATCGACCCTTCTCCAAACCTTCCATTCCTTCTCTCTCTTTAACCTCCTCAGGTACATTAAACCCCGCTTCAGTTTTCCTCTTCAAAATTCAGAAACTTTTCTTTATATTTCAAGATTTAAGTGCATTTGAGGTTGACCCACCTCTTTTTCTTATGATCTCTTTGTGATTAGATTCTACAGTTTGTGAGTTTTTTATGGTTTTTAGTTGAGATAGCTGGTGGGTTTTTGCAGGGCTGAGTTTTGGGAGGGAGTCTTATGGAGGGATTGGTCTTGTGGGTAAGAAAGGGAGGCCTCAGTTTCATGTTGCAGTCGCCTGTGTTGCAACAGACATTGGCTCTGTTGAGGAGGTAAGCTTTTCTATTCTTGCCTTTTCATTTCCAAATTAATTCCTGTTATCATATGCTATATTGAGATCAGATTAGAACTTTGTTGTTCATTTCTTTGCTTAGTTTTATATTTTATTATGTCGAAAAGTTGTGAAGTGTTTGAATAAGATTTGAGAACTTGGTTTAATTTACATGTTTATTTGAAAGATTAATTTTGTTAATTAGTTGATCTCCTATGATAAGGCTTGGTGAAAGTGAAAATTATACTTCTAGAAGAAAGCATTATGTTGAAGAGAATGTGCTTAGCAAGGTTATATGAATTGCCGTACTTTTGATAGGCCCAGAAGCTTGCTTCGAAAGAAAACCAGAGACCAGTGTATCCATTTGCTGCAATAGTAGGGCAAGATGAGATGAAATTATGCCTTTTGTTAAATGTGATTGATCCCAAGATTGGAGGTGTCATGATCATGGGTGATAGAGGAACGGGGAAGTCCACGACTGTTAGGTCCTTGGTTGATTTACTTCCTGAAATTAAGGTAGTTGCTGGTGACCCCTATAATTCAGATCCAGAAGATCCAGAGTCCATGGGTATTGAAGTCAGGGAGAGTGTCGTGAAAGGGGAGAATCTCACTGTTGTCATGACCAAAATTAACATGGTCGATTTGCCATTGGGAGCAACGGAGGATAGGGTTTGTGGGACAATTGACATCGAAAAGGCTCTCACCGAGGGGGTAAAGGCATTTGAGCCTGGTCTTCTTGCTAAAGCTAATAGAGGGATTCTTTATGTTGATGAAGTTAATCTTTTGGATGATCACTTAGTGGATGTTCTATTAGATTCTGCTGCTTCAGGGTGGAACACAGTGGAGAGAGAGGGTATTTCGATTTCACATCCTGCAAGGTTTATTTTGATTGGTTCTGGTAATCCTGAAGAAGGAGAGCTAAGGCCACAGCTACTAGATAGATTTGGAATGCATGCACAAGTGGGGACTGTAAGGGATGCGGAGCTCAGAGTGAAAATCGTGGAAGAGAGAGCTCGATTTGACAAAAATCCAAAGGAATTTCGTCATTCTTACAAGGCAGAGCAAGAGAAACTCCGGCAACAAATTGCCTCAGCTAGGGCTTGTCTTTCATCTGTACAGATAGATCATGATCTGAAGGTTAAAATCTCTAAGGTTTGTGCAGAGCTTAATGTTGATGGACTGAGAGGAGACATCGTGACAAATAGAGCTGCAAAATCCCTCGCTGCCCTGAAGGGTAGGGATCAAGTAACCGCAGAAGATATTGCTACTGTCATCCCCAATTGTTTGAGACATCGTCTTCGGAAGGATCCATTGGAGTCAATTGACTCAGGTTTACTTGTCATTGAGAAATTTTATGAGGTTTTTAGCTGATGGCAGTAATTTTAGAATTACATTTCTGTGATTTTTGTAACGGTTCCTCTAATTATATTTTCTCTTTTTATCATGTTGCCTTCTCACGGTACCTTTGTTACATGTTCTACATAAATGGACATCTGTTATGTTATTGAGGATTTTGTATCGAATTGAAGAGAATATGCTATGCCTGCATATTCTGCTACTCTTCTCCTACTCTTCTGTGGTTGCATGCTTTTTGTACAAGAGTTGCCAAAATGTTTGTCTCACACATCCCTGGAAAATGAAATTAGAGATTCATGCTTTTCTCTAGGTTTATTCGAATGAATCTTGATATCAGTTACAAAATGGTCAAACCATTTGTTAAAGTATATTTTGTTTAAATCTATAATTAATGTACACTTTTAATAGAGCATTGACTATGGATATTTTTTAACTATATTTTGATACAATAAAAAATTAAAAATCATTATAATTGTATCCAATTTATAATTTTTTTATAAAATATTTTTATTTTTATTTTAATAAACTAATTAGTTACAAGATATATATACCAAGAAAGGATTCATTGAAAATTTTATAGATTTTGATAAATGGACCTCCGTTTAATCTTTTTTCTAGAGAAAACAAAAGCAAGCATGAAACAATTTACAAGACAAGGACAAAGTGCTCATTTGGCAAATGTACATGTACGAAAAGAACCGGCTTTTTCTTTCTTACAACTCAAAGGGCAGCTTGGTTGGTTCTAATATCATATAATTCATATTTAACATTTCTTCCAGAGATTGGAGAAGAAAATAAAAGTAAATATACTATTCCTTTTCATTTCTTTATCCTTTTGTATCAAATCTTTGCTTGCACTTTCATGACAAACCACCACCAATCAGGGAACTAGATCAAAGGTAAATACACTAAGCCTGTATTAAGAGAAAATACTCTGAAGAGCATAAAGCCACTATATTATATACGATCTTAAGAATCTGCAATCGGCAGAATACTTTAATATAAACTTTAAATCTTTATCGAGATTCCACATTTTGGAGAGCAACAACAAATAATTTTACCAAACGATTAGAAACAAGTTTATTTATACAATTTGCAGAAATTCACAACACTTGGACAAGGAACATGTTACCAAAAGTAGCATCTATGAAAAACAAAGGTCTTATTTGTAGAGAGGCAAGCAGTTTAAGATTCCTGCAAATACACAACAAGCTTCTTCAACGCTACCGTTAAAGGGCCAAGTCAACATAAGCAGGCATTAGGTGCACTTCATTTTCAAACGCAGAAGAAACTGAAGATATGCAATGCTATTTGTTAACAGCTTTAGTGCTGGGAAATGGGATGAGTTCAAGCAAGGACTAAGCTACTGAAAAACTTTAAGTCATTCAACGGAACTGAGGTTGAAGGAGACAACTGCAATTTACTCCATAAAGAATTTGTGGCAATTTGATCTAGTTACCTCCTTCCCTCCAGAATAATCAGTCTCCCCAATTTACAATTGCCTAAAAGACATGACACATTCTGCTTATCTACCCACAAAGCTATTTTAGCACATAAATTTGATAAAACTAACAATATTTTTCAACAGGCGTGGGTTGTGAGGGGTTTTATCGCAGAAGGAAGATTATTCCAAGAATCTGAGTACAACCCTACAATATTTTTCCTGAATAATTCAACGCATCACCATATCTTTGTTTGCACCTTTAGGAAACTTGAACCTTGGATTCTGCTCCATAAATGCTGGTGGCCGTTGGAAGACCACCGAAGCAGCTTTAATCAAAATCCCAGCAGTTAAACCCCATATCAAATACTTTTTATTCTCTGTTTCGTAGTCAAAGAAATGAATCAGATACTTTTCTCCCATCCATTCACTCTCCTCTACTCGTCGATTTTCATCCTGAACAAAACATTTGATTTCATATTCTTTTTAAAGAAACCTAATGATTAAGTCAACTAATTAAAGTGAAAATGGTGAACCTTGATGAACATTTCCAAGGGAGCATCAAATATTGCTTCCACTTCAGCAGGATTTGGAGTGGGCTTGAATGCCTTCTTATTGGAGAGGATGCCTATAACAGGAATTACTCTGAGGAGGTGCTGCAAGAAAAGCAATCATTGCTAAAACAGAAAAATAAAGACAACAGCAGCTTAATTTTCTTTGATGTCTAACAGACACATTTATCAGACAACTCAAATGCTATACACCACCCATACAGACCCAAGCAATCTGTATATCATGCACATATCATAGCTATCAACAGAGTATCACATTGTTATTGATTTTAAAACAAAAGATGACTGCATCACCATTTCATGTTGATTATCACGGTTGCATAACTGAAAATAGCTAGATAGCTAACAGATGAATCCTCTTGCACTCTTCTCAAATCTCACGGTTAGGAGGTTCACCTCACATACCCTGACTTTAGAAAAAAAAACTTGTTATGGTAAAAGAAGAAAGCAAGAAGTACAATAGAAAAGAGCCACTAAACTTTCAAAAGACTTTCATGATACATAAATGATGAATGACGGTCTGGATTATGAAAAAATTAAAATTCCATTATGTGCATCCATGTTTGCCAGTCTAGTCTGGAAGCATTCTAGCATCATCTTCATAACTTCCAGATATGATAAGTTAAACTTATTAATTGAAACATCCGTTGACTACCTATTCTTTGACAGGTATAAAATAATTCATTTCAGATATACGAGGCCAACCACCATGACATACTAACACAGGGGGAAGAGGTATTATCAAGACCACTTATAAGAAGAATAGTGGTGGGTGACATTTTCTAGGAACTGTCAAAACATCATGTGGTAAATCATTATTCAAGTTGTGAAAAACAGGTTGTCCAGGTCTAAGCTGCTGAAAGAGGTTGCTGCAAGTACTAGATTTTCAGATATTTGTCAGTTAATTGTTTTTGCTTCTTGTTTAGTTGTCTCTTTGTACAATCATTGCTGTAATTAGGATCATATCATGTGCCAAGTTGTTTCTTGATCAATGAAGGTTTCAATTATCAAAAAAGAAAAGAAGTAAAAGTGGAAATAAGTCCTGCCTGGAAAATCTTTATGAGCCCATCAAATTCCTGCCACTCACATCCTTATTGATACAAACCAGCCTTCTCCCCCTCCAAACACCTAATAAGAGTAAAGAGAAGAAATTTCACTATTTACCCCTCAATGACAGGGGCTAATCACAAGATTCCTCAAGGTTTTGGACTCTAATTCCTGCTGGTAATCTTGTGTTTGTCCACATTTCATTCCACAAGGTCAGAGGTGGTCTAAACCTCAAATTGCCAACCAGTATTACAAGAATAACTCCCCCATTCCAAGCAAATTTTGAGACAATCATACAGGTTAATTGGTCAAATGAAATATTATGGAAATCAGCAGAAATCATAATCCATAGAAAGAAGGAAAGTCCACCATAAATGTCGAGAACATAGAACAAGTACCCTTTTCATACCTTAGACAGAAATGGTTCAAGAACGGTAACAACATCCACAAGTGAGGGATCCAACCCAATTTCCTCCTTCGCCTCTCTTGTTGCTGTTTCAAAATCATCCTTATCTCTCTCATCTACTTTCCCCCCGGGTAATGAAACTTCACCTGCAACCAAAAATACCCACTTAGTGGAATGACCAACCAACAACTATCACCCATACCTCTCATCAGTGCCGCTATTACATTTTCACTACTCAGTCACAAATATGAGAAAAGAAAAGCAATTTTCAATCTCAAGTCTTTATTAGCAAATGATAACCAATAGCTTTGCATAATACAAGACTCGTATTGTCCCACTACCTTAACCTCTCTAGTGAATCATTAAGTTTTTGAAATTTTATCTCTAAGTTTTATCAAATAATCGAGATGTTGTTCAATTGAGTTCAACAACTTTTGCTCTATTTGATTCCTTCAACGTTGCATGAAAGAGACAAAATGATTCAAATTTTAAACCTTTCTGGGTTTTAGCATTTGTTTAAGTATATAATAACTCAGCCGAGATGAGTTCAAATAATTTGAACTTGGGAGAAAAGCTCAAAAGATAGCAATCAGATTCAATACATTTTATCTTCCACAGTCTTACTCCTATCTCTATCCAGTCTAACCACTCAAGTTGAGAAGTATCATTTAAGAGCAGTTACTATTAACTACATTATGCAAAAACTACAACATTGAAAAATTATCTAAGTGAATTGCCCTTAAACTCTATTTCTTATCATGAATTAAAAAAGAAATGAAAATCTTGGCACATGCATCCCACCAAATAAAGAGCATCCAAAAATCAGCCAGCCACGATAACCATTCAAATGAATTGACAACAAATCCCCAGAGCTAAAGAAAAATTAAAAAAAAAATCAGCAAGCAAACAGCATTCAAAAACTCCAATTCTCATAAGAAAGAAAATCCACAAACCTGAATGAGTAGACAATCTGGAGGATCTCTTAGTCAAAATAACACGAAATTCACCAGCATCACCTTCAAAGATGCAGACCAAAACAGCAGCTCTTTTGGGTCTAAACCTTTCAGGGTCTTTAAAAATTGAGGTTGCAGATTCTTGAAAACCCACTTGGGAAACAACTTTACCTGCACTTTCCTCTATGTTTTGCTCTTCAATTTCATCTGGTGATGGAGAGGGTGGCTTGTAGAAGCGAAGCTGCTGGGCTAAAGCCACAAGCCTTTGTGATCCATAAGAGTCCATGACTGTAAAGCTTGGTGCTTTATGCAGTGGAGAAGATAGTAATAGCTTTGTTCTTAACAAAGAAATTATGGAGTGATGATTTTTGGCATAATATATATTAAAACCCGAGCTTAGCTCGGCGGGTCGATCCGGGACCCGGCTGACTTAAAGCTGGAATCGGACCGGGTTGATGAAAAGACCCATCAGGAAATTGACCCGATAAAACCTGATTGATCCGGCGGGTCGATCCGGGACCCGGGAAAACCCGGCTGTTTTTATATTTATATGTTAAACGATGTTGTTTTTTGCTTTAGCTTTTTATTGTTGATTAATCCCCGTCTCTCTTCAAAGTTCATAGCCATATTAATTTTTGGTAAGTCTTCAGCCTCTCTCTCACTCACTTAGGCAGCCAAGATTGCAAAAATAAGAAGAAACAGTTTCTCAATCTTAACAATTCTATCAGTCACACTCCTTCTCATTCTCTCCCTCCTTTTCTCCATATATTCCCCAACAGATCGTCGCTTCTTATTCCTTCTCGACGACTTGTCACTCAAATCTTCCCACTCAATCTTCTTCAATTCTCTCAAATCTTGTGGTTTCGATCTTGATTTCAAGCTTGCTAATGACCTAAAACTCGCCCTTCAACGTTATGGTCAGTACCTATATAATGACCTAATTTTCTTCTTTCCTTTAATTGAAAGTAAGTTGTTGAATCCAAATAAATTGTTGTTTGTTGTTATCAAGTTATGATTTTTATGGTTCAATTTTTGTTTTGAGAAAATGGGTTTTGTTACGATTTTGTTTTTTTTTGTTTTCTTGGAATAATTTGTAATTTGGGATTTTTTTTAGGATTTGGTGGTGCATTGGATTTAGTTTTAGCTACTAAATGTGGGGTTGATTTTGATAAGGTCGGTGTAGAATTTATGATGTATTGAATGTTTTTGTCATTTTATTTTATAAGAGTATGTCTTTGGCGATTTGGCTTGAAAAAAAGGAGAGCAGGTCCAAGCTTGAAGGCTCGCTAGAATGAGTTTATATAAAGCAGAGAATAGAATTATTTTGTTTATTAGTTTACGTTATATTGTAGGATCCATTATCTTGGTTATTGATCATAAAAGTTTTTTTTTGGTTGATTCGGATCAACCCATCTGACCCGTGACCCAATCATTATATCGAGTCGGGTTTAAAAACTATGCTACTATGAATTAAAGTAAGGAGCTATTTTTTTAGGTTTAATTTACATAATGTTTATATCAAGGAGTTTTTTAAAATATTTTTTTAATATATTAAAATTATATATTTTTTTAAAAAATTATTTTTATATCAATACATATATAAAACTACAAATTTTTTTTAAAACAAATACAGTGTTACCACAAAAACAAAGATGCAAAACAAATAATTTTGATTTGGAACAAATATTGAAGCCATTTTACAAAAGTATTTTGATTTTGTATGAGCTGGAAACAAAATTTTGAGAATTAGAACATTTTATTGTTGCTTTTATTTTTTTAAAATTCAGTTGTGAGAGTTATTATTAAGGTGTATTTTTAAATCAGTTTGGTGTATTTAATGGAATAAATTTGGCTCTTTCAAATAATAATTTTATTTGTCCAAAAGAAATAAAATTTGTTAGAAGGTACTTCAAATTCCAGCTCAATAATTTAAGAAAAAGAGTACATCATTTTACTATGAGACCAATTTTTTAAATTATTGATGATCTCGATTTTTTTAAAGAAGTATTCTTTTAAAATAATTAGGTTGTTCATTGATTAGTTTTTTATACAATAAAATTAATTTCCTTTCAAATCACGTTTTAAAGGTATGTTTAGGAGTGTGGTTGCGGTTGGTTTTCAAAGTGTTTTTCGTGTCGAAATATATCAAAATAATATTTTTTTATTTTTTAAAAATTATTTTTGAGATCAATATATCAAAATGATCCAAAACACATAAAAAAATTAATTTTTAACAAAACAAAATTTAATTTTTTTGGAGAGACGTTTCCAAACACTCACTTGTAACTTTTATCAAAACACATTTTTTTTTTCTATTTGTACATACTAGCTCTATCATTTGTTTAAAACTTTACTTCTTTTTTTACCCCAGCATTCTCAATACTTATTATTATTTAATTTTAGAATTAAATAATTACTTGAAAGAGTTTTCATTATTGAAATTATAAAATAAAAAATATATTTATTTAGTTAAAATATATTTATTGGGAATAACACAACCACATAGATTATATTATTTTCAACAGTGTAATTCAATAGGTTAAATTGTTGGAAACAACCTAACTTATTGATGTATTTTTTTTATTTTTAAGTTTAATTTAAAATTTTAAACAATACTTTATCCTCTACAAATTAAAATAACTGGTTTATTGATGTCATTTTATTCTCAATAGTAATCAATTTGAATTCTTATAAAAATTAAGAAAACATCGAAAAACAACCATAATTATAAATCTTTGAATTGGTGAAAGCTATAAAGCAAGAAACTGAGGCCTTTTCATGAAGCCAGCAAAAGGGTGCAATCATAAATCTCATGAACCACCAAAACCAAGTGAATTTCCTTTTTCTTGTTACCGATCCGGCACCATAAATGAAAGAATTATTGCCCCATATCAGCCTATCCTCTACTGTTGAAAATCAAAACACACCAGTGCTATGCACGCCATAATACTAGCTGGACTTGTTTACCAAGGCACCAGTCCAAGCAATGTGCTTCTGATGTTGTTATCAAGTTGAAGGATTCTTCATCTTTTTAAGTGGAAATAAAACTGCTGACAAAGAATCTTGGCACTTGAGAAAGAATGTAATTTGCAGAACCTCAAGCCAACTTTTCAAACCAAACAGATGAGCTTATTGACAACTTCCATTCATGACAGAACTAGAGACAACCACAACCATCCAACTTATAAGAATGAATTGCACCAGTAATGTAGCGAAAATGAACTGCAATGAAAGATGCAAAGGTTTCTCGCAGCACAAGGATTCTCAAAAAGTGACAATAACTAACGGTGAGGAACTTTACAGAGCAACTGAAGAATTATAAGATTTCTAAAAATACATCATGGATTCACCACCAAGAAAATTCTGTCTATTTACACCACAAATACGTATGAACTTTCAAAATAGAGAAAGTAAAAACACATCAAGGAGAACAAAAAACATGAAGAAGAATGACAATTGTCATTCACAAATGCAGGCCTGATCTACAGTTTCTGTGCTATATGCAAAAGCATTTCACTATCACATCACATCACTCCCCTTATAAAACATCAGTAATGAGTTTTCTTATCTGAAACAAAAATGACCGAAAATAGAATAAGCCCTTCTGATCTATACTTTTGCTTCGCATTAAGATACCAACTGTTCACGTTTATTGTTTGCTGCATCAGATTTAATGCTTCCCTCAAGTGAAACCCTTTTTTCAGCTGGTGGGTAAGATAATCTCTGCGCCGTTGGAGTTCCTTTCCCATTAAATAATGATGGTTTAGATGAAACTGGTGTTTTTCTGGTTGGCAACTTTGTCGTTTCATCAACCTTATTAGCCTGCCTGCCCTTCATTTTCTTTGGACTAACAGACTTGGCAGCGACACGGCTTTCCCATGGTCGAGTAGCAATCCAACGTTCCTTCCAACTCCAGCCCCAATTAGCTTTCCCAAGTTCATAATTAACCACCCCAAGGTCATGACCGTAGCTGGCCCTCCACTGTATTTCATGGGATTTTTATGGTGATTTCCATTTTGTTTTTGTCCCTTCCAGAAAACTATAATGAAAAATTAACACTTCAGAATTTGAAATACCTGATGAGAAAAGGCATATGCCATTGCTCGTTCCCGCTTAACTGCTGCTTCTTCCCTCTGATGTATTCTTGCAAGAATTTTCTCCATTGTTTCACAGCCACCACTCCATTCAACCTGTCATTCGTTTCAACTAGTACTCTTTGAAAAATATGGCCTCATATGGTAAGTGGAGCGTAGAATAATTTATGGACATCAACACAATAAAGCCAGCAAATAAAGTTTGAACATTCGATTTCTAATAAAAGAGAAATTAAGTGACCTTCATCATTATTTTTTTACACTCAACAGGACGCACATGGCTGTTACATTGTAGACACATGAACAATCTCAGAACTGCAAAGTGTGGCAAGTCTTAAAGGACCCAAAGTTCCACAGATTCGACTCCATTTAATAGTTCCACATGAGCCTTCCCTTATGGAAAACAAAAAGACCTACATAACTACAACATCCATCAACTCTACATCGATGTTAAAGTAATCAGTTTTTAGTTTGATTGACAATATACGCATAATTTTTTTTTCTAACCTCCAGATCATGAAGCTTTGCCTCAAGTTTTAGTTGATTCTCTAATTTCTTCTGTCTTAACCGGCCCTCGGTAACCATAAAGAGTCTACGGGCTCTAATCTGGGCCTGTATTTGGCTCCATGAGTGAAGGTAGTTCAAAGTAGTTGCAGCTTGCTTTTTGAAAGAATAATTCTGGGTGATGATCTGTAATCTCACTTTACCTTTCAAACAGCGAAGAGTTTTCCTAGCCTGCATCATCAGGAAATGATTTAATGAACAATTGCACATTCATATGTGCATCTCTCTCCATTTATTTGCATATCCATGGATTGCACATGTAGTACAGACAATGGACATACCCTGTAAGCCCTGAATGCCGTTTGAATCCGAGTGGCAGCCAAATCCTCAACTGGCATGTCAGGAAATCTGGGATTGGCCCTATTGGAACCATTTGCAAAGCTTGCAGATTCTTTTTGAAGCTTGTGCTTCCATTTGAAGCCATTTGATTTTTCAGAAGTTGAAGACCCCTGTTCAGATTGCAGGAACAGATGTGGTAACATCTAACAGATCAAAAAAGAAAAAACTTCTTTGCCATCATCCTAACAACAACAATTCCAACAATGAACATATCTGCCTTGAAATAATCTTGAATCAGCAGTTGTTTACAATTAAAGAATTGAATGGCCAGATTACAATAAACCTCAATAGAGTAAGGAATCTGAATTCATTATGAAAATATAAATAAGGAGCAAAATATATTTACAGCAGATTAACTTTGGATGATTCAATACCTTTGCTTGTTTTGAGCTGTCATCCTTCACTTTCTTTATGCTAATTATTGTCTTAAACCAATCTCCAGAACCCATTGTAGAAGTCAGATGTCTGCTTCCAACTTAACATAAACCTGGCGGTAAAATATAAACAGCATCAGCATTTTGTACATTTTGCAAAAGTTACATAGCATTCAAAACATCCATTTCTTCCATTTCTTGGTTAACCAAATAAACAGTCATGAGTGAAACTGAACTGGGAGACATACAAAGCCATAAAAAACAATAAAGGAAACAAAATTGTATAAAATACTGCAGTATTGAAAATGTTAGCATCTGACTGACTGTTCTACCTCTCAAAAGGAAATTTGAGTTCATATAGTTAAACAACCAATTGATCATGGAAACTAACTGCAGATTTCCAAAATATTATAGCTTAGTTCATCTCATCAGCTTGCATTAAACATTCAATTCCTCTTCTCTCCCAACCAACAAAGAAGTAGAATCCCAGAAACAATCCCTCTATTCAACAACAAAACTCATTAATTTTTAATACTTAATCACATTAAGCAACAACTAGATTCAAAACAAATCTGATTGAGACAAATGAATTCAACAGAAACTACAACATCCAGATCTCACCCCATTTTTCATTGTCAACAAATGGAATTGTCAAATCACATTGGTCAATCTAAAAGTCAAAGCCCAAAGAAGAGTTGTTTCAGAAAGAGAAAACAGAAACATAAAATATTGGCATGTAAGGCATACCTGAGAAGCCAGTACTGTATGGAAATGGGCAGTCAAGTTTTCGTGGGAAAACAAAGGTGGTGGTGACAATAGTACTTGTAGTAAAGAAGAAGCAAAGCCCTGAAAAAGAAAAGGAAAAAGAAAAAGAAAAAGCAAGAATAAAAGCGGGTAATGAAATGTGGATTCCTATGGTCCCATGGCCAGCATTTTTTATTTTCCTATCCAAAAACGCTCACCAGCAAATATTTGACAATTTTGTAAATATAAACAATATCATAAAATCCCATTGTCCCTCAATCAAGGATTCAACAACTACAATGTTGTTTGTCCTACGTGGGTGGTGTAATGTTGGCAGCTGTGTTTTTTTGGGTTTGAATAATTCAACAATAGAAGGCACAGGTTAACAAACCATGACAAGGTTTAATAAAATGGTAGATGGTTGTTTAATTGCATCTTTAATTTTTTGTCAAATTCTATTGATTTTAAAAATTAAATTTTGTTGTTTGCATTGTTTTCAAACATGGACTAGGCGGCTATCAACTTGGCTGAACGGGAGTTTGAACCAGTTCGAATTAAAGAAAAAAACCTACTTGACTTAGTCAAAATCAAGGTTGACCTGGTAACCCTGTCAACCCGGTCAAAACCCGACTATCAATTAGTTGATTTTTTTTTTGAATTTTTTTTCAAAACTATGCCATTTCAATTGTTTAGAAAAAGAGATTCTTTTATCGACTCTCCTGACTTGTAACCCGGATCTTATCCGAATCAACTTTCGAGTTGAATTTTAAAACTATAATTGTTTGTAGTCACTAAATTTGATAACCATATTTAAATCAAACTTTATATTTTTAATTTAATTTAATTGCTATATTTTTTTAGACTCTAAACAAAATAACAAGTTCATTAAATGAACTTCAAAAGTTCAGAGAATGTTTGGTATTATTTATGGTTGTTATTTTTTTATTTTATTTTATTTTATTTTTCCTTCTAAAATAGAAACTTATCTATTTTAAATTCTTTTTATTAGAAAAAGAAAAACCAATAATCAACTTCTGAGTTTTGATAATTTTTAACAATTGTTGCTAGTTTCTTATGTTTAGAAAAAACAATTTGTTCCTATTTTCAAATTTGGTTTTTAAAAATAAAAAAAATGAAAATGATATCAAACATATCTTCTAGTTATAAAAGAAAAGACTTTGAAACCATAATGATGATGTCCCAAAAAGTCAAAATATTTTGGGGGTAAGACTTGTATCTTGGATAATCAGTTAATCTCTTACTTCTAACAATCTAATCCATTCTCTCTAGCCAAGGTGACTAGTGGCTGGTGTCTGGTATTTGTTAAGTCAAGGTAGCCAGTGACTGGTACCTACAAAAAGTTTTTTTTAGTGAATTTAAGGACTTTTCGATGTTTAAGTAAATATATTTTTTAGAGAAAAAATAAATATATTTTAGAGAGAGATTTTGAAAATAAATATGTAATAAAAAATGGAGATTGAGAACCTTTTTTTTTTTAAGGATTCATAGATTTTTATAATTCATGAATCTTGTTATTTTTTTTTTTTGAGAGGAGGGATTGAAATGTCATCTTACCCTCATAACATTGAAAATAGATAATATATCTCTTACACATCATTAATAAGAGATAAATATCAGGTCATTTTGAATACTTTAATGCATTTAGGGATATAGAGATATAAATATATTTGACCTTAACTTTCTATGTTAAAGGTCATGATAAAAACAAACTGAGTCTTATGACCCAATAGAGGGTTTAGAAAGATCATCAATTTTACATTTATCTAGGCTTAGCGAGATATTAGGCTTAGGGATGTAGGGTTTGGCGGATTATAAGATCTATATGAACGTGGACTCAACGCGTAGCCGAACCTAGAGATGTTGGGTCTAGTGGGTTGCTAGACTTATATGTGCATGGGTTTAACGCGTAGCTGAGCCCAAGAATGTTGAGTCATTGCCTTGTTTTTGTTCCCTTTTTTTAAATGTGGATTTTAGAAAAAAAAAAGAAGTAACATCTATAAAACACATTGATCCATCAGTAACCCCCCCCCCAAATTTTTGCGTATTTATGACGCGAAGATTTTGAAAGGTTACTAGCCTTAAAGAAAATCTTTTTACCTGAGAGTTGTTTGTCCCATTTATGAGAGACTTTTTTACCTTCCCCATAAGATTTGTCTTTGTAGGACTATTAGGATTCTTTGTGGCCATGTGTCTTGTCCTTATTCAAAGGATATAATCAGTTGACATATCTTTTAAAAAGAGGTGTCCTTTGGGAAACAAAACAACGATGTGCATTCAATGCAACAATTAAATGGACTTCTGATTATCTGAGATGACATGAAAAGTCATTCATCCAATGGTGAGAGTGAAAAGATATTTCCTTTATAACCCTAGCCGTTCTTGCTTCTATCTTTTCTTTTACTTTATGTAATTTATGAAAAACTACTTTGTTGAAAAACCTAGACTAGTTTTGTTCTGATCCAAAAAGAAAACCTTATTCTAGATATTTTTCACCGTAAGTTTTTTGTTTTTGATTTTTTTTACTTTAAGCAAAACAAATAGACCCAAAAAGAGTTAGATTTGTCTCTAGAAAAAGGGATGTCGCTATCTTTAAGGAGGAGTTCAATTTTTTATTTGAGAGCAATGGAAGTAGCAAGAGATAAAGGTCCATCAGATTGAGCCCCAGAATTAGAAGGGATAGAGCCCCAACATCCACCTCGGACAGGGAGAGAGTAGTTCTCCCCGTAGAAGAAGTCCTTCTCCCGCCATTACTAGTGAGCCTCAAGGGAGAAGAAGGTTGCCTCAGGCCCTTGAGGATGATGCCCTTAGTACTCTAGGTGTAAAGGATATTGAATTCATTAATGTTTGATAGGCAGGAAAGTACACAACTCAAATACCTGTCGAGGCTAAGAGTATTAGCCAATTGGCATTGGACTCTACTCGGGGTCATTTGGAAATTACATCCCCCTTCTATATGTACATGCTGGGGTACACCTTTCCTCTCAAAGGATTTGTGAGAGAAGTTTTTAGTTATTATCAGTTGGGTTTAGACCAGTTGTATCCCAATGGTTGAATAATTTTATTCTCATTTGATAAGTTTCTTAAGCTTATTATAATTGAGCCTACAATTAGTATCTATAGGACTGTTACTATTTAGTTACCGGTATTAATGGTGGTAATGACATGTGTTTCTTCTTTACCTTTGCCAACAGACTCTAGAGATGAGATGCAACATATTTGGGGTTACCCCCACTATTGAAGGGTACCTTTCTCTAATGTCAACAATAGAACTCATTTGAGCTCTGATGAGGAGAAGACATATATTATATTGGTATCGGCTCAACCGAGTACAAAGTTAATAGGATGGATAGACCAAACTCTGTTGAAAGAGGTGCCCTTCAATAATGGCAGTTTACCTTATTATTGGAGAAATGTGCAATCTCACTAGGAAGACTGAGTCCATCTTGGTTATCGAGGTAGTGTCTATCTCATTATTGGAGAAATATGCAATCGTATTAGTGAAATCACATCGATCTTTTCCAAGGTAAATTATGAATCACACCAGGGAGAGTTTGATCCATTTCAAGGTAAATTATGCAATCACACTAGAGAGACTAAGTTGATCCCATCATTGGAAGGTCATGGTGTTGTTACCCTAGGAGATTATATTAATCCTCATTGTTGAGGCAATGTATATCTCATCATTGAAGAAATGTGCAATCTTACTAGGAAGACCACATCAATCCCTTCCAAGGTAATTTATGCAATTACACTAGGAAAACTTTGATCCATTCTAAGGTAAATTATGTAATCGAATTAGGGAGACTAAGTCAATTCCATCATTGGAAGGTTATGAGAAATTCCTCAAGTATCACCTAGAGAAAATAAGAAGTCATTTTGAATTAGTCATTCATATACATAAACTTACATTCTTATTCTCATTGGCTATAGTAAGTTTTTATTTGATTAGAGTGCTAGGTGTGAGAGAGACTCTTCCTTTTCTCTTGGATGGTTGTCAAAGATACTTCACATATTTTATGGTTTGAACTAACATTCCACTTGTACTTATTGAAAGCTTTCCAAAATCTTAAGGCTTCAATTGCATTTGTGAAGTTTGCAAATGCATAACATAAATTTGCTCCTCTCACTAAGCCTATTGCCAAGTAGAAGAAATCACACTCTAACTTAGAGCGATTAAATTACTGCATAGCCTCCTACTTCTTATTGAAGAGTTCTTGAATTTATGATGGAGTAGATGTACCAATAACTATAAAAAGATATATGACACATTCCACTCTATAACTGTCTTGATTATTTGTCTTTGATGGTGATTAGGGATGCCAATAAACTAGTTCTAAAATAACAATCGATGGTTTTTTTATTAGTCTCCACAGACGGTACCAATTAATGATGTCTCAAAAGATCCAAGTAACTCAGCAAAGCTTATATATTGGATAATCGGTTAATCTCTTGGTTTTGACAATCTGATCCATTCTTCTTAACTAAGATAGGTGATGCCTAACACTTGGTGTTTGGTAAGCCAAGATGGTTGGTGGCTGGTATTTGTAAAATATCTCATTTGATGAATTTAAGAACTCTCTAATACATAAGTAAGTGTCTTTTTTAAAGAAAAGGCAAATAAATTTTAGAGAGACTCTGAAAAAAAAAATATACAGTAGAGAATAGAGATTGAGAATCTTTTTCTTTTAAGGATTCATAGTATTTTTATAGTTCGTGAATCTTGTCATCTTTTTTTTGTTTTTCTGAGAGGAAAGGCTGGAATGCCATCTTGTGCTTATAACATTGAAGAAGGTCTTTTTTTTTGTTTTTCTGAGAGGAAAGGCTGCAATGCCATCTTGTGCTTATAACATTGAAGAAGGATAGAATATCTCTTACACATTATCATAACCCCCAATTCTTAACCCCCTATTTTTCTAAATATTTTCAAAATACAAAAATTATATTTTTGATGTATTTGCATCATTTTTATCGTTGTTTCAAATTCTTTTCAACGCGTTTAGCTTTTAACGTGTCATTCTCAAAATCTTTGATTTTTCTCATCGATTCGACGTTGCTTTTTTTAAAAAATAAAAAAAATAAGAAAAATAAAAAATATTTGGATACAGGGACCAAAATGAAAAGGAAGAAAATGAGGGACCAACGTGTTTTTGGAACTAAGCAATGGGGAGGAAAAAGACAAATCATTTTGCCTATAAATAGGTAATTGTCTCATATAAGAAAAAAGAAGGGGGACTAGATAATATATATAAAAAAAACAACAACAAGAAGTTGTTCCTAAATTCTCTCCTAAAATACATAAAAAAAAAAACCCATAGCCTTATTATACCAAAACCTAGCCACCAGCTACAGTGGAAAAAAAAAGAAAATAGAAACAAATGGCCCTTACCCCTCTCCTTGAAAAAAAACTGAAATAAGCCACAACCAAGATCCAACAGTCCCTCTTTCTCCTTCAGCCACCATTCAACCACCACCATCAAT
>Ga0307515_10005654_pt1 | contig 25251 bp, 20 predicted proteins | sample 17_EM_MG_FD_194513 | JGI IMG/M metagenome (GOLD analysis project Ga0307515, IMG submission 194513) | Populus trichocarpa ectomycorrhiza microbial communities from riparian zone in the Pacific Northwest, United States - 17_EM | ecosystem: Host-associated > Plants > Roots > Unclassified | place... | reverse complement strand
CAAAATATATAATCTATTTGGATTATCTGGTTTAACCGGTTAATATAACCGGTTAAGAGGCTTGATCCTATATTTGGATTGGATTTGAAGCGATTTTCGTATCCAATCCAGTCCATTGAGAACACTGCTTTGATTTAATGGCCAAGCCAGGTATTATTCTGTGTAGTGCCATTTAGTATACTGCCCTCCTAACATGCCTTTAGGTAATCATGCAGCTAGTTATTTCGGAATTCCCTTTAGGACTATCTGTATGCCTTGGCTTTCAAGGGCCAATATAAAAATGATGAGGGGATGGATAGACGAATGTGACCATTCCCATCTCAATTGCAAAGCCGAGGAAACATTTTTACCTACGAGACTTATATATGTGGGTCGTCAGAGCAAACGGAGACGCTATCCCGACCCGCATCTGATAATCACTACGCAAAAGAACTTACCGTTGCCAGCACAAAATCAACATTATCGGTATGCTGCCCTCAGCTACTGCTGGGGATCTCTACCAACATCGAGGCATGCACTTAAGACAGAAAATAAAACTGTAGAGAAACATTGCTCAGGAATTCGTCTCAAAACAATGCCCCAAGGTTTTCAGGATATGGTCAAAGTTACTCGGGCACTGCAAATTGACTACATCTGGATTGACTGCCTATGTATCATTCAAGATGACGACATTGATTGGCAAAAGGAATCTTCCGCCATGCAGCGGATCTACAGGAATGCTGTTCTCACGGTTGTGGCCGCATCATCGACATCCCCACACGAGGGGTTTCTTCGCCGTGGGATCCAACCACAATTATCCCTTGATATCCTTTACACTGCAAAGGACACTCCAATGACGAAGGGGACCTTTCACCTGACTTTTGGTGAAGGAGGCCAAGATCAATTCTACGCAGATGTCCGCAAAAGTGCATGGAATCAACGTGGTTGGACTTTCCAAGAAGACTTCCTTGCGAGAAGAGTACTTTATTTCTCCACAAGGCTAACCTATATCCAGTGTCAGACTAGTCTCAGAGTAGAGGATAGTGAGTGCGTATATTATTGTCAATCCGAGCGTTATAGCAACCTTATTAAGTATCAGGACCCGTACGTTTCTTGGTACGCGTTGATAGAGCAATGCAATGACCGGGATCTCACTTATTCCAAAGACAAACTACCGGCTATTGCTGGATTAGCGCAAGTTCTTGCTGAAAGGACGGAAGATCAGTACCTGGCCGGTTTGTGGAGCAGAGATCTTATCCGAGGTCTTTTATGGATTTCAGAGCCTGAGTGTGGAGGAAGGCCAGACAAGTATCGCGCCCCATCTTGGAGTTGGGCTTGGCACGACAATTATGTCCAATGGAACTCTCATTGGAACAAGAATGCATCTGGTCGCTGTGAAATCCTCGACGCCAGAACTTCTGTTGATACATACAACCCATTTGGTTGTGTCAGTAGTGGACTTCTAGTTTTGTTGGGGAAATATCGACCTGTCACCGTTATCACGTCGGGTGGGGACCGTGGGCATCCATTCAGTATAGTTCTCGGTGGAAGAAAAGTCGCCAACGCCTGTTTTGACGTCTTGGATCTTGAAAGCTCACCTAAGTCAGCGGAGATTACGGGCCTGTCGGCATTACTTGTGGCATCTGCCCCGCCATGCTTTCCGAAAGGTGGTCCTGAAGTGTGTCCAACTGGTCTTCTTCTGGATTCCACTGGTGTGTACTCTGGACATACCAGATTTAGGAGAGTTGGAAGATTTGAAATATGGTCAGGTGGGGATTTGAGTTTCTTTGACGACCGCAAGCCTCAGGTCGTACACATGGTCTGAGGGTATTCACCGGGTTGGCCGCGCGACCGAGCTGATTGCAAAGAGGAGTGGTACGAAAAGGAACATCGCGACTGCAGTGGCGGATTGGAGTGGAGGTTTATTAGATCGAAGGCCGTGCCGATCCGGTTCCGGCTATTAAGTTCTTAAAGTAACACGATTTATTAAGGTGGTATAGTGGGCGCGTGCTGTGGCGTGATTTGGGTGGTTATTGTTACTGGACTCTGAGGAGTCAATAGCCTGCTGGCGACCCTTTGCGGGCTCATTGCGGGTGGTAACTGGCCTGAGAGGGTTTTATGGTGTGGATGCGCGTAAACAATCGTGTCTTTAGTGTGTTTTATGTCTTTCTTGAATTTCGACTCGAATATTATTATTTATTACGGATAGCGAGAGCAAATGCTAAAGGGCTTTGGAAAGAGAGCTGGAAAAGACGCAATAAAGCGGAGGGAGAAGACTCTAGAGTTAAAACCCATCTAAACTAAACTTAACTAAAGCTATCGGATCATCAGACTTATGCGGAAGTTGTATTTAGCAGCATCACAGCATGCAGCAGTAAAAGGGACAATAAGCCAGAAATTAAGAAAGCTATGCAGCATATTGGTTGGTTTGAGAACGAGTTTTTAATTGGAGGGCGGAGATGAGACGGGGGGCCAGGCAGCTGAGGCGTAGAAGGCGTGGGCTGACTGGTAGTAGAGGCGCCAGGGTACAGTTAGAGAGTTAAGGGAAAGAAGTGGGGAAGAAGCCTGGTGACGGGACGGCGAGCATTTTATAGTTAGACGTTAAAAGCAGCAGGTTGATGGGCGAGGAGCGATGCCCGATAAGGATAAGCGAGGGACGGCACTAAACCTGAAGAGGCAGTCCCAGGGCAGATTACTACCACCCACAACATCTTAACAACCACCAGGCCCACCCGCGCACTGTACGCGACGTCTCTGCGTTGGCTCTACTGAATCCGAAGACCAGAAGGTTCGTAGGCCTTACCTCGTACAGGTGTAGAGTCCGATTTCGAGGCCCTCTGCGGAGAATTGTGTGCAGAAAGCCCGCTCCGAAAACGCCGATACAAATCCAGGTAAACTCAGATCTTACATCAGACTGAATACCCTCATAACAGCCTGTCATATGGTCTCAACCATCTTCGCTGCAGCTGTACTAATAATGCTTATACATATTTCACGGCGCAAACCTTACTCGAGTACTCAGTGTCCCTCGGGCACCCAGCTATCTCCTGGGCCCAAAGACAAGATATGATATGTGAAACCTACGCTGTTGTCAGCCTTACTGACTATCCTTAGGCAAAAATATTCGTCGAAAATTTACTGGAAATTTCTCTTCACACATGCGGCTTAAGTTCAAGGAATGGACAGATCAGTACAGCCCGTTGTTCCATCTCAGCATCACTGGAAGGGATCACTATGTGGGCTTGACGGAAAAAGGTCACGAATGACTTATTGCGCGAGAAAGCAACATTGTACTCTAGCCAAGAGCAGACTCCAGCAGCAGCACAACTTTTGGGAGTGAATTTACGTTCTCTACTAATACCCTACAACGGGAAGGTGTTGTCAAATGTCGGTATTTGAAATGTTAACTAGTTTTTCGCGCAACTGTTTGGCGGCATGGTAGGCGTTTGGTGCATCGCCTAACGGTGTCTACTACTGCAAGAAGGTATGAAATACTCCTCGAGCTTTAATAGCCTCTGAAATACTATAGAGCACGGAACTATTGACGTTTTTATTAGGTATGAGCCTACACAAGTCCTTGAATCTACCGACCTTTTACATTATCTCACCTGCTTACCAAGAGACTGCGAAACGTGGTTTGAGGGATTATTCTTCTTGACTCATCTTCCGTATTGGCTTTAGAAAAACCATCGGAACGGGAAAATTGGACCACGTCCGCCGCATTATGAAAGTTATGCAGGCCATTCAGCGGGTTGCGTCTCCTGGAGCTTGTAGATACATTCCTAGGAGTAGTATATGTACCAAAGTCTATTTCTCCATTTGAGCAAGAGTCTAGGAAAATCGTACGAAGAGGAGTTGTCCTTCGTTCCGTAGTTGCTCGAGGATGTCCGACAGAAGATGTTGAACGGACGATCAGGAATGAGAACTCTGTCTATTAAAGAGGGCTCTAGAAGCTCTCTATATACATCAGGTAGGTGGCAAGTAGAGTGACGACGACGACGTCGTCATTCAGTCGGTAGTAGTTTATGGAAACAGGTAATGAGATATTCGATGAGAGATTTAGTCATAAGTTAGGAAACAACTAAGACAAAGTACGTCACTACGATCTAGATCGACAGACAGTATTACGATGGTGGCAAGGAAGTCCGATTCAGGTCGACAGAAGATGAATAATAGAAAGGCGCGAGAGTGTTTGGAACGGGGTATTTTTCGAGAACAGACAGGATTGTGGACTGGAGGATGACGAGGGGACGCATGTTATCGGGACTCTTTTTGAAACTGGAAGTGGAACCACCGCTGCGGCCATGATGTATTTCATTCTGGCCATGACCTATCATCCTGAATGACAAGGGAGAGTTTGAAATGATGAAGATGGAATCGTTGGCGACAAAACATTTCCCAGGTTTAATGACATGTTTGATATGCATGTGGTTCGTGCCGTAGCGTATGAACTGTTATGTTGGCACCCAGGCACGGCGGGTGGAGTTCCTCACCAGCTTGTTAAAAACGGCGTGTACAATGGATTATTCCTTTCAGTGACAACCAACGTTCACGCAAATCAGTAGTAACAAGTTTCCTCTTCACATATTACGGCTCTTGACATAACCTTTTGGACAATCCATAAAGAACCTGACCTCTATCGCACTAGAAAATTTCAATACCGATCGTTGGCTATCTCCGGAATGCTACCTATCGGGAACCTCTCCACATCCTTTCCAAACCTCCAAGTTTTTCCGCATTCGGTTTTGGCAGTTGTATCTACCCTGGCCGGAATGTAGCCGAGCGCAGCTCAAGCTTACTTGTTACTCGTGTCGCCTGAGCTTGTAAGATGCAGAAGGCAAGAGATGCAGAAGGGAAGAGATCGAAATGGTTCGATTTTGATCTTAAGGCTAGATCGGAGGAACGGAAGAGGTTAGCGGAGGTAATTATGAAAGAAGCAAAAGGAATTTTCGGAAACGTTACTAACACTTTCGTCATCGCTATCATCGCATAAAATAGGACGAAATAAATCTAGAATGATCCTTTGGCTAGACGGAAATGAAGCTTTTCGCACCGGCTGCGTGGCATGCCGTTGCCAAGTCTAACGCAATCCTGAGCCCTCATTCTCCTAGTCTTGCGTGAGAAGAGGCCTGACGTGCAGCGTTAGTGCATTAGCGCTTCACGCAGGTACAATCGCTGAGCACAAAAACACGTGCAGTAGTAACCAGAGCAGGGCCTCTGCGGCCGTCCGACCTGCATCTCGGAGTTGAAAGATTGATGTCCGACTTCCATGCAGTCCCTGCCCTATGAGCACTCCAGATCTCGGGATGGGGGCTGAGATCTGGATGGTCTCGGTATTACGCTTGGCAGTAGTGAACACTTTTGAAACCTTGAGTTGGATCTCTGGCAATTTAGTAACGCCTGTAACTTACCCCTTCGGACGTTTGAGAAATAGCCTCATTCAGATTATTAGCAATATTTTTCGTAAGCATTTAGAGGATTTTAGTTACGACTTAGTATCGAATCACAGATAAAATTTAACGACATAGCTTTCGATGGTTTGTTGGAAGGCTTTCTGTCAGCCAGCCAAGCCTGCGCCATAACCTAAAATTTTCGAACTCGGTACCAATGATATGGTAAGAACTCAAGAATTAAAGCTACGGTCGAAAGCATAGGGTTCGTGATTGTACTGCTCATTAAGGGTGAGCAGCTGTCCGAGAGCTGTTTGATGGCACTTTCTTGCAGTTGTTATACCGCTCACTTCAATGTTCATAGACTGAAGCAAAAAAGGAGTAAAGCTATCTATCAGCCCTAGCGTACGATTTTCATGTTAGTTATTTCCCATGAATCATGAAGGGGTGCGTTTTGAGAACGCCGCTGAGGTTGGCGTTATCGGGTCATTCGTGGAAATCTGATAAGCTTTGACAAGCTCTTGTCGTGTTCAGCTCTATTGGGTAGTGATAGGTGGTGTCTAGCCTGATATGAATGACAGCTGTCAATCTCTTACGAGACTGGCTTGCGATGCACACGGAAACGCAGTCGGCTCCCCACCACAGGTATACCACTCGTTCGATAGTCTGTCTAAGCGAACGAGAGAACTCGAAACGACTGAGGTGCTGGCTTTGAATTCTTTATACCTTTTGTCTCTCTACTCTGAATTGTGAACTATCCATCCATCTTCAGTCAGAAATCCTCGAGGGTTGCGTTTCTACCGCTAGTCATCGCAATCGAACAGGATTCAATGATAGGTTCGCTTACCTCTTCAGCGCGCTTTGTTCGCAACCACTATGAACTCTTCGGGAGAATAAACACAACAAAGAAGCTGAGCAGTTTGTGGACCATATAAGTACGGATATTGTTTTTCTTATGATCACCCGATGGCCAATAGGCCAATATGTATTATACCCATACTAATAAAGGACATCAACTCGTAACAGGAGAGCCACTCACCCTTACCTATGCTAGCCCCTCGCTTGCAAAGAAGCCGAAATAAACAAGAAACACAACGTCTGACAACACAATTGCTCCCTCACTAGAAAGAATAAATCAGTAACAGAACAAGACATTGCATCAACGACATGTTCCAAAGACAGATTCAATTTCAACTTTGAGTACGATTGAAATCTCAAAGACGACTCCACAGAAGATGTTGCTATTCCCATTCTAAAGATTTCTCCCAAAAACACCGGGTTTCTATCATGCCAAGGCGAGAGCAAGGTTTTTGGATCGCGGTCGAGCCATCCATGAGAACGATGCGACCGGAAATTAAACAGTAATGTATTAAATGATCGTGACGAAGTAAGGTACGTGAGAGCGCTGTGCGAGGGCGCGGGAGAGACATCCTAGAAGAGACCAAGGGCAAACTGCAAGAGGTTAGTATTTGGTGGTTTTACGGGAAAATAATTACTGCTGTTAGGAAGTGGTCGGGACTTACAGGAAGCAGAGCGTGGCAGCCAATTTGATTCGCAAGAGGAACGATGGCCGCGAAGTCTGAGATCACCCAGCCTCGAGGGGCATATTGAGCCAGGTAAATCATTCCGCCGATAGCCGGCAAGATGAAGAGGTACATGTACTTGAAGTCGCGAACGATTCTGTCCAAACCAACACGGAAGCCAGACTCAGTTAGTTCTTTTGCAGTGGTGGTCCATTCCATCTTGATGCTAAAGAAATGGCACAGAATCGCCTTCAACAGGTGGTACGAAATACCGCCGAAGAATAGCAGAAACATGGGCGTCCATTTTGCCGTCTCAACGAGAGACCAGAAGAAGGTCGTTTGGCCAAGACGATGTCGCAACATAGCATATGCCGTTGGCGACAGCACGTTAAAGATAACGGCCATACCAACGAAAATCTTCCAGGATGTAATGTAAAATTGATCGACATTATCGGAGAACCAGCCCACGATTAGATAATTGGCAAGAGTGAGTGGGATGGCGGAGGCGATTGCGTAGTAGGTGCCAATGTAAGCAAGAATTGTAACCTTGGACGTGACCTTGATGTTGCTAAACAGGAACTTCCGGAACAGAGGAGTGAGAGGCCCCTTGTATACCCACTTATGCAGCGGGTGGAAGACAAGTTCGTTACAACCGTAAGCGTATTTCTCCCAGCGAGCCAGTTCGTCATAGACGGTGAGCGAGACGCCTTCCTTGAATCCGCCATTGTGGTAGGTAGCGAGACGGACGACGAAGTTATTCATTTGTAACCTTAAACTAACGTCGAAATCTTCAGAAACGTGGTCTTCGGACCAAAACTTGGTTTGCCCGTCTTCTTCGAATGCAATACTTTGGATAGCTTTCCACCGAATGAATGTGTTGTGGCCGACGAAAGGTGCACAATCACCGTTGCCAACGGCAAATTGGATGGATGTGTAAATTAGGTTGGTGAAGTAAGTTATACCGTTTTCGAAGACATTGTTGACAACTTGAAGAATTCCTGAAGCATGCTGAAGAAGAGCAATTTCGGGGCTCTCATGCATTTCGAGAGCACCGTAAAGAAGACAATCTTCGGGAACACGAGTATCGGAGTCGATAATTAAGATCACCTCACCGAGACGGACGTTACCGGCGGCCCAAGTCTTACCGCCGTCGCGCTCAACGATAGTATTGCGAGCCTGTTCGTACAACTTATCCTCGTCTTCAATGGAAAGATCGTCTTGAGTGCAACTGCGTTCCCGGCAGGTGTCTGCAATCAATTTTAAGAGCTCATCCTCGACGCGAATAGAGAAGTCAAGGCAGTAGTTCATGTTGGAAGCTTTTTTGAAATGGCCCTTCCGCACATAGTAGTCCGGACTATCCTTGACCGAATTGCCAGCTGGACGAGAACACCATCCAATGTGATTGAGTTCGTAGAAAGCTTTACGGGCCTCTTGCATGTCCTCTTTGACCAAGCGCATGCCATCGTCGTTAACATAAATGGATGCAGTACCCCCTTGCTCTTCATAATGCTTCACAGCATCAAGCAAGCTAGTAACGGTTGGGATAATGACACTATAAAGTTAGCATATTACTTTATTGATAGCGGTGGTAAATTACCCTTTCAACCCTTCTTTATACACGGGCATTTGAATAGTCACGTGCGGAAGTTCGATGTTTGGATGCCTCTGAGGCTTTGGTGCCTTTCCTATCGGCTTGTTAAACACGACTTCCAGCAATGCAACACGGCTTATCGCGAGGGGCACACCTGAGTAATAGACACTATTTCCTTGGACACTCGACAATGGCCCAAATAGTTGGAAGAGGGAGCCGGTAATGACGATCATGAAGAACTACCATTAATCGAGGTGGTGTTAGCCGGGAATCTAGTATACCAAGACTCATGTATGGAGGCCAGAAGGCTCAGCCTTGTAGCAAGAGAAACTTTATTGGCTTATAACCTACCAGCGAGAATGATGCGAAGAGTGGGATTGTCGCAACCTTCGTACAATGTCAGCGAACTGTTTTAGTGTGGACCCGTACCCTATATCTTCCGGTTTATAAGGCAAGGATGAACAAGAGTTATACATACCAGTGCAAACCGCAACATTTTTCCATCCAAACGATATTCAGTTATCAGCTTTAGAATGTTAGGCTTTGTTCTTTAAGACTTTGGTATTCAATACGGACTTTAGCAAGACAAGCCATCTCTACAACCACGACAAGAACCATCGCTAGACCAACGAGCATAGCATGTATAAGTAAGAATGGTCGTTTTGGTAGCCCCTCGCCCTCTTCTTCTGGGTCGAAGGCTTTGTCACCCTGCTCCTCAACCTCGATGGCACGATCGATTGCGTCGATCTTTTCATTCATCTCAGCGGGTATCGGGCCGCTTCCTCGATGAGATGCGATTGGGAACATGGACTGCCTTATTTGACCGGGAGAGACGGATTGGCGATACGGAGACGCTGTTCCAGGATTGGAGATGTGGGAGCCCCAGACTAAGCCGAGAAGTCTGGTCTCAATGTCGGTACCATGCGCAAGAATACCTGGCACTGTGTCTCCCCAAACAAGCACCAATCGCTCCTGTCGACATAAACAGACATAAGCGTCCTTGGTGATTGCCGACTTTCCTGTCGCAATATCCTTCAACGAGTTGACTATGGGGAGCATGAATCCACGCGGATCTAAGGAGAACTCTGTCTGGAACGGTGTGACTTGCTGAAGAAGAGCGAGTGTAATTTCAGAAGACATTGTGAAAGCAACAGCCACACCGAGCTTCTCCACAGCTGCGACTAGATCCTGGTTTAAGAACATTGGCTCCGCGGTGTATATGCCATCTGATCGTCGCAGCACCACACCAAGATCGGCTGCACCACCATCCACGATACCAAACTCATCCTCCGGAGGTTCCAGCCATTTCGCTTGTGTACATCGTCGATGTAGAAACTTGACCATCTACGAATATGTTAATAAATGTCTACATTACGGATTAATTGCCAACTGATAAACATCCTTCGATTCAAGGTGTTCACAACGAACTCACCACATCATGTCGATCTCCACCATTCGTAGGATTGGACACAATGCTGGAGCCTGTACTGTCCCGCATCGTCAGGGGTGGCTGTTGGAACCTAACTCCAGAACCCAGCCCTTCTCTGAGAGAATCACGGTCGAAGCCAAGGGACAATGCCATGGTGAATGAAATATAACAAAGACAATTGAACGAATGCGTGTACCCTTCAAGATTGAATGATCGCCGCTGATTGAGGGATTACCCACACGAAGGAGTGAAAGAAGAGTTCGCTGACACTTGAGCTCCGAATATACGGCCCTCGCCCCGCAGATAACTAGGACGCTTAGTCCACAGACCCATGCTCGTTGGGCTGGGCTGAACTGCGCGTAAAAATGATTCGTGGACTAACTGAGGCATGGAGTCGGAGCCTGCCGCCTGCGTACCGCCAAGTTGGGAAACACGATCTTTAGCGTTTAGGGACAATATTGCTTCGGCCGTCCGGACTGGAAGCAGTTGTAGCATTACCAGCATGCAAGCGCCCCTCAGATGCCTAATGCGATGCCACGTAGCGGCAAGAACGATGGTGTATCTTCTCAACGGAAGAGTATCACTTGGCACCGCCCACTATCGGTAATGGAAACAGCATTGGCCATTTGATTGTATCAAAGTGAGTCGGCATCAGGTTGGCCCCTGGCAGCACCCAAATACGGTCGTGTGAAATCGGGGCGTTGTGCTTCTTGGTCCAGTTCAGTCAACTGGTATCTCAGAAACCTTGAAACCACGCAAAAAGCCAGGATATCCACATGGGAAGCGAAGAAGAGCAGGACCGATGTGGACGCCATGCAACAATTTTAGAACCCCAGCAGAACGAGCTGTGTCGTGTTCCCAGGATCAATTGCCGTCTTGGACAAACTGGTGGGCCACGGAGCTTTTCTTGGATTGGCAAAACCACTTAAACTTCCCTGGAGACCCCCAGCTCACCCTGAGGACTAAAACTTGGAGGCACGGGCCGGATTGTCATCAAACGGACTCCCGAGCTGGCGGTTTGCCTGGGCGAGACAAGGGGCTTTCCTTACCGCACAGCAACGCATTCGTATGAAATGACATGGCCAGAAGATTCAATATTGGTGGCTGCATGGAATAAGGGGAGGGGAATCCCGCGGCTGTTGCGATAACGTCGGATATTCGATAATCCTCTAGTTTGAGCACAGAAAATAGAGACTAGGCCATATTATTTTGCGCAGCGAGCTTGTGCACGTGGCGCCGTTGTTTTTCTTCCCTAACCTCGGCGGCTTAAGCTTAATTTCCACAACCGCCACCCCGGGCTTTTGGGCTTTTGGTTTCAGCAGAAACAACAATGCTCTCTCCACCACTGATAGGCTGTGCGCCCCTTTTGCAATCGGTGAGGGTGTGGTCTCGAGAGAATCGCTATGCTGACGAGAATGCGCGGCAGAACGATGCGCTGAGGTGAATGGAAGCCTGTTATCGCCTTTGATTCAGACCCATCTCGCGACGCACGATGCTGGATGCATCACTTCGCGAAGATTAAAACACTCCGCCAAGGATCGCTATCCCAGGCCGAAAGGGCGTCGCGCCAGGGATCGCTCGCGCCAGGGGAGCGGCTTGCGACTCGATCGAAGTTGTCCTATCCCCCATGTAGTGCCCAAGATCCGAGCCACCCCAGTAGCCCACTTCCGTATTCAACGTGCCTGCAGCTCTAGTGCATTTCTTCCATCAACCTCGTGCTCCGTGCCTACTCCAGCCACCTCAACCCTGCTACTGCTCCCGACCGAGCAATCAGCTCCACTAAGTTTGTTGCTGGCGCTTCTCTGCTTGTCTACTCGCCTGACTGCCGCTCGAGCTCACTGGTGGCTGACACACCGGGGTTGGCGGCCACTAGCTGCCGCTCGACGCCTGGTGTGGAGGTTCTCAAGAACTTGCTGACTTCCATGCTCTTCTGGGCTGGACCACAAGACGTTCCAAAAACCCCTGTCTTGCCTCAATATACAGTCTAGCATGCGAGTGGGGCGTTCTAGGAATAATTATTGATTTTTGAGCCGAGATTGTCGATCCGTGGGCCTTGCAAGTATACCTCAAGCAGATCTTCCAGTCCTTCCGCTTTTATTTTAGATTACTCTAGTCACCAAGAAGAGGAGCGCTGTGTGATACTCCATCATGTCCAGCAGCAATTCCGTTCACACGCCGCCCGTACATTTAGGGACGAACCCATTTGCAACTCCAGTCCGCCTAAGTCGCGCCCCAACTGAGGACGAGAGACGGCCGCATTCATATTTTCCCACTGCTGCAATCAATGGTAAGTTCCACGGATGAATTTTACAGCGGTTCCACGGTCTCACGGTGGATTTAGGACAACACGTACCACGACTTCGGAAATTCAAGAGCGCCCGGTATACAGGTGGAGAGTAAGGAAGCTATCTTCTCTGTATATGTGGTTGCTAACAATAGCTTAGGTATGATAAGCCGTGGACGATTGAGAAGAATCCTCGTCGAAAATGGGAAAGGATAATTTTCTGGGGCTCCATCCTCATTGGTTTTGCCCTTGGTGGTCTAATTTGCTATTTTGCCTACGCTTCCGTGACCAACCACGAGGTAAAATTGTGCAGCCAATGTGTCCAATTTTCTACTGACAGCGATATAGTACTGCCTGGTTTTAGATGATGAATTCAAAAGCATTGATGCGAACACGTGGAGCTACGAAATTCAGCGCGGTGGTTTCGGCAGTGGCACATTCGAATGGACGACTGATGACCCAAAAAACGCCTATACGGATGAAAATGGTCTTCATATAGTCCCAACACTTACGACAGCGACAACCGGTATCACCGTTGATCAGTTGTATGATGGCTACGTCCTCAACCTTACCACGGATGGCACTTGCACGTCCAATGATGTTACCATGTGCTCTGTCCGCAGCAATAAGACAGCCGGCACGATCATTAACCCGGTCCGCAGCGCGCGTCTAACGACCAAAGGAAAAAAGATGATTACTTATGGAAAAGTCGAGGTTGTAGCGAAAATGCCGAAAGGTTCATGGCTTTGGCCCGCCATCTGGATGATGCCAGAGCAAGACACTTATGGTCCATGGCCTGCCTCCGGAGAGATCGACATTGCGGAAAGTAGGGGGAACTATGGGGATGATTACCCTAGTGGTGGCAGAGACGCATTGATCAGTGCTCTGCATTGGGGCCCTGTGCCTGAGGCAGACGCATTCTACAAGACATCTGGCCAGCATCTCCTCCGCAGAACAGACTACACTGAAAGCTTCCACACTTATGGTGTAGAGGTAAGCCAATAACGTAACTAGCCTAAAGTCACTCGCTAACAAATTCGGTAGTGGAGCGAGAACTATCTCTTCACCTATATTGACAGCCGACTTCTGGTGAGTTTGAAGTCATCTATGTTCTATCTGCATCCAAATTTGCGTGAATTTCACATCAAAGCCAAAAGCCCTGCTCAACAACCCACTATCTATCTTATACATCTTTTGTTACTACCCAGTGCGTGTTTGCTAATGTGGCCTATAGCAAGTTTTCTTTATTAAGTTCAATTCAAACTACAAGAACATGTGGAACAGGGGAAAGTTTGGCTCGTCGATTTTGAATCACTCAGCCCTCTTCGACCCATGGTCTCAGACTGGCCGGGCCAATACACCGTTTGATCAACCATTCTATCTTATTTTGAATGTCGCAGTCGGCTCAACGAATGGATTTTTCCCTGATGGGGTTGGTAACAAGCCTTGGGGTGACATGAGCGGCACTGCTCCGAAGGAGTTCTGGGACAGTGAACCTCAGTGGATTAACACGTGGGGCGAGGGTGACAAAAGGGGTCTTACGGTCAGGAGCGTAAAGATGTGGAAAGAAGGCGCCTGCTGAGGGTAGGAAGAAGTGCTGTTGCATGCAAGAAAGCCACAGTCCACGTACGTGGAAACCAGTGAGATGGCAGAATAGATTTTCTCTCGGTAATTCGTTATACCTGACATGTAATTTGCTGCATTGTTTTTTTTTTTGCGCAAAGGACGGGACTCGCACGGTGCTGGCGCATTTCTAGATCAGATTGGTTACCGCTGTTACGACTTTAGAGCGTTCTGGGTAGGGGGTTTCAATAATTCAGCATTGCCTGTGCGCAATTGGTCGTGTCGACGATACCGTGCACCGGGCATGGGTTCGTGATGGTTCGTTGTGATGATTGGCCGTTAGTCTGCCGCCACGGCGTGAGCCACAGCAGCCCAGGGACGTGCCGCAGACGATAACACGGCTAAAAAAAGGCCGCAAGGATAATTACGAGCCCGAGCTCGGCCTCTGCCTAGTACCCCTGCCGTGTCCACATTCATCGTCCCAGGGCTGCCGTCCGAATCCGCCATGCCACCCTTCGTCATCTCCACCGCCATGCGTCCCACGCGATGGACTGGTCAACTCATCGTGTCTGCAAATCAACCGCCCAGGCACTATCCAGGTACGGTACCCCTGTCCACCATCTATTTCGTTATGCAAGAGATATCGACTCTTCGCCGCTTCGCCCAATCTGCACATTCCGCCTGGCTTGCCCGTTGGCGCCATAAATTTCTCTTCAGTCTCGCTATCAAGTTCCCATCACGGTTCAAATTGCCCCCTCCCTCGCTTTCCTGAACCTTTCTTGGAGCTCAAATTAGACGATATGATATCGCCTGCTCAATTCAATTTCCTAAGGGCCTAGCTGAAGTTTTGGTTCATCGAGCATGTGCGCCATAACCGAAAGTCAATAGTCCCTGGCCTTATGCCGTTTTAATCTTCACACCCTTCGAAGACTAGGTAATGGAATTATCGGTGCTCTAGCTGCCCTGCGGATAGTACAATATTGATCATTCTCCCTCCCCTCACACTCTATACCACCTTCACTCGTTTCTTGCATGTCAAAGCCAGTATGGCTCCCACATTCGTTCAATCGGCTCTGTCTGCCCTACTAATAATATCGTCTGTGCGTATCACTTCTCCCCTAACGCAAGATCATTTGCTGAGCTCGTCATATGCAGGTCTCTCTTGCTGGTGCTGTTGTTATTGAGAAGCGTGCTCTAGTGGCTCCGGCACACCCGGCAACCAATTGGACTTTTACAGGATGTTACACGTATGTTGTTTCCTGTCCGTGAAACTAGACAACCTACTCACGCCTTTGGAAACACAGTGATAGCGTGGGCGCGCGCACCCTAACTGGGGCGACTTACAACAGCGGCAATGCCATGACTGACGAGGCCTGTGTTTCCTTCTGTATCTCTAAGAATTTCATATATGCTGGAACAGAGTATGCTGGAGAGTGCTGTAAGTTTTCATTTCCACCATATACTTGGGTAATGTTTCGCTACCAGATCTTCTTCCCTACATCGCTACCAGATCTCTTCACTGCATCGCCACCAGATCTCCCTGCATCTCGGGGACTCCAAAACCCCTGGATGCGTATAAATTCGCCGAATCTAATTTTTACTTGCAGACTGCGGAAATTCTCTCGCCTCAACCGGTACCCCTGCAGCCTTATCGGATTGCAACATGGCGTGCAATGGTAACGCAACAGAGCAATGCGGCGGGCCAGACCGACTGACCGTGTTTAATACCACTACTCCACCGGGTCCAGTCGGCCCTTTCGTAAACCCGGGTGTCAACGGTTATCACTCCCTTGGGTGTTATAAGTATGTATTTATTTCAGTTCTTATCCGCAGTGATCTATTTGGGCTGGCGCGAACACTTGCGCCAATTGGATTCAAAGTGGCAGGCTAGCCTATATAGGTTACTATCATTCCTATCCAGGTATGGTGCATTCGATTTGGACTGGAGCATTGGAGTGGATTTGACCTCAGATCCACGCCACGCCAGTCCAAATAGATCACTGATTTATCTGATGTTATACCGCGAGCATTGGCTAGGTAAAAACCAACCTGACAGTCCTACATAACTCATTCGCGGTACAGAGAAAACAACGAACGTTTAACATAGGCTAATCAAGCAATGCAGTGATTCCGTAGCAGCCCGCACGCTAACAACTGGTGTGCAAACAACTGGCGGTCAGAATGCCCTGACTGTCGCATTGTGCACGTCTGCATGTGCTGCAGGCAACTATCTTTATGCTGGTCTTGAATATGCCTCAGAGTGCTGTAAGTTTCTTCTCTTTCACGTTCTTAGAACATGGCATACTTACTTCTCCTAGACTGTGGTAACACCATCTCAAACTATGGTGCTTCTACTCCAATTGGAGACTGCAACATGATTTGCAATGGCAATTCTTCCGAGTACTGTGGAGGACCCGGCCGGTTGAACATGTATACAACAAAGAGCGCGCCCACGGCGTGGACTGCGTTGGGTTGCTACACCGACTCTGTTGCAGCCCGTACGCTGACCACACCCGAATATCCTGGTACTATGACTGTCGAACTATGTACTTCGGCTTGTAAATCAGCAGGATACATATATGCTGGTGTCGAGTATGGAGGAGAGTGTTACTGCGGTAACTCTTTCTCTAACGGAGGTGGTCCTGCCCCTGATGGTAGCGCTGGATGCAACATGGCCTGCGCTGGTAATGCACAAGAAACCTGTGGTGGAGCGGATCGTTTGAATGTCTTCCAATTTGGCGGTGGAAGCTCCACAACAACTACGCCTGCTAGCTCCACGACAGCACCAACTTCTACGTCTGTAGGCACGGGATCGGCCACTGGTCTTCCCAACGGCTGGGCATACCGAGGCTGCTATATCGACAACGCGAATGGCCGTATCATGAACACCCAAGAACCCGACAGTAATTTAAATACTATTGAGGTATGCGTCAATACTTGTGTTGGACTTGGCTATTCGGTCGCAGGGATGGAGTACGGCGTCCAGTGCTTCTGCGACAACTTCGTCCGAAATGGTGCTAGCCTTACTGCTGACACTGATTGCAACATGGCATGTGCTGGTAATTCGGCCGAAAAGTGTGGCGCTGGTGGCAGAATGAGTATCTACTCAAACGCAACTCTTCAAGTTTATCAACCACCGGCACCTCAGAAAACTGGCTTGAACGGGAGCTGGGTATACCAGGGATGTCTTCTTGACAATGCCGAGCACAGAACTTTCCCTTACCAGCTAATCCTCCCCAATAACAACACGGCAAACAATTGTCTCCAATCTTGTCAGGCATTTGGGTATGGTGCTGGTGGTATGGAATATGCTAATGAGTGCTGTAAGTTTTTTAAAGGCGATTCAAAACTAGCAACTACTAATAATAATATACAGACTGTGGTGACGTTGCTAATATTGCCGCTGCCGGTGCTACCCTTATGCCTGAGTCTGACTGCAACGCCGTCTGCACTGGAAATGCATCCTACATCTGTGGTGGCGGTGACAGAATTTCGTACTACGAATGGACTGGAACACCACTCAATAGCTGGACTTTCGCCTCGGGTAATGCTGCCGGCCAATACCAGTTCTTGATTGGCGGTGTAATTATACCTCTCATTGCTTCACCTGGTGTCAATGGGAAAGTCACCTTTCTCGAGAAATGGGGCACTGGTCCACCTAATTCCACTGGCGCCTATGAGCTTGATCTCAATCTTCTTAACAACTTTACAGCCGCCTGGAGGCCTATGCATGTCAAAACGGATGTTTTCTGTTCTGGAGGATTAACTCTTCCTGATAAGGTCGGTAGACAGATCAACATTGGAGGATGGGCCAACGACGCTACCTACGGCATCAGGTTTTACTGGCCTGACGGATCTCCCGGTGTTTGGGGTCAGAATGATTGGCAAGAGAATGTTAACGAAGTTTCCCTCCAAACAGGCCGTTGGTATCCCACACCGATGATTATGGCGAACGGCTCTATTTTAGTTGTCGGTGGAGAAGAGGGCTCCAACGGTGCCCCAGTTCCATCACTTGAGCTTCTTCCTAAGACTGGGCCAGTCGTATTCTGCGACTGGCTTGAGCGCACCGATCCTTACAACCTCTATCCTTACCTAGCAGTTCTCCCCAGCGGTGGTATATACGTTGCGTACTACAACGAGGCAAGAATCCTAGATGAGGTCACTCTTCAAACCAAAAAGGTTCTTCCTAATATACCTGGAGCGGTCAATAATTTCCTTGGTGGACGCACGTATCCTTTTGAGGGTACAGCGGTCCTCATGCCTCAACATTACCCTTATACGGACAACTTAGTGGTCATGATATGCGGTGGATCGATTCCTGGTCCCGAATTCGCTCTCGATAACTGCGTCTCTATTGCACCCGATGATCCAAACCCGAAATGGACAGTTGAGCGCATGGTAAGTTCACTTTTGTGCTCGTGAATACATTGTTTGTAATATTGCTAACCTTGATTTTCCTTTGTTCAGCCTTCAAAACGTGTCATCTCTTGTATGACCGCTCTCCCCGATGGCACTTATTTAATTCTCAACGGTGGTCAACAAGGCCGTGCTGGTTTCGGTCTCTCTACCGAGCCAAATCACAATGCGATTCTCTACAACCCATCACAGCCCGTCAACAGCCGTATGACATCCATGGCTAACACCACCATTGATCGTCTTTACCATTCCGAGGCGGTGCTTCTTGACGACGGCCGCGTTTTAGTCTCTGGCTCCGACCCGGAGGATATTCGCTTCGCTCAAGAGTACCGGGTGGAGGTTTTCGTGCCTCCATATCTCATGGGCAATCCCACTCGGCCTGTCGTCACCATAGCATCTAGTCAAAAGCATTGGGCTTATAGCCAGACCTATCAGATTACTGTTAGCGGCACTGTATCCAAGATATCTCTTCTTGGCGCCGTGTCCAGCACGCACGGGAACAGTATGGGCCAGCGTACACTATTCCCACAGTTCTCCTGCTCGGGTGGCACGTGCTCCATTACCGCTCCGCCCAACGCACATATTTGCCCACCGGGCTGGTTCCAACTCTTCGCTATAAACGCTGCTGGTACACCTAGCGTGGCTGCGTGGGTCCGGATAGGTGGTGATCCTGCAGGTCTAGGGAACTGGCCTAACTTCCCGGACTTTAATGTTCCTGGCGTCTAAATTACTACTATTCTTTCGCACTCCTTACATATCCTATCCCCAACAGCGTTGCTTTGATGGTTAATATATAATCTATAATCTCTTTTATGCATTTTCTTAGGGAACTATCTCTTCGGCCATCTTCCGATGGCACATGCTTTCATGAGAGGCGTGACAGCGAAAGGATACCAATGGCGAACTTGATGACCACAAATCGGAGGAAATATCTTAGTGAAGCCAGTGAGGGTGGCAGGAACTGTACATAGATACTCTTAAAAAGAGTAAATTCTTGGTGGGAGACGCAATTCAGTCCTTTGGACATTATCCAAATGCCATGTTGCACTGCCACCGCGCATAAAATTATGGATAAGCCTTTTTGGGGAGCAGTTGGGTACCCTGTTATCCAAGGCTGGGCGTTGCTCGGAAATGGGCTGGACCTGAGTGGTCTAGACTCACAGGGCATGAATGATCCCTCACCAGGTTTGTCGTCTCGCAGGGATCGGGAATCACCTGCAGGGATCGGTAATAAGACCGAGAATGACAGTTCATCTTACTTTAAGGCAATAAAGGCACCGAATTTTTCGTGTTACCCCTAAACAAGCGAGCCATGAGTCTTGTGCGTGGACCCCACCTCTTTTTATGGACCGAGCTCGAGTAACGCCGATGGCGACATTTAGGTCATGTCTTGGAGTAGCTAACCAAGCTTTCACAATAAAAAGTGTTTGTGTGTTGATTTAAGTTTCCCGTCAGCTTTCCAGCACGGTGAAAACGCCAACTTGCCGAGCGTGCTAGAAAAAGCTTCCGGCCGCTCAAAACAAAACACCAGCGCCGAGGCTGCGACGCCGTAAGGGGAACTTAAAGCCAGCCAACGACCGAGCGTCTCGCGCGGCCTTGGCATCACACGACACTTTTCGCTTGGCCCTTTGAAAAAAAATATTGGCGGTATGCAGCCACAAAACGACGGCATGGCCGCGCGGCTGGCGACGGGAGAAGATCCTGACTACAGGCAGGCCTGCAGGCGCGGCGGAGGACTGTGAAACTTGGGCGTGGAGGCCCGTGCAGGCCAGCACTCACCGCCTCGGAATATCGCAGATAGGGAAACCAGAGCACACGAGTCAACATCGCTTGGAGACTCAAAAGAGGGGGAACGTGCTACACTTAAACACGACGTCGCGTCGATCGCCTCGGAGATTTTGCCAGATGCTGCTTCCCGCTAGCAATCCTTCCGGCACGTTTCCAGAAGCGGCTTCTCTGCATCAACTACTGTTCACCGCTGACTAGCACCAAAGAGACCAGTTCTGTTGGCAACGCCAATTGGGACAACACGTAGCCCCAAATTCCGGTCGGCGCCTAAACACTATGCTAAGACTCACGATAGTAGCTAAAATATAATCTATTTAGATTGTCTGGTTTAACCGGTTATATATCCGGTTAAGAGACTTGATCCTATTTTTAGATTGGATATAAAACGATTTTTGAATCCGACCCGGTCCATTGACATCACTGAGCTTCTACAGTATTCATCGTTCGTCGTCTTTTTCGCGGCCTGATTAGAAATCCCCAGATAAATCCCGCAATAAGACAGAATATAGGTACGACAACGCCAACGCTTATGTTTACTTTATCAGACCTACTTAATCCGCCACCACCATTTGAAGATGTGGGTTGAATTTGAGATGTCGTAGACGTGGTCAAGGACAGTGTTGATGATGGCAGTAATACGGTGCGAAATGTTGTTAAGGACGAGACAGCTGTCGCGGAAGTGCCTGCCCCTCAGCACGTCAGCGGCATGGTACTGCCATGAGGGTGAGGCGGATCAAGTTCGTCGACACGGCCGGATATGGAAACTCACTGGAACTCGAAGGTGATAGAATGGAGGAGGAGCTCGAAGTCATTGTAACCGTGACGGTTGGCCCACTTGTCGTCGTAACAGTGACGACGCCATTGACTGCGGTGTACAAGGCTGATGTCGGTGTAGGCGTTGCGAGGACAGTAGCAGGCTCTGTGAAGCTGCAGTAGTTATCGTATATCGAGACTGCTGCGCTGTAATCTGGCGCATCGCTACAGCTAGGAAAGTCGGTATAGATGCAGCTAGACAGATACGATGACGCAGTGGGCCGTAAATCCTCGCGACACAAACATGAGTTCGCGTTCTGGCACCCGATTGCACACTGAAGATCCTGGTGGCCACCCGGGCCGCTGCCAACGATGCAGGTGTACACACAATTGCGTTGTTGAAGAAGGCCAGAATATTGAGCGATTGATATTGTGTCTGTGGTAGCAAGGGGAATGAGAAGCAGTACCAGTGAGAACAGTGGAAGATTCGGAAGACCCCGTGGGCCACGCATGGCTGGATTCAAAGAGAGAGAGGTAGTAGAAGCATGGCGAAAGAACATGTCAACCGAGTAGCAATATCGATCGAGCGGTAATTACGAATCGTGGTCGTAAGCTTCGTCGTCATCGCTCCGCCACCTACCTCATGTATATATGGAGGCCCTAAAGCCAGATTTAACAGACAGAGTCCTCATTCTTGATATGCATTGGATCGACAGAACAGTTCAACTATTATTAAATTCTCTCGAACGAAGATACGAACCCGAGAAACTTGAAAGGACACGAAGAATGGTTACGAGCTGCAGGAGAATTGGTCTAGGGCATCAAGTACCTGCGCAGCAAGGCTGGGTGCCACGAGATCAGCGGGTGAAGCCATCAGGCAGTGTCATGCACTCCAGACCAAGGAACTTTGGTATTCTTTTTGCGTGTGGCTGCGGCACGAGAGCTGTCGACCTGTGAAACTTTAGAACTCGCATGACTCGCATCAGTCCTTGATCAAACGATTGACGATTGAGGCTCTAACTGATTAACCAAATACTTCGAAGCTGACGACGACTTCTTGATGTATATATAGAGGCTCTAGAGCCATGTTCAATGCAGTAGAGTTCTCGTTTTTGATTGTCCTGTGCGACAAGAGCTGAAATCGTTTTCTGCACGATAAGGCTGGATTCATGCTTTGAGGTGGTTTGCTGTCAAGAGACGAAATACGCCACGGCGAGCGTTGCGAAGTCAGCCTTGACTACGGAGGTCCCTAACGAAAGTTCTTGCACCTTCCTAATTAGGAAGTTTGGCTCACCGCCTACCAAAATATTACAAATTTTGTCACCAGAGGCTCAAAACTTGCATTTAAAGCTTCAAATAAAAGGCAAAATATAGGGAATTAATTGATTAATTAATAAGCTAGGTATTTTTGGGTACGGAGGTCCCTACCAACAGTCTTTGCTCACCGCCTTGATTCTGCCGGCAGAATTAAATTTGCCAACGCAGGTAAAGGAGTAGATTAGTATCGCTATTAAATATTTGTTTTGAAGCCAAAGCCCCTCCTTTGTGCAAAGGAGTGTATAGAAACAAGGCCTTAAACAATTGTATAAGAAAATAAAGCTCCGTTGCATAACGCATATCAGCAGGGAGTTGTCTACAGCCTCGCCAAAATCATTCGACTTCTTTGACCAGGTAACTCTGATTTGAATATGATCGAGCCTTGCTGGATGCATCTTAAGCGAGTTACTACCACAGTAGGCGAAGCAAGCGATTGTCCCTCAGGCATTAAGGCACCAATATTTCGTGCACCCCCTAGATAGACCAAAATCATTATAATTTCATTAATTTACTACCAAAATAATGCCTACAACGCCTCCTAATCGCAAGACGGACCGTAGAGAGTTCTCTACCTATACTCGCACGCGTTTTTATACCGCATATAACCTTAAAAACCCGGGAGAAGGCATTAAAGATGTTATAAGGACGATTGACTTTAGAGGCTACTATAATATATATAAGAATATGCTCTGGCTGCGTAGGATAAAGGGTAAGGAGGCCGACTATAGGCTTGGTAAGCACTATAATGGCTAGAGCTATTATGCGATTATAGACGCCCAGCTAGCTGCTATATAAAGTAATAATAACCTAATACGTAGAGCACCGTTTAATGCCTAAATGCGGCACTATGGTATATGTGTAACCGTTTAAACCCTCTAAATATATAACTAAAAGACAAATTGGAAGCGCTATAAGATAGCAGTAGTAACGCCTTTACGTAGCTATAATAAGGAGAAGCGTATGCAGTACGGATAGGAGCATAAGGACTATCCCTTCGCCCGTCTGCGTCCAACGCCAAGGCCGTATAGATAGGAACGCGTGAGGATCAGGTTGAACAAGAGCTTCTTATTGGTTGATTCTTATTGATAACCGTTGGACGCAATCCGACGGGCGAAGGGATACTATAGCCAATTTTTGGCGATTTGTATACTTTACGGATGAAGCGTATATTAACCCGTATTAGTAGAGTAGCTAGTATATCTATTAGAGGAAGGGAACACGCTATAATCCTAAGAATTTACAGGTAAATTCTGGGAAGGACGATATACGGTTTTAACTTTATATGGCGAGCGATATAAGCTGGCACTATATTAGACCTCTTATCTTCTATAATAACGAGAATAACTACTTAGAGCCTCTAAAGCGTATACTAAAGCTACGCTAATGTCCTAAGAGCGAGACTAACGTGTAGTACGAGCAGCGGCTTATATAGTGGTGTGCTAAGGTGCCTTACGGGGTCGATATAAAGCTAAAGGGCAATTCTATAACGCAGAAATACTATACTAAGTAGTTACTTCCTGGCCTTATTGCTACCCTTTATAAGCACTATAATAACCCAAAACACATAGAATATAAGAACTATATACTATAGAAGGATAATAATAGGTTATATAGTACCAGGAGTAAGGTTAATATAGCGCGAGAGATAAAGGAAAAGGCACATATTAAGGTGCTTAACCACCCCCTACAATCTCCAGATTTAAACCCTATTAAGGGTATTTAGAATATCCTTAAACAGCGTATTAGGAAGCGTTATTACGAGTGGAAAACCTATAAGTAGCTTAAGGCTATAGCTATTAAGGAATAGGACGAAATTTAATGGTTAAAATGGGGCCAAATATAGGTTCGGCGACGGATCTTTAAGCTACCATTATGGTGCGAGTAGCTACGAAAAACAGGTGGAAAGCGCATTTAAAGCTACTTGTGGTGATTAAATTGTAAATAGCTATTTATCTGCCTTCTGCTCAAGCCACTAAAAATTGGTGCCTTGATGCCTAAGGGACAATCGCTTGCTTCGCCTACTGTGCTACTAAGAAGGGAGCACCAATTTCGCGTATAGCTGCTGAGAAGGCATGGCGTGAGGTCTGGGTAGAGCTTGAGCAATGGCGAATTCAGGCTTGGATTGAAAGGATTGAAAGTGTTGGAAAACAAGCCCGCAACGATATCACGTGATGAGACTTGTGGGAGAAATCTCCTGGTAGGAATCTGACCAATTAGAGAACTTCGACCGTCGGTCGAAGTTCCTTGAAATCTCTTTAACCACCTATATAAAAAATAAGTAATACACAGAGTTTTAGCCCTATAACCTTAATTTAACAGGTTATAAGCCCGGTTTTGCGCCTAACGAGCTAAATCTAATTACTTTATTATTAACGATAATTGCCATTATAATATCACCATATGGGTGTTAAAAAGTCGTTAAATATTTAACTAACTTATAACGCCAAAAACCTATATAATAAGCGGCTACGTAACTGCTAATGACGGACTCTACGCTAAATGTGATAAGAGGATCCTACTAAGGACGAGCCTAATATAGTTTATAATAAACCGCGGCACTAAAGGCTTAGGAAGATCTCTTATTTAGTAAATAGAATAATAGAGTTTCGAGAATAAAGCCTTATAATAACCGTATTAGTAGCGGATTAAAAAAAGCTTATTAGAACTGCCTGTACTAGCTAAGAAATATATTAAGTTAAAATCTATACTATCCCTTAGCACGTTAGGGTCTAACGAGTAAGTAGTCCGTACGGGAACACCGTTTTTAAAAACGTATAAATACCTACCGTAATGCCTTCTACTTATGCTAGAATTTTTGCAGAAAGGATAAGTGCTAGTAACCTTATATTAAGCGACTTAACTTTAAAGAATAAGCTTATATATTAAAATACTATGGAGTTTAACCTCTATTAAAAGCTTTATATTCCTAAGTACGGGCGTTAAATGCAGTTTAATTAATTGGCTGGATCTTATTAATAACAATTGGACCCAAATTAACGTGCTAAGGGATATAAATACTCCTTATAAAGGAAATAAATTTAATAACGTTATTTTAATAAGGCCTATAGACTGCCTATTATAAATATAAGGGGATCTTGTAAATAGGGGGCTATAAGGACACGATTGTGGAATACGATAGATTAGTAAGAGAGACGAATCCTTAAGGAGGTAAGGCCTCTGGGATTGTAGAGACTATATACTACGGGTACGTGCCTCTA
>Ga0307515_10005653_pt1 | contig 25253 bp, 16 predicted proteins | sample 17_EM_MG_FD_194513 | JGI IMG/M metagenome (GOLD analysis project Ga0307515, IMG submission 194513) | Populus trichocarpa ectomycorrhiza microbial communities from riparian zone in the Pacific Northwest, United States - 17_EM | ecosystem: Host-associated > Plants > Roots > Unclassified | place... | reverse complement strand
AAGCAAAATTCCAAATTTACTCTCTGATTCTGCTATGCAGGACAAACTGGAATCAAAATATTTCTACCTTAAAAGCACCACCCTGAATCTTCTTTAAATGAAACGATTCCACAAACCGAATGATATCTGTATCAAACACCCAATATTCAACACCTAAAAACTTGAAGTTGCTCAAGATAATGGGACATCATAACATCATCAGTCCTACTAACTAAAGATTGGAGCTCTCAGTACGATTCCTCTAATAGCTTGTAAAAGACCATCTAGAAAACAAAATTAACACCAAAGTTAACTTCACTCTTGCTATATCACATCAAAAGCAGAACAGTCATCACGAAAACTAAATATAACAAAATCAAATCAATGATCGCAATCAAAGGACCTACATATTATACCAATCAGTCATCATCAAGAACCTAACAGCAGCAAATCCAATTCTTTTCTTGATTATTTTCCTAAAACAAATATTATACTTAAATAAACAGCATCGGACCTCAAGAACCAAACCAGATTTAAAACTATACTAGAAAAGGAATCAAAATACAAAGATGGGAGGGGGGGCTTTAATTTTGTTACCATTTCAAGAGCACAAGCAGTAGGGAAGGCGGCGAGGCGATTACCACCAAAGAGTTCACAAGCAGCAACACACATAACTGGAGGGGCTCTTTTAGCACCTTTTGCAAGAACAGAATACCTCATGGCCTCATAAATCTTATCTGGATACTGAATAGGAACAGCTTGGTCTAGTTCCTGATTGATTTCTCCAATCAAGGTTGTCCAATAAGTCTTTAAATCAAACTGGGCTGTCTTTGATTGGCTTGAAACTGATAAAGAACATTGAATTTTTGACATTTTGCCAAGTATTTTAGTGTAAAGATTTGGGCTTTTTACAGGGAGGTAGATAGTAGTAGTAAGTGGTGATGATATTGCTATAAGAGAAGATACCACCATTTTTACAGGGTTCTGTGTTTATCTGACACCACTGATTATGTGTCTCTTTGGTCTTTAGAAAGATTGCGCTTTTCTATGTGGGAATAGGAAATGAGAAATGTGGAAAGTTTGTCTTTGAATGGAGAATTCGGTGCCGTTATGATGGCTTTCATTGACTAGGCGTGTGATGGATTGGAGATTTGGAGTGTAGCGACCTTGAGAAGATGCGGCTGTTAACGAAAATAAAGTTTTGTTTTTTTTTTCCTCGAGTTAATAAAAACTTGGTGGTGTCACAGTTTTATCTAATTCAAGAGCATCATACCAATCATTTCCACCCATGTAAATCGAGTGATGTTTAAAGCATTCCATGAGAAATAAATTGGGAAGGTCATGAAAGCTGGATGTTAGAGACTTGGAGAGAGAATGAAGAGAGAGACAGTTCTTGATTAAAGGGGGTGTTTGGGATTTTATCAATTTTATTAAAAATAAAGGCATTCCATGTAATTATTAAGAATAACTGTTCGATTCTATTATATATACGATTCAATTTCTACTAGTAAAATTAAATTTTAAAAAGTAAAATAAATAATAACAATCGATTTTAATTGCTAATCTTTGAAATATAGCCCATGATCTAGAAGTCATGATACTTGTATATAATTTATCTCATTAATAAAAGTTAAAAGCTTTCCTTTAGAAATCTTGGGAAACAAAATTATTAAACTGATCTGTTTTAGCTGATTAATTTGATAATCGATCATTTAACACAAACTAGATTAATTTGATTTAAAAAAATTTCTAAAACAACATCCTCAAAAAAAAATTAAAATTAAAATAATATCATTTTATAAATATATATTTTTTATTCAATATAAATTATTTCGACAATTACATCAAGAATAAAATTCAATAGAGTTACAGAACAGCAGGTTGGGAATCATTTTGAGCAAAAATGAATTGCACTGGTAGAGTTAAAAATTGTGTTCAGAATAAAATCTTAAGATTCGATTTATTTATTATATTACATAGCTAGAATCATGCCTTGCTTGCATACAATGAATAACATTTGGACTAGAATTGTAGGGCTTTACCCCAAAGGGAGCCCTTCCAGAAATTCTCGAAGGCACTGAGCCAAACCCAGTGCCTAAGAGGGGGTTTGGAAATAGTTTTCAACCAGCAATTGACGCGCCTCGGTTAGAACCTCACTAGCTGCGTCATTGCCCCAAGCGCAAAGATGAGTACAACAATCAATCGGCTCTCATTTTATAGGGCACCATTTGTTTCTCTACTTTGTGTCTTCTCGATGTGGGATTTGAACTCTCACACGGATGACCCTCTGAACTTGCATTATATGGCTTTACCCTGGAGGACACTTGCTGAAATCCCTTCTGTAGGAGGGCCAACGACAATCGCGTCTCAAACGGCAACAGATGCGCCTAGCCGGAACTCGTAACACGTCTATTGCATCAAGGGTCTGGATATAGCTGCTCGAGAGATTATCTTACCACCATTCATAGTATTTTCATAAATACTAAAATCATGTGTATTCAAAATTATAAATCAACAGAAATCATAGCTATTGTAACTTTCACTGTCGCGTTCTTTCCTATGATTGACAATAAAAGGCAAGAGATACTTCTCTCAAAAACCCTTTAATCAAAAACCATGGTTTCAGAATCAAAGCCAAATTAGTGCTTTACCCAACAAATTGAAACCGGAGAAGAAGAAAGTATCCTTTCATTACCCATGGTGGATTTTGACTTGTGTGCGGAGGAGAAGAAACCCTAGCTACTCTCAAGCTAGCTATGGAGGACTGATTGTGATGGTTTGAAAAACCCACGAATGCCCCACAACTTATACGTACAAGTTTCATGTCTTCTGAGGAGAAGGGAGGATACGATTGACCTGTAAAAGTTGAGAATTTGATTTTTCTGTGCACCGAAATCTTTAATTTTGTATGGCATGAATTAAATTCAAACGCAATTAATCCAGGGATGAGAAATTATAAAAGCAGCCAATTCAATTCATTGATGTTCGCCAAAACCCTTGCTCTCCTAGGATCCCAATCTCAGTTTATGCAGTGAGAACTACTTTATTGGTGTGCAAGAAGGGAAAAAAGCGTAGCCATAGCAGCAAATTCCTCGACACTCTCTAAGTTGCTGTAGGAGTAGGAGAGGGGATTGCAAGAATATTATGCTCCCAGAAATAATCTTTAATTTTCGTCTAGAAAAAAACAAAGAAAGAAAAGAGCGTCTTCATGGGCCATTAAAGGAAATCCAACGCTTTTTCATGGAGTGGTGAAGATAAATCTGCTATAGGAGTAACGCATTCAATTCTCCAAATTAAAATTACTTGTGAAATATTAATACATCTTTTAATGTTTTTATATTTATCTTTTATGAAATATCTGGTGGTATTTTCTCATGTTTGATCATTTCATAAATGTTCGGTTGAAGAAAAGATATGGGGATGATTTTTCGATCAATTCAAATTTTTATTTGGATTTATGATTGGAGGTTTATCCGGTGAACCCGATAAAAATTAGATATATGGTCTTTTTAATACTATAATTAAGAATTTACGAATAACTCACAATGTTTCAATCGTTGGAGGCTCGTAATAGGTTTTGAGCACTCAAGCTCTAGAATTCAAGGTAATTTTAGATTAACAAATTTAAGCTCGGATCACTTCATCTTGTTATTAATTATAAATGACTTAGTATTGGATAGACCAAATTCCATCAATTAGTATTATATATATATAACCCTAAAAATTACATATTTATCATCCGTACAACACTATTATAATTAAAAAAAATCAAAGAATGAAAGGCAATGAATTGAGATGATTTTTTTTTTATCAAATAATAATAAAAGGCAAAAATGAAATGCAAATATATTTATATATATAATTTCATGACAAATTCAACAGTTTTTTTAATCTCCATTTATAAAATAAAAAAAATTGAATAAAAAGAATTCCAATTGCAAAATATTAAACACACTCAATTTATATGGCTAGCAGGCACAAAATTATCACGATGGGCTTTGTATAAGCAAAACACACGTCCTTCAAATTTCAATAGGCATCCGCCCCACTTTCTCCCCAATTTTCTCTTACTTTCTCGCTCGAGAAAATCCCACCATGGCAGAATGGACCCATCTACCAAAAGACCTCATGGAACTAATCTCCAAACGCCTAGACACCTCCACAGACCTCCTCCGTTTCCGTTCCGTCTGCAATTCATGGCGATCCTCAATCCCCCCTGAACCTCCCTGTTTATCTTCAAACACCTTCAAGATCCTCCCTAACGACGGTATCTCCCACACCTCTTTTGGGTTTTCTCTGTTCAAGCGAACTGTGTTCCTTGTTGGGTTACCGAATTCCCATAACCAAACAGACACACAAGGCTGGCTTATCAAAATCGAAGAAGATGTGCCTGGTAAGAAACACTTGTTTGATCCTTTATCGCGGTGCAGGTCAACTTCTTTGCCTAATAATCTTCCTCGTGTTCTAGATTTAATGAATCTAAGAATTCGTGAATTGGGTCATGAATATGTTTTGCATCATCTTAATTATAAGCCGAATTCGTCTAGTTTTACTGATGCCGGTAATTTATATATGGAGAAAGTTGTGATGATTTGGTTAAATTCCTTAACCGAGTTTGTATTGTTAACTATTCATGTTTCTGGAAAATTGGCCATCTTTAAGAGTGGGGATAAGAGATGGACTATTATTAATGAAATGCCATCGCCTTTTGATGATGTTATTGTTTATAAAGGGAGGTTTTATGCTGTGGATAATACGGGGAGGACTGTGGTAGTTGCAATGGATACGAATTTGGGTTTAGTTGGGAATCCGGTTTTTGGTGGGGATAAGAAGTATTTGGTTGAGTCGAAGGGGGATTTGTTGTTGGTTGATATGTATTTGAGTATTGATTCTGATGAAGGGTTGAGTATCGGTCATGATGTTGTGCAGGATCTTGTTCAGTATATGAGTGAGAGGACGGTTTGGTTTAAGGTTTTTAAGTTGAATGAAGAAGGGAAATGTTGGATTGAGGTGAATGATTTGGAAGATCGCGTGTTGTTTTTAGGTGATGATTTGACGTTTTCTGCATCGGCTTCTGAGCTTTCTGGGTGTAAAGGGAATTGTATCTTTTTCAATGATGATTTCTTTTATTCAAGGGGGGAAGGAGACGATGGATCATTGTTTGGTCGTGATATAGGTGTGTTTGAATTGGAGAGTGGTTGTATAGGACCTTTAAGAAATTTTCCTGATAATTCCAAGATGTTCTGGCCACCTCCTGATTGGGTTGCTTCAACCTCATTGGAAGTAAGTCTTCATTTTCCCCCCAGTATTACTGTTTACATGAAGTTTCAATTTTATCTTCGCATGCTAGCTCTATCCTACTTGGATTTTGCTATTTACTTCCATAGGTCTCTCAATTTGTTCGGTATGCAGTTTGGATATGTTTTAAATATTCATGTCTTGATAGTTGTAGTTGCACTGAACTTGGCATTTAATTGGGAGGGGGCTCATAGTTGCACTTCCATAATTGAGACTTTTTGAAGTGAGCTGTTGAATTATTTAATCTCAAGGCAACACCATGAACTAATTTTGAATTTTTATATGAAATTCTTTAATTTCAAATTCTACTTGCATGGAAGTCCTTTTACTTTTTTCCAATTTATTGGCTTCTTTGTGAATGCTTAACCCTTGTTGCCAAAATACAGAATTTCTGCTGCTTTGGTAGTTGGTAGCAAGAAATCCTTGGCTCACTGTTTCCTTGATCTAAACTGTTAATTAATTGTTGATTGTAATTTGAAGTGGCAAATATTTCCTGCTGGACTGTACTGACATGTGCCTTGCAATTTGATCATCAATTTAGTGAGTTGCATACAATCGCGTTGCTTTAGGACAATCATCATGCATTAGCACGCCTGCCTGCGGATCCAATATCACTTGCACATTCAATTTATAAACATTCCCTCGCATTATTTTTATCCATGTAATGGCATGTTTGTTTCTGATTTTGTGAATGCAACAGGTGCAGAATCAAAATCAACTGGAAGAGCTGTCTATAGCAAAGTGAAGAGTAGGTTTCCTATTTCATGACTGCCCTGGTAAATATTTGCAGAGCTGGCTGCTCGTAGACTGTCCATTAATGTAGTTGCTGATGACTTGTTAAGGCTGTCCTGATATGCGGTGATAAATCAAGTTCTGTAGTGATCAGCTGAAATTTCCTGTGATTTTGTTAGGAGTTTAATCAGTGAACGACTTCCATTTTATCTGTGAATTTCAAAAATGTTCAAGAGGCATGAGCCTTCCATCTCATATTGGTCGAGAGCTTGGCAGCAGTTGTTCAGTCGAGTAAGCGGGTGAAATCTCTAAACCAGCCTCTGTGGAAACTTATTGCTTTGATAGCAAGAATCAAATGACTCTGGATTCAGAAATAAACATAATTCCTTGCTAATCAGTTGTATTGACTCTTCACTTTTTTGGTTCTTCTTTTAACTGATACCAAACAAGTTAGATCCACTGAGTTGGATTTTGTACATACACGGATTCAAGTATTGCCTTGTTACACCATGAAATATGTTTAGACATTTCCATTAATTTAAGCTGCTGAATGCGGTAGCTAATTAACTGTATGGCTGCAAGGGCCCGCCATTCACAAAAGATAGTAACATTTGACTCTCGAGCACACTTTGAAATGTCGATTGAAGTTCCCCTCCTCAAAGTTTTGAGTTTTGCCAGTTCTGGTTGTGATAAAATCAGCGCTGCAAACCCAACTGCACAATTTTTGCATAAAATACTTGGATAACGTTCAGGTGTAGCCTAGATTGGGACAAGCTAAAACCAAAGCTCCAATCCATTTGAGCTGAAATTTCAAACTACTCTCCTAATCTGTATACTATCATTATTCGTTGCGTAGTGGCTGACCATTTCTTTTTTTAGTCGCTGTGATCTTTTCCATTGTGCATAATTGGCTGATTCAAGATAAAAAAAAAAAAAGAGCATAATTTTTTTTTCCCTGACATAGATAAAAGTAATATTCCCTCAATTACAGCTTAATTCAAAAGGGCGTGATAGAAGATTTGGAGCATGATCTTTCTATTGCTAAACAATATACAAGGCTAGATATGAATCCTACAAACTCCTATGCAAGGAGGCTTCCAGATCATGATAATGCATTTCTTTGATAGCATTAATACAGCAGTAGGCAATCTCACCCAGGGTGGGGTGGTGAGAGCTTCAAAGTCAATCTCGTTCAGGAGCATCCCCAGAAACTCTTCTTGAACTGATGTTGCCAGCATATGACCAAACCCTCTCGAAGTCAGGTGACAACGGTTTTTCAAACTTTTGATCGGATGCTTCCTTAGGATTGCCCCTCTTTTGAGGTGGCACCCTTGCTGGGCTTCCGGAAACTGGAGTAGAAGCAAAATAAGTTGGGGTTCCATACGGAGAGGCAAAGGGGCTTTGTTTGATTGAGAAGGGGCTAGGAGACATTCGCTTCTGGATAGGGTGGCCTCCTAATCCTCCTCTGTTGAAGAGGGATATGGATTCTGCTGCAGCACATTGCTTGGTGGCATCATCAACAAAAAGAACATCATCTATCCTTGCCATAATGTTGAAGGCCAAGCTCTCCGTAACTCTCGAGTAGCTTTCAAGAATTGACTGCCCAACATCCTGCAAGAAAATAAACCTTTCATCGTCTGAAAAGCATGTCCAACATGTGCAAAACTGTTGCTGGATGGTCTAAAACAGTTTATGTGAGTGAACTTAAAGGTCCCCTTTTGTATATTTTCCAAGTGACATGCACTGAGATTAGCTATTCAACTGCCAATATATCCTGTTTACATGGCACTGAGATTAGCTATTCAACTGACAATATATCCTGTTTACATGCATATGATAAATCAAAATGAATGCAACAACAGAATTAGTCTCTTGAAATATATATTTGTTACTGCAGTACTTTTGGATTGAGGGATTCACCACACATTATGATGCATCATTATTTGATGATGTTGGTTAGGAGAATCAAGTTAGAATTCTAGATCCCAGCTAATAATTGAAGCAATTACCTTGTTATATTGAATCTTGTTCATATCCAAAGCTGTTTGAGGGAGGCCAGGGTAACGAAGCCTTAAGCTCTGCAGGAGAGTTTCAGCTCGTTGGGCCAAAATCTGATTCTTGTGTGTATCTGCAACAAAGCCCTTGACCTTGCCACCCCATGATGAGTGCTTAATATTTTTGTTATGGATATGTTTTCTATGATCTTTTTGCTTCCAGATATGCACTGCTGCCTCAACTCTGTTTGCTATTTCCAGAGTATGATGCTCTGTTGAAAGGTCAAGGCAATCAAGGAGACATTCTGGTGAGAACTTCTCAGCAGTTATGTAGCGGTAGATGATATCACCAAGGCAAGCTTTACCATTCTGACAGCACCACAAAAGAAAATACAGCATGCTATGAATTTAGCATCCAAAGCCACGATAGCAAAATAAAAATAAGAAGAAAAAAAATTCAAGGTGTGTGATTTAGATGAACCCTTTGGTTGCGTTGGTTAGAGAGATGCAAAGGAACATAAAAAAAAAAAACCCTCCTCCAAATGTAGTTAATCATATTGACAAGAAAGACTGGTTGCAGACAAAAAATGAAACGAAGGGGATGTAGTTGTACTAGTCCTATGGACATTATTTCAAAATACAGAAAGACAGTTACCTTGGGCAAGGTCTCCATATAAGCAGTGGGTATTTCCATCTCAACCAGCACGCTGCTATTAATAGCCATTGCTGCCTTCAATATCTGATTGGTGCAATCTCTGCACTGCTGCAACCTCTTCCTTGCATCTTCTGACAACCCATCCGGTGGAACTTTTGGACACGGCAACCACCATTTGTCTTCCTGCCTAATAGAAGGCCTCCCACCAGAAATACCCGATGGATATGTATCACAGTCACCACCATCACCCACAACTATCCCCCGATCAACATACCAAAACTCCGTTTCACTAAAACCATCAAGCATAGTAATCAACATAGCATCAAGCTTCTTGAGTGCAGGCAGATTCACATATAAATCCGAGCGTGGTCTAGTTGCCATAACCTCATAAGTTCCCCCACCAGGAAATTGTTGTATCGAAGGTACAAGCTCAACAATCGAATCACTAACACATAACAACCATTCCATTTCCCTTTTCCACATGGACTTCTTTTGCAGCGCCAATGGCTCCAACCTCCACAACTCGCCGAAAACAGTGGCTTCAATTATAACCCAAAATTGAGCTTAAATCCATATGGGCATCACACAAACTTAACATAAATACAGAAGAAGAAAAAATCCATACATACCAGATAGATTTGTGATGGCATTTGAGATGGCAAGTGCAGTACAGACTCCTTTACCACCACCAGACATGTCCTCTCCTAGAAGCAGCTTAGCAAATCTTTCTTTCATCATTTCAACCTCTGCAGTACGCACATAAAAAAAATCCAAAATATTGAACTATCGAGAACTATATTGAATGGATAAAAAAAAATCTTCAACTGGCACACAATTAGGCCTTCACTTGACAATTTGCATTATAATTCTTTATTAAGAAAATCAATAAAAATTATTTGATTCTTTTTTTTACAATAATAAATGAGAGTTTAATCTCTCTCTCTCTCTCTTTTGAGGGACCAGAATTATAAAATTAAAATCTCAAAATCCATCTATTTATCTTCCTTTAAAAAAAAATTGAAAATAAAAAAATATCTTCTCTGGCAAAAAAAATTAAAAAAAAATGGAGTAAGAATAAAAAACCTACAAAAATAAGAAGAAAAAAATATTACCAGACAAATCAGCGTCTCCTCGTTTCTCGTTCTTCGAGTCCCAAACCACCACATCCTTACCGCCAATAACCGGAACCATAACCGGCGCCGGGAAACAGAAACCTCCAGGCAGCGGACGCGGAGATGAGGTCATCGAACTCGACACGGCGCCGCCATCACGACCAAACCCTCGCCGACACGAGAAACTACTCGTACTGGTACAACTTTCAGACTCGCTGACGTCAGCACTCAAACTATAGCTCCCACACCTCTCACTACCACCTCCATCATCATCAGAAGACACGCTCCCCATCTTGATAAAAATGAACAAGATCAGACGGTCATAAAACAAGATCTCTCTCAACTGCTGCTCATTGTACGATCAATGCCACTGATTAACTGAAAATGTGAGCAAACCAAGTGTCTCTCCCTCTCCCTCTCCCTCTCTCTCTCTAGAGATGTGTTTCGTTTGTCTCTATAGAAGAATGTGCTGATGTTTGGTGGTGCTTCTTTTCGCTTTTCTTTTTTATTCAGTTATGTGAGTGAATAGTGAGAGTAGTGTGATGTGATAAAGGTATGTGAGAGGGAGGGAGGGAGACAGAGACGGAGACGGACGTTTGCTAACTACAGTTTTGTTTTTTCTTCTTTCCGTAACAGGAGGGTTAAGCACCCGACACGCCTTCTTTTGTAGTGGGGACCATCATGTTTACTTTCTTCTTCTTCTTCTTCCTCTTTAATTATTTGCTAAACCCGCAAACTTCATAGAATTCCCACCACAGAGGAGCTCTAATTAGGTCCCTGTGTTTTTATTATTTTAATAAAAATTAATTGAGTTTTTAAGTATTTACATTTTGCATTATAAAAATCCATTGACTTTTTTAATAAAAAAAAAACTTGAATTTTAATTGAATACTTAATTATCTTTTTATAGTATATTACAAAATATTTAAGTATGGATTGTTTTGTTGATTAGGGATTCTTTTCTATAGGAAGTATTTTGATTTAATCTTCACAAATGCACTCGTTAACATGATTTATTTGATGGAATGATCGAAACTAAATATGGAAAAAGATTAATCATTGTACCAAATATATATATATATATATATATATATAAACATTGGGAAATTGCGCCAGGGATGGATCAAGAGGCAATGTAAGCATTCTTGAAAGACATCTCAGGACATGTTAGAAGAACACTTCCTGTTTGCTTAACGGCTAGAATGTTGCATGCATGGTCTGTGTTTACCGTTACAAGCATATTGACATTGTGCAATTCATGTTCATTGGCATCATAGCTCGCGTAATCACATCAGTAAATGTACTAATTTCCTTTCGAACAAACATGATCCTGCGCAATCACTCGAGTGATTGAAAAGATATTTGAATGTGTTGTTGTAATTATTTTTAAAAATAATTTTTATTTAAATATATATTAAAATAATATTTTTATTTTTAAAAAATTATTTTTCACACCACCGCATTAAAATATTATAAAAACATAAAAAAAATTAATTTAAAATTAAAAAAATTATATATTTTTTAATTTTTTTTAAAAAACTAAAATAATCCGCCTCTACCGTATTTTCTTGATCTTGATGGTATATTCAAGATAACTTTCCAAATTCAAACCTTCCTCTCTAGTTTTATTCAAACGAATCTCTTCCAGATCAACACATAATCAAGAACAATCTCTTTATATATTGTAGATACTCTTATTTTGTCCATGCCCATTATTACTTCTTGATCTTTCTCTTTTTAAAAACTACATTAACTCTTTAATTCAATTTTTATTTCAGATAAAATCCCATGGACGGCTTAGTTGGAAAATCATATGGATTAATTGATAGGAATTATAGTGTTCAAGGGCTCATTAGAAAAAGTAGTAAATCAAATAGGATGTTGTGAGTATGGCATAAATGGAAGAGAGATGGTTAAAATTTAATTTTTTTTAATGTAAAATTAATTTTTTTATATTTTGGAATCATTAATATGTTAATATTAAAAATAAATTTAAAAAAATAAAAAAATATTATTTTAATATATTTTTAAATTAAAATACTTTACTATAATGAAGAACGCTCATGGATGTTGTCCCTTTGTATGTTAACCTGATTGACAATTAGGTTAGATAAAACGTGTTTGAGAGTGTGGTTGTGGTTGCTTTTCAAAGTACTTTTCATTTGGAAATGCATTAAAATAAAATTTTTTTATTTTTTTATAATTATATTTGACTTTAAAATATCAAAATAATTTAAAAACACTAAAAAATTTTATTAAAAAATATTTAATATTTTTTAAAAATATTTTTTAAATATAAAAACAAATAAAATCTTAATAGTTGGATGTTTCCAGCGATGTGACAAAGGAAAGGGCGATGTGGAGGTAGGAGGAGATAGCGAAGAAATGTGGAACCCAAGGCAATGATTTTGTTGGCAATGGAGGGAAATAGCCCCACAGCGTACAAATGAAACGTTACGGCGGTTTGTTTTTTGGCGGGACAAGGATACAAAGCAAGCGTCCTCAGTTAATGAGCCCTGGGCTTGTGTTTCAAAGCGTCTGATTAGGATACCTATGCGCTTATAATTTTAGTTTCATCATTTTCAGTGCAGAAAGAAGTCAATTGATTTTAATTAATCTTGACCGGTAAATCACAGCTGGACCCTCCATCTATTAAATATGTTTCGATTACATCCCTCGACCATGGAAGTTCTTGTAATGTTGCGTGTAGCTTTGCATCATTACGAAAGTAAATGGTGTAGTTGACAACTTTTGGCTGACGATGGATCTAATTGAAATCTACATGATAGTTTAAGGGTTTTGATGTAGTTTGCCTTGGAAACTCAATCACGGGCCAGTGCATTTGAGATTTTCTTAGGACTCTGCGCCATCAATTGATGATCTCACAAAATATTTACCGAATTTGATCGCTTGGAATCTAAAAAGACTCCCTTTGAAAATGCTTTTAAAATCATGTTTTTAAAAAATTTAAATTTTATTTTTTATTTAAAATTAATATTTTTTTAATTTTTTTGAATTGATTTAATGCATTAATATCAAAAATAATTTTTTAAAAATAAAAAAAATACTATTTTACTATATCTTTAAACAAAATATATTTTAAATTACAACTAATATTAGAATATCAAATAAGTCCGACGGTCTTTGATCTCACAGCAAGACAAGAGTATCGGAGAGAATCTACAAGCTGCTAAAAGCCTGGCGTGTGTGTGAAGGAGAAGTATTCGCTCTTGGATTTGATTGCGTGTAGTTTATACACAAATCAATCCCATGCTACGTATTTCCTTTTTTTACGTTCGAGGCTGAAGAGCGTCTTATAGAATGTTTGTAAATATTATTTTTAAAAATATATTTTTAGATTTATAATAAATAATATACATTTTCATTTTTTATATAAATATTTCAAAATGATTAAAAAAACATGAAAAAAAATTAATTTATAACTAAAAAAAATAAAAAAATTTAAAAACAGATTATAATTTCAAACAGTACCTAAACACGAGATTATCGACCAAAACAGCACTTGATCAGGTCCTGATTGTTTCGAAGCAATTGATGTTTTCGAAGCAATTTATTCTACGCCATTAAGATCACCAATCAGATGGCTGTTATTTAATGACATTCATAAACTATAATCTCCTTTGACCAACGCTCATGCCATTTCAATCATTCTTGAAATTAAATCCCGACTCTTGATATTAACCATCTAGATGGTGGCTTAGTGGTAAAAGCTTGGGACTAAGAGGTTTGCTCTCTCTGTGGTCTCAGATTCGAGTCATATAGTTGCTCATATGATGGCCACTGGAGGCTTACATGGTCGTTAACTTCAGGGTCCGTGGGATTAATCGAGGTGCGCGCAAGTTGACCCGGATACTCGCGTTAAACTAAAAAAAATGATAGGCACAAGTTTAAATTATGGGTTAAATTAATGTTTTTTTTTTTTTTACTATTCAACCAACCAAATTTGTATCAAAAAGAGAAAATCTTTCTCGCAACTCTTCTTTAATTTAAATTTGAAGTAGAGATGACAAATAAGATAAATTAAATTTAAAATGATAAGATCGAAAGTAAACTGATTTACTGTTCAGTAAAGCTAGAAAGGTTACCGTGCACTTTTTTTTAATTAATGGTGGCTCGTGTCATTCCACAGTTTCCACTGGTCATTGGAATTAAATCTGGGCCGTTGAAACAGTACCAAGAGTGATAGGCACCGGGTGTAGCAAGAGAATGGAGGATGTAAAGTTGATGCAGGCTTTTGATTTGTAGTGAGGACCAGCACCATACCATAGAGGTACTTGCACGTGACAATCTTGAAAGCGGTGGAAACTAGAGGTGTTTTTAGATATGGTAGGTAGAGTTTTAAATTCATAATTATATTTAATTTAACTTTTAATATTTTATAAAATATAAACCTGATTTATTTTACTAGAGTGGATTGGATATATTTAATTTTTTTTATGAATATTATAGATATATGAAAGTTAAGCATGTTCTGTAATAATTTTAAAAAAATATCAGTTTGTAAAAGAACATAATTATATGGATAAAAATAAAAAAAATTGATAAGAAATTAAATAAATGAAGTTTGAAGGAAAATAGATTAATATCCTATTTGAGAATGTAATTGCGATTGTTTTTTAAAGTGTTTTTTACGCTGAAATATCTCAAAAAGATATTTTTTTTATTTTTTAAAAATTATTTTTAAGATCAGCGCATCAAAACTATCCAAAACATACAAAAAATTAAAAAGATGTCAGTGAAGAGAAAATATAGATATTTTATAAATAAAACAAGGGATTGTAGTATTAGCGATGAATGATTTTTAAAGAAATTTCAGGGTCATTTAAATCATAAATATATTTAAACTTTGATTAAATTAAAAATTAAAAATAATATCATGCATTGCATTGAATATTAGCTAGTGAATATATAATTCATGATGATTGTTATTGCTAGGAGGTTATGAATGCTTGATTGTCTCTGAAACTAATCATGAATTTATATATCAGATAAGTAATTAATTGTTCGTCTTTTTGGTTAATTATTTCATGTTTAAATTCTGGTTAATTTCATTGCGCAACAAGATGTTAGTGAAGAGACTGAAGGAGAAGGCTATGTTCTCACCAATGCTTCTCGAGGTACTGTTTATATTTGTGGTGCAAAATTAAACCTGGTGGAGGAGAGTTTCAAATAACCTTTCGCACCTGACTTTGAGCTACCATCTTGGCAAGGTAGTAAACATATTTATTACATTCACTTTGAATAAAGATGATAATTTAATCCGATCACATAGATAAATGATTTGAATTGGCTTGAGTGTTCGAGAATTTATTTGGATAGTTATTTATTTTATTTAAAAGATAATAGATATAATATAAATATTATTAAACTCGAACCATCAAATCAAAACTCGATATAAACTTAACTTCATATATATATATATATATATATATATATAAACACTTATAATTTTTGAATTCAATATAATAAATACATGATACATAGTACATGCATACATGTATATATGCATAATATTTAAAATTTAATAAATATAAAATAAAATAATAATACATACATATATTACCTTCAAATATATGTATTATTATTTTATTTTATGTTAAATAATCAATAATATTTGGATAGTAAATATCTATGGATATCCAAATCCTAATAAATAAGATATGGATATGTATATATTTTTTTATTAATGTGGGTGTTCAGGCTAATTTGTGTGTACCTTGACTAATCTCATGGGTCTTGAAGTTAAGGATCATGTAAGTCTCCAGTAGCCCTGAGAAAACTCGAACTCGTGATTGTTGAGGAGCAAATCCAAAACCTGATCAATTGAGCCACCCCTCAGGATTTGGATATTTATATATATTTTTTTTAGTTTAATGTGGGTGTCCGGGTCAGCTTGCGCGCACTTCGACTAATCCCACAGATCCTGAAGTTAACGACAATGTAAACCTCCAGTAGCCATCATATGAGCAACTACAGGACTTGAACCTGAGACTACAGAGGAAGCAAACCTCTTGGTCCCAAACTCTTACCACTGGACCACCACCTAGATGGTTAGATATTTATATTTTTAATTCTATGAGTGATGGGAGTAAAGTATGGATATATAAATAATTATATTACTCGATAATTAAGTAATGTGCAGAATATATATAGAAAAACCCGATTCTTCAGAGTACCAATTACCATTCCTACCTAATAACATGAACAAGTCTGAAATCCCATCTATGAACAAGAATGAGTTCTTATCTCCTCCGGGGAACCTTAATCCGGGGACTTGACATGACGCCAATCATGGTCGTTTTTCTTTCCTTATATGGCAGGAGTGTATCCCAGCACCAAGCCACGGAATTACACTAAACTGTATTCTAATTAATTTGTACGGATACGGATCAATTTGTTACAAGAGAGTGATAAATACTGTAAAGATACCGATAAAAATATATAAAAATGAATAGAACAGTAAAGGGAAGGAAACATGTTTTCCTCTTATTCCTTTTTATTTCCCTTTCATTAGTATATTTAGAATTCTCTTGAACGGAACCTATGCATTCATTACAACTGTACATTCCATGTGATGTGAGGCGGTGTACTGTTTCCTGGTCCCAGCTATTAATTTTCATGTCTGCCTGCCGTTCTCCGGCATGGATCTCATCCACATTACTTACTGAACCAATGAACTTGCATTAATATATTAATATATAGCTCGTAATGTTTTCTTATCATTTCTTCACCTTTATTTCTTGTTTCATCAAATTGATATAATTTAGTTGAAAGGAACAAAATTGGACCAACTCTGATTCATATCATATATGATGCCTGGTTTAATGTCTGGGTTAGGTTAGAATAAATAAGCTGTGTGAATCACGAATTAATGCATGATTTTATTGATTTGTTCTATATCTTTTGGCTAATTTGGCTTATTTAATAAATAGATAAATCCAATTAACAATATAGTTATTAAATTTAGCTTGACATGATCCAATCTGAGTTTTTCTTAAAAAAATTTGGATATAAATTTCATCAAACCTTAGTAATCTAGCGGATCACTTCGTAACTCATTTAATATAGGCAAACTTGAGTGAGACCTCGTCAAGTCAATTTCAAGGGATATTTTCTAATTTTTTATCTAAAACAATATCATTTAAAAAAAATTATTCAAAACAATATAGTTTTAACTTTTAAAAAAATTATTAAAATAATATTATTTTAAAATTGACTTGATTTGATTCAACAACCTGTAAATTAACTCGACAATCTAATAACCAAAGTTTTTAGCCGGTTGAGACCTTGACCATATTTGACAACCATTGTGATAGGGAGACAAATAATGGTAATTAGAGTACATCTCTTGGTGATTTGGACCACTATTATTCTTGTATAGAAATATCAAACATGCATGTCCTCGATGCTAATTTAGTGGCAGATTGGGTAACCAAATTTGCAAAGAAAGTGATAAATCAATGTATTTTATATGTTATTTTAGTCTAAGCCTATGTTTAAAATGAATAAAGGTAGGGTAATAACCCAACATACCAAAGCTTGGAAGAATGCTAAGCTTAGATGACATGGTTTGATTTGCTTCTAAACTCAACATCCTTGAATTCAGCTACATGCTGAGCCCATGTATATATGAGTTTAGATAATTATCAGACTCAATATTCTTGGGTTTGACTATTATTCTTGGGTTCGACTATGTGCTGAGCCCAAATACATGTGGGTCTGAGCGAGATTCTAAACCCAATATCCTTAGGTTCAGCTACGTGCTGAGCTCAAGTACACGTGAGTTTGGTGAGATGTCAGACCAATATTCTTGGGTTAGCTAAGGGCTGAGCCTAAGTACATGTGAGTTTAGCGAGATGATAAACCTATTATTTTTAGGCATGTGATCATTCCAGGTCCAAATATATATGAAAGTGACGATCATTATATGTTCTATGTTGGGCCACGAGACTTTCTTTGCTTATTCTTATGGCTTTTAATATAAAATAATAAAAGTCAAGAATAATCATCTTTCTACACCTCTAGGTGTATAAAAATCTCCTAAAGACCTATCATATTTCCATCAATATTAATAATGTGTAAGAATATATCCCTCATTAATGTTGTGTGAGGAATATTTATTTCTTATTAATACTATTATAAAGAAATGAAACTCTGATCCCCTCATTCAAGCAACACAACATGGTACAAGAACTATATGTACCCTCTAAACCACTTGGTAGGGGTGTTCAAAAAAACCGAACCGAGAAAAAAACCGATTAGAATATTTATAAAAAATCCCGGTTCAGTTTGGTTTTTGGTTTTGTAATGCAGAAACCGGTTAACCCGAACTGAACCGAACCGGTTAAAAAAAAAGGTCCCTAGCCACTACTGGTATAAATAGAAACTTTTGGCCCCCTCTCGCCTAACCCTAATAAACTACCAGAGGCTAAAAAAAAGGTCCCTAATCAGAGCACCGCCCAAGTACTAGAGGCTCTCCCTCTCGCCTCTCCAAAATATTTTAGCCTATCGGACAAGTTCTTGAGAGAACTCAGACAAGTTTTTTCGTTCAGTACGAGTACATCACAAAAGCATCAATGGGTAGGCATCAATTTCCTCTCCTCTCCTTTTGTTTTTGGGTGATGGGTTTTTGTTGATGAGATGATGGAAACAAGGTTACTGATGAGATCTGTTGGTTTTTGTTTATGAGGTGATGGGTTTTTTTTTGGGTTATTTGGTTTTATCTCCAGTCTCTAGGGCCAGAATCATGCTTTACATCTTCTATGAGATCTGTTGGGGTTAAACAATCCATGGACAACACTGCAATTGAGTTAACAGGAAGTGACAGACCAGCAGCCGTGATGTATGTAACTGATGAGGAAACTGGGCATCAAAAATTTACATATAGGTTTTTTCGGTTTTGGGCATAAAAAACCGACCCGAAACCGAACTGAAACCAGTCGGTTTGGGCCGGTTTCGGTTTAGTTTCGGCTTTTTTTTTTCAATTTGGTTGTTTTTTATGGGTAAAAACCGAACCGAACCGAAAATGATCACCCCTACCACTTGGGTAAATGGTTTATATTTTTCTATTTTATAAGTATTCAAACTCTTATTCTTAGAGTATTTATCATACAAAAATAAGAATAAAAACTCTTGTTCTTAGAATTTAAAGTTCATTCTCTTATTTATTACAATCTCATATTAAAAGTCACTAACTTTATCATCGGAGGGTCCTTAAACCCCATTAAAAAGGACTATTTTATAGGTGTTAGGTCTTTTTACAGCAACCATCAATTTCAGAAACTCTAGAGAAGGGAATATTAATGTGAACGTGTGATTATCCATTGTTCAAACACTCAAAAACCTTATTCATAAGCATATTGGAATTTAGAACATCATTAATTGGCGTCGTTTTGTGAGAATTTGATAAAAAAAAAATCAAATGTTCTCATTAAATTGATTTTTTACATCCTTAATCACCATAAATGTTAGATAATCAAGATACTTCTAGAGTAGGACATGTGATAGATCTCTCTGCCATAGTAAACACTTCTGCCTAACCAAACCTTCAATAACTCATCAACCATGTATAACTTCTTATCCAGGTTGTGTTGGTAGCTTAAAGACCAAATCTAACTTGTCACCTCAACAAGCTTTGACACTTATAACAACACCCAACCCCTTATAAAAAATTGTATTATTTAGAGGAGTTTAGGCAGAATGAAATGCTGGGGGGTTTTCAGCCTCAACGATCACCAAGTCCTTCTAGAGGGTGTTAATGTCATCATAATGCTCATGCATGTAGTGAGAATTCTAGATGCCTATTTGGCCATTGCGGGATGAAGGCTATCCATTGATCTCGTCATTTCACGTTAGAAACCTCAAGCTCCCTAAAACTCTATAAATATAGAGTAGAAATCAGCCTACAAGGGAATATATGCATGAAGATGTTGATACCCCCCATGAAATTCAAGATTTCTTATTGTCAAGACGAGTGTTGCATACCCGTATACCTAATTATTATATTTCTACCAAGATGAACTTGGATAACTATGATGGTTTTGCTAACCCAAAGAAACACGTACAAAACATATAGAGCAACCTGAAACTTGTTTTCCAAGATAGCTATTATATGCTTTGGCGACCTTTGTTTCAAGGTGGTGACACAATTCAACACGAGCATTCCAGCTAAAAGAAGCTTCACAAAACTTTTTGGGGTTACTCATGTAGATGATGAGTCCACGCGAGCATACTTGAAGAGGTTTAATGAGAAAATGCTCAAGGTCAAAGAATTGATTGAGTTAATAGCTCTTGAGACCTTGATAAGTGGAGTAAAAAGGAAAGTTGTGCCTGCTTGCCTGGTAGACCAAGTTAACTTCAATGCCATTATTCTTTTGTGCTTTTCTGCATTACCACTAAGTCCCCAACTTAATGTGTCTTGGATTTCTACACTCCTAAAGCCCTTAAGATCTTCTAAGGCCAAAGGATTCAGAGTTTAGGACGATGTTGAGCATGGTAGGAAGGGGAACCCTATAAGCATGGTAAACGTATCTGCACATTGAAGGATGCATCTAGATAAGAGGGTTAAAATGATTCCTTTCCACCTTTGTTCGAAGCCCAAAAGGTAAAAAATAATTAGGATATGCCACTTCTAAGAATGTGAGGTGAGCAACAACTTGATTCTCTTATCTTTTAGTATTTATTTGACATTGTATTAACTTTTATTTTTTAAATTATTTTTTCTTGAAAATATATTAAAATAATTATTTTTTCATTATTTTAATCATATTAAAACTATAAAAAAACATCTTAAAAAATATCTTAAAAATATTATTTTAATACATTTTCAATTAAAGAGTAATTTTAAAAAGCACTTGCATCAAATTACCAAATACACACTAAAGTCTATGTGCTAACTAGAGGTTCCAAGTGTTCCGTTAAGAGTTTTTTTTTTTTTCATGGCACATTTATATGTCTTTGTGTGTGTTTAATATTGTGATGCGAAATGCTTTTTAAATGTATTTTTTGCTTGAAAATACATCAAAATAATTTTTTCCTTAAGTTTTTTAGCTTTAACATTAGCACATCAAAATTATTAAAAAGACTAAAAATAAATATTAATTTAATATTTTTTTCAAGATAAATATATTTTTAAAAAGCATATAAAAATTATACAATATACTAAAAGGACTCAGTGCCTCTCTTACTGTTTACCTAAACTTAGAGTACTGTGGATTGAAGAAGTGTAATGACAGCTCAACCCTTACCACAAAGAGTTGCAAGGGCAACGAATGAGGGGTATGCTTGTCTTTTTACTAGAATGCATTTGGCATTGAATAGATGATTGGGGAGAAAATGGTCACTTTAAGTTTTGGTGAGGCTTTCCTGGGCATCAGCCAAATCCACGCCCCCACGTGAGGACACCTAGTGCTTGGGTTGACCTGCTTTTGCGCTGGGTCAGACCCAATCACCATGTGGCGTTGGGTTGCCCTTGCCCTGAGCGCGAGTTAGCCCGAGCCCCCCCCGTGGGGACACTTGGCGTTGGGGCTGCTTGTCCTTGTGCAAGTTCAGACCCGAGCGCCAGGTGGCGCTGGCTTCCCTTGCCCTGGGTGGGAGCCAAGCCTCCGCCCCCACATGGTGTCACCTGGAGTTTGGACTGCCTGCCCTTTTGCTGGGTCAAACCCACGCGCCACGTGATGCTAGGGCTGGCTTGCCCTGTTCCCAGGGCTAAGGGTCAGACCCGGTGTGGCGTTGGGGCCGCAAATAATAATATTTTTTAGTATTAATAATTTCAATGATAATAAAAATAATAATCTTTGTACCCTAAATAATAATATTTTTGATATTAATACTTTGAACTACAATAAAAATAAATATTATTACTTTCAATTATAATAAAAATAAAAATATTTGCACCGCAAATAATAATATTTTTTAGTATTAATAATTTCAATGATAATAAAAATAATAATCTTTATACCCCAAATAATAATATTTTTGATATTAATACTTTGAACTACAATAAAAATACATATTATTACTTTCAATTATAATAAAAATATTTGCACCGCAAATAAAAATATTTTTGATATTAATGCTTTGAACTATAATAGAAATAGTAATATTTATAACACAAATAATAATATTAATATTAATACCTTCATTTATAATAAAAATGATAATATTTATGGCACAAATAATAATAATAATTTTTAATTTTATCCTTCAAATCAACTATATGGTTTTTCTTTGGTGGTAAAAACATGTTGGACTTGGACACGTCCACGCCCAATCCCACGTTGGGCTGGACGCGTTCCCGCCCAACTCCAGGTTGGCCTTGGATGCGTCCACACCCAACCTCACGTTGGGTCTGGACGCGACCGAGTCCATCCACATGTTGGACCTGGATGCGTCCGCGCCCAACCATGCGTTGGGTGTGGACTCGACCGCGTCCACCTTCATGTTGGGCCTGGACGCGTTCGCGCCCAACCCCATGTCTGTTTTCTTAATATAATAATGTGTGTTATAAATATTATTATTTCTCTTATAATTCAAAGTTTTCATATAAAAAATATTATTATTTGTGTTATAAATATTATTATTTTTATTATAACTCAAAGTATTGATATAAAAAATATTATCATTTGTGTTATAAATATTATTATTTTTATTATAATTAATATTATTAATAAAATAATTAAAATTTTGAAAACAAATTTATTATTAATATTAAAAAAATATTATTTTTATATTATAATTTTTTACAATATTTTTTATAAAAATAAAAAAATAAACCACTAGTGCGAGCATCCAACTAGTAGAAGCTATACACCAAACCGTCTCTCTTCACCAATGAGCTTTGGAAGTCAAAATCATTATCACGTTCGCATTTCTCCTCTGGTTGTACTCGCATGGACTGGACGTAATATAGTCTAGAAAATGATGGGTCAAGGCTCAAACCATGGGACATAATAGATGGTCGACCAGGTCATGGTCGTGCAAATTGAAATGCTGCTGGGGATATTACTTATTAATTTGTAAATATGCCATTTATCCCACATCGAGAACGAGGAATAAAAGAATGCAAGCACATCTATAAGAAAGAGGCACTGTACCATGTTGAAATTTTGAAGGGTCGGTTGTCTAAACAAGCCACTCAGCCCTCGTATGGCTATCAAGACATTTCGCCGACATGATTTGTGGAACCTACCAGAGTTGGCTCGCTTGGCCGACCCTCCTTGCACGTGGGAATGATCTCTTATCCTGGAATTCAGGCCATTTTAACTGTGATCTAGCATGAGGCAGGGAAATCAATGTGTTCCAACTTCCAACTGTCTAATTTAATTTGTTTGATAACTCCAGCATAAAAATTAGGAGGGATGGATTCGAGTTATCGCATGGTTAAATCTTTCTAGTTCTACAACTATTAAGCCTGGAACTGGAAATAAGCAATTTCTTGAGTTATGCAATAACTAGGTCATTATTTCCATGAATGCAAGCATGTCATTCACTATGCACCAGAATCATTCAGAAGTGTTTTTTTTTCCCATTTTCCTTCTGTGGCTGGGGTGTAATTGAGAGAAGCATAATGAAGTTAAAGTAAAGTGGATCGGATGGATTAAATCATCGTCTGCCTTCCTTTTCTGATTGGATGTGGAAATGCCAGAAAATGTGATTTTTGTCCTTGGGGAAGTTGAAGAACATGAAAAAAGTTTGGTTTATTTACTCTGCTCAATAAATTATTGATTGCTGGTTCGTGGGGTAGGCAGCCTTGAAGTGAGCTGAATGACTGAATCTTTGTTTGTGTAACTAATATCCTCTTGTATTATCAATAAATAGAAAGTTTATAGATAGTGGGCAGGCAGCTTATATCTTTGTGAAGTTATTCCGCGGGAAATCTTTACCATTCTGCAAATCCATTCAGAAATTTCTCTGTTATTAAACAGAATTAAGGTAGATTTCGTAGTTAAAGTTTGCTCTGGGGACAGTTACATTTCAGAACTACGCCATCAAGCACGCGTCAACCATGCGACAATCCTTGCAGTTGGGTGCAGCCTTTCAGGGTATTCAAGCTGACATTCCAAATTGTGTCTCTCTTCACCCGTGTCTCACTCCTATGGTTTTTGTATTGCAGGCTCCAACAAACAGTAGTCAATGAATACCTAAAAGGGTTGCCCCCAACTTGCAGCTTTCTGGTGATGGATATGTTTGGGAGAATCGTACTCCAGAGGCAAGGGACCTCTTAACAAGGCTCTAACCATTCACTCCTTCGACATCCTCTACCATCTTCATCAGAAAAGAGTCACTTTCATAAAAAGAGAACAGCCTCTCAGTTACAAAATCGTTGACTGTACCATCTCCCTCAACAGCATCATCAATGCAGCAAAATGATATTACATGTAGGAAAAATATCAGGAAGACAGTCCATCAACTGATTGGAGAAGGTTGATGTTTACTCCTATGGGGTTGTACTCCTGGAACTTATCACTGGGAAAGAGGCTATCCAAACAAACCAGGTGAATCACGGAAGCTCGGTTTTATGGGTAAGAAAAGAAATACTTTGGATTTGAATGAATTCAGAACCAGAATGAAGACTAAGCTGTTTTGTCTCCTTGACTTGCAGGCAAGATCTTTACTTAGCTCCAGCCTATGGGAAAGTCTCATTGATCCCCACCTGAATGGAGACTACATGAAAGAAGAGATGGAAATCATGATTTCTGTAGCACGTCTTTGCCTTGCACACTCATCTTCTAGGAGGCCAATGATGAAAACGGTGAACTTTCTTATTTCTCTCCATATAAATAAATTACATTTAGATTTTGAAGCTCAACTTTATGTCCTAAACTCTACCTTCATCATTCTTTGTTCGAGATCGAGGCTGGATTTCTTTTTAATTGGTGATGGTCTAGATTTTGACTCTTGATTACTCGAGACCTTTTTTCATTTTTCGGTAAGCCAAGGTACGTGCGTAGATTAAAAGCTCCAAGAGGAAAGAACCTCGGGAGAAAGAAAGAAAGTGACAACATACAATCAAAAAAGACAAACTTGGTACATGATGAAAAGAAGTTGGCAGCTTTCCATCTTAAGTTAATCAAAATACAGAACGGACGTGGATAATCCAAAAGGGAAACCTCAACTGAAGAGCATAAACCCTTCAGCAACATGACACCTGACAGAGAAATTATTAGCTTAACAAAACAGGTGGAGAACGTTCCAAAAAAACACAGACTCTAAAAGGGGAAGGCATAGAGCACTTCTTTATTATCGCATATCAACTATGCGAATATGGGAAATTTAGAAAGTATTCATGTAGGGTTCACCCATTCTTGACTCTGGAGATCCTCCACAAGTTTTTCATCCAAATGGAATGCTGTGGTGAGAACTTCAGGATAAAGAGGCCAACTGGCTCCAAAGATTGCATTTGCTACTGTGTTTACTCCTGGATTTTGGCTTGTTAATGCAGCAATAGCAACGGCAGGAGTC
>Ga0307515_10005652_pt1 | contig 25253 bp, 13 predicted proteins | sample 17_EM_MG_FD_194513 | JGI IMG/M metagenome (GOLD analysis project Ga0307515, IMG submission 194513) | Populus trichocarpa ectomycorrhiza microbial communities from riparian zone in the Pacific Northwest, United States - 17_EM | ecosystem: Host-associated > Plants > Roots > Unclassified | place... | reverse complement strand
AATCAAATGATTGATTGATGAGTTTAACTACTGAAATTGAGAAGACAAAGAGAGGGTTAAGCTTAGAAAAGAGATGTTGGTTCAGTCCAAACTGGAACACTGTTCAGTCATTGGGTCATATCTGGAGCTCTAGATCTTGGATTTCAATTTGGTTTATATGGCTAGAAAGCTAAGACATAGGCCTAAAACATTCATGCAGAATGCAAACTCAATTCTGCTATTTGGAAGTCCAAATCTTAGCAACAACGGAGAAGTCAAAATCTGTCCTACAGCCCAGACACTGTTCAATGTTTAGCCCATATCTCGAGTTCTAGAAGTCTAAATGCACCGATTCTTTTTTTGTTGGAAAGCTGAGACAATTTTCTAGAACTTTCATGCAGACAATCTATTCAAATTCTGATGTTAGCAATGACGTTTTGTTCAGACAAGAAGATAAGGATTGTCACCAAGTCAAGATGTGGCCACCCACTCAACAATTAGTTATCAAATCAATAGTTCCAAATTTTGGCCTATAAAAGGAGGCATTTGCCATGCATAAATTGGTCAACTATGGAAAGCCGTAAAAAGCTTAGATTGGATTTAAGCCTTCATTTCTGAAACCTTATGTCCTTTGGTTTTATTAATAGCATTTTATTTTGTTTTGTTATTTTTTATATTTGTTTAAATGTGTTTCAGGTTTGTCAATGTTCGTTGTTTCAGGTAATGTCTTCTATACTCTATCTTTCTACCTTAGGACATTGAGGACAATGTCTCGTTTTGGTTTGGGGAAAAGGGTAGTAGTTGATATAAAAAAAAACAACTTACTAACTGGTTTTGCTATTATTAAAACCATTTGACAAAACTGTTATTAGGATAGCAAAGTAAGGAGGAATTTTATTGACTCTTGAGACGCATCTTAGTAAATATTCTTATCAAGGTCTATCAAAATACTTCTTGAAATATTCAAGTTTACAAACTCTCGCATTGTTATCACTTGATTCTACTCATATACTCATTTAACAAGTATTCTTAAACCTTTATTTTCACACACACACTTTAACATATGATTGTGGGTTGCACATTGGATTATTACATTATTTATGTTCTTTTGTTAAAGGTAATAACTAAGGGAAAGGGATAGTATATAATTTGCAAAAAAAAATGATAATATTGATGATAATAAAAACATAGATAAGTTTGGTTTCGTAGCCTCCCTAACCTAAGCAATTAAGCCCAAATGGGTGTTTTAACACCTAATACCCTAAAGTTAACTGACTTGGGAGCTATTGGCCCAGTGCTTGTTACATGGGTTAAGGAGAAAAGCTTAAGGGAATCAAACATTGCACTATCTACGTATCAGTATCTGTAACCCGAGTTACTAAGCTCGTAGGGGTGTCTCAACACCTAATGCCCTAAGACCAACTGGTCTGGGAGTCATTAGCTGAAAGTTTGTTACATGGGTTAAAGATGCATTGTGTTTTAAGTTATATATATATATATATTAAAAAGAAAAAAAAGATAATAATCTCAATCCAAGGGAGTTAACCTTAGAAAAACATTAGAACATAATATTGTTTTCTTCCAATAAAAGCCCCATCATCTATGTTTTCATACATTGAGCACATAAAAAGAAGGGTTATTAATATCTTGTTTCAACAGTATGGAGCAGACATATAAATCGAATGAGAGTTTGTTTATTTGGATAGACTAATGGAAGTTGAATGATGAATGCCTTGCTTTATGGAACTTGCAAATTGTTTTACTATTTTAATGCTTTGATTACTAGGGACTAGTAATAAGCTGGTTGGGGTGTATGATTAGTACTTAAAAGTGCATTTTTATCAAGGTTTTATATCATCATTTTGCACTTGAAGTATCAATAACTCCTTAACTAAAGCATGTTTTATAATATCATGTCTAATAATATAAGATACCTTTAATTTTTGGTAAATGTTCATCTTAAATACATGCCTATCACATAAATCAAAGGATTGATTGATGAGTTTAACTACTGAAATTGAGAAGATAAAGAGAGGGCTAAGCTTAGAAAAGAGATGCTGGTTCAGTCCAAGCTGGAACACTATTCGGTTATTGGATCATAACTGGAGTTGTAGAACTTGGATTTAGGTATGGTTTATATGTATGGAAAGCTAAGACATAGGCCTAAATCTTTCATGAAGAGTCCAAGATTTAAAAGGACCGTTTTCAAGTTCAAATTGTAGCAACAACGGAGAAGTCAGAATCTGTCCTGCAGCCCAGACATTGTTCAGTGTTTAGCCCATATCTTGAGTTCTAGAAGTCCAAATGCACCAATTCTTATTTTTTTGGAAAGCTTAGACAATTTCTCAGAACTTTCATGAAGACTATTTGTTCCAATTCTGATGTTAGCAATGATGTTTTTTGCAGACAAGAAGATAAGGAGCGTTACCAAGTCAAGAGGTGGCCACCCACTCAACAATTAGTCAACAAATCAATAGTTCCGAATTTTAGCCTATAAAAGGAGGCATTTGCCATGCATTTAGACATCTTGGTTTTCAAATCAAGATCATTTTCTTGCTCTCTCTCTTTATATTTTTGTAATGCTTAAGTTTTGTTTATATTAATCTCTTGTTTATGCTTTTCATTTCCTTTCCTTTACTTAGTTAAATTATATCTTATTTATGTTCTATCTTGTTTATTTATGTTTCTCTATTTCATTATGTTTAGCTAAGTTTATTATGTCAAGGTGAAAAGGTTACACTAATGGTGTAAGAATAAGTATAGTATAAACTCAACATGGACTTTAATGTTTGATATTAACATGTTTTGTATTTGTTATCTTGTTCACTTTTAATACTTTGCTTGTTAAATGGTTAATCTAGATTTATGTTGTATAACCCTTGGTACAACAAATACTTAGCACATTCATAGCCCAACCGTATGGTATAACCGACACATGTGCTATGAAAGGAACTTGATTTGTTATTGACATAAGTTATAATCATGAATACCTGACAACATTTACAAGTATTAGCATTATTCGAATAAGATAACTAATGTAATCATGTTAACAATTTATAATATGATTGGAACCTCCTTTGTGTGTGGTTTCCAGTTGAGTAATAAGAGTTTATACTATACTTGTTTGAAATACCATTAGTGGATCCTCTAACCTTGACAATTGTTTTTATCATTGTTTAATCCTTATATCAATATCACATCTCAAAGCTCTCTTCAACTTATTATTATTATTATTATTATATAGTTAATCTCCATGTGGTTCGACCTCGGTCTTACCGGGTTATTTATTACTTCGACACTCCTGCACTTGGGAGAAGACATCAATTTTTTGGTCGTGTCAGGCAGTAACCAACCAAGGAAGAATACTTCTTTTACCTCACGTCTTTTACAGCTTTAGAGCAGGTTTTGGTGACATGGTTCTTTCCTCAATCTTGGTTTTTCCTTCTCTTTCATCTCTGTTGTATAGCGGGTCTGTCTCACTCCCTCTCCTCTCATGGTTTCAGTCATCAACGTAAATCCCTAGCTCTCTTCTCATTGAAACACTCAAGGCATGGGACATGCAACTGGTGTAGGTGGGTCTTTTTCTTGGAGAGGATGGTTATTGTTGCAGTCACAGCAACTGGCCGATTATAGGGAAGGGGTCTGGACGACTCATTCTATGGCTTCAACTACTTCTGTCTTTCCCGTGGTCACCCTTCTTCTACAGTATTTTAAGGTGGTGCATGCAGCTGTTGCAGGCATATTTTTTAGGAGAGGAAGAAGGCAAGAGCATGCAGCCTGTTTTGGAAAGAGTGCCTCTTTCTTTCTCCTTGCTGCATTTATACCCCTCTTAAATGCAAAAAGGGTGTTTGGACGTTGGACCAAAGATGTCCTTATCCTCCTTTTGGGTTATCCTTGGGCTGGTTTCTATTCTCATTCTCCCCTAAGATAGGCTGGTCCAGCACTAATTTTTTGTTAGGTTTTACGTGTCACTGCTGATTCAGAAATCGGCAGCCACAAACTATGTCGCTGTCGATTCAGAAATCGACAGCGAAAACTGCGCCACTGTCGATTCAGAAATCGACAGCCAAAAACTGTGTCGCTACCGATTCAGAAATTGGCAGCAAAACTACGTCACTGTCGATTCATAAATCGACAATAAAAATTGTGTCACTGCCAATTCAAAAATCGGCAGCAGAACTGCATCGTTGTCGATTCAGAAATCGGCAGCCAAAACTTATGTTGCTGCCGATTCAGATATCAGCAATAAAAACTACGTCGCTTTCGATTTAGAAATTAGCAGCCAACTGTGCCTATGCCACTTTCTGAAATCGGCAACGATGGTGGTGTCATTTCAGCTTTACTTCTCTCTCTTTTTGGGTGTTTACATTCTTCCCTCCAAATATAAATTTCATCCTCGAAATTAAAGGGACTCGTATTGATAGTTCCTCCAGATTCTTAGAGCAAACACCACAGTAACCGATTCTAGGTCGTGTATCAGGTAATTCTCTACGTGAATCTTGAACTGTCTTGACACATAAGCGATCACTTCCCCATATTGCATCAAATCACACCCAAGTCCTTTCTTTGAGGGTTCACTACAAACTACCAAACCTTTGATATTTTGGAACGTAACAGTTCTAGTATGGCAGTCTATTTGGCCTTGTACTCACTCGGCTAATCATGTCTAGGTTAAACCAAAATCATGAAATTCTAAGGGGATCTAGTCTACTGTTGTTTCATACCCTGCTAGACTAACCCCACTCCCACATACATTATATTTGTTTCAACCATGTTCCCCATCGGGGTTCCAATTACGAGCCCCGTTTCTACTACTTCCAATCCTTTTCCCTAATTTGGTGGCAATTCTCCTTATACTAAATGAGTGGGTAACACCCTGTTCAAAACAACATAAGTACATTAAAGTTATTCATCGGTAGTGTACCTGCTACCACATCGGTTGCAACATTAACTTCTTCATGTGTCAGGTGGAAGACTCTTCCTGGAGTCCGGTCATTTCGTGCCCCTAGCCTCCCTCGGCTAGAGTCTACCCCTGATTGGGATGACCTCACTGGCCTATTCACTGTGACGGACTATTGGTAACTTTGACTTGGTTGTTGCATACTCTGTGTATGCCCAATGTTTCTGTTAGAGCATTCCTTTTTATAATGACCTCAAACATTACACCTTTTTTTCTTCTTCTTTGAAACAGTGGTCTACTGGTAAAATCATCCCTATCTCTCTTTTTACCTATTCCCTGATGTCCCTGTGGATCCTTTCCAATACAGGCTTCCCAAGCTTGTGCCGCCTCCATCAGTTCTCTCACTGATTTAAATCGTAAAGCAATCAACCCTTGCTTCAATTCCTATCGAAGCCCATTTCTCAACTTTTTAATCATGCGTTCTTTGGTGGGGATATAGTGTAAATAGTGAAAGGTCATGGAATTTCCACTCATATTCCAAAATCGACATTTCCTTTGTCTTAATGCCAAGAATTCTTGTTCCTTCACTTTTCTGATCCACCTCCCGGTTATCGAAGCATCTTGTTTCCCCCAAATACGGTTCGTAGCCCATTTCTCTCATGCTTGTAACTAACCGTACAAGTAATACCATGTTGTCCCCGCTTTTTCTTACTACCCCATATCTGCTAGGGGTATTTCCTCCGTCCAGTTTGGTACCCGTTCTTCTTCAACTCTTGTGGTTCTTCCCCATAAGAACCCAGATGCTCTTACTGGAGTGTGCGAAGCAGTAGCATCCAATGGATCCTCATCCTACCAATCTTGGGCTTTTTAGCCACTACTCCTCCTTTCTATGGAGGGTGGCTCGGTTCGAGCCCCTTGTCAAGTGCGTACCATCCTGAAATAGATCACAACTACATTATTTTCATAAATCCTCAGGATCCAAACCAGACGCTCTAATACCAACTGTAATAGCCCGGCCCAACCTGCCGTATATTGTCCACTTTGGGCCTTACCGCCCGCACGGTTTTGTTCTTAGTGACGCGAGCCCACTTCTAAGCCTGACGCCCCAAAACGCGTACAATAGGTTAGTGACCGGCATTACTCATAAAGCCCTGGCTCTAGACGCTCGCTTTCGATGTGAGACATCATAAATCTGGTCATCCCTTGTTCTCCTTGTAAGGAAAGGAATTCTTGCTTGTAATTAACAAATAAATAGGGGAATTTACTTGCACATGTTGCTACCCCTTTGGTTTTCATTTTAGATGTGGAATCATTGTCCAATATAGAGACACAATAATTTATCTCCAATTCATCCTTGTAACTGTCCATCATAAACCCAAACTTAGCTAGGATTTTTGAAAAATCCATGTAGGAAAAGGACCTCAACACCCTAATTAATCCTAGCTATTTTCTGTCCCCATGTAGCTCAAGCCCATGCACATCCACAAGGCCCAAATCAAATCTGGCCGAAACCAACTCCTCCATAATTGGGTTAAACCCATCAATACCAACAAACATAATCTGGTTGAATGCATCCCAATATGAAAACCCAACATGGCTAAATGGAATATAAACTAAAACCCAAGGAAAAACCCTCACTTGGTTAAATGGTCTTCCCCCCAAACCCACGCTCCCAACCGTAGGTTGAACCGTATCATCTGCCTCCTTAGATATAATGCCTCTAACATTGATCATTAAGGTTGGTCATAACAAGGCTGGCATTATCTGATCAAAAGTAAATGTTAGATTTTATTAGAGATATAAGAGATACCATACAGGTCTTACAGGTGGATCTAACTATTAGGTTCAAAATCTCTATTACAATTTTTTATGACAGAAGAAAGACAAGCTATAATGCCTTTCTTGGGAAAGATTGGATACACACTAACATGTATCATCATCCTTACATTAAGCTTTGACGTTTTAGTTACTAGATAGGTCAACTGAAATTTTTCAAGCAGATTATAAACGATTCATAATTAATTCAAGGATGGTAGATGATATAGGCCTAGTCTAATTCAGGGGGGATGGCATGTTTGGAGATTTCGGGAGGTGTGAGAGCAGGAAAAAAAGGGCTAAAGTAAGACCAAAACCATGAAAAAACAAGACAAAGTTGCATACTTAATGAAAAAGAAATGGTACTATTTTGGCCATGTACAAAAATAATGTTGTTTTAATGATTTGATCATTTTATTTTATGTCACTCGTATGGGAAGGCATGGACCTAAAGTGTGGGCTCGTTGTGTGAAACGACGTTGTTTTACTTAAAATACACCATATCATTTAAATAGAATTTTTACGTTTAAAAACACATCCCTTAATTTCTTTGTTTTTTTTTAATTTGGTCCTTGGATCTTTAATTTTTTTTATTTTTAGCCAATTTCAACCTTTTTATCTTAATTTATTTTAATTTTGTCCTAATTACATTTAAATGGTTCCTTAATTTCTCTATATTTTCCAATTTAATCCTTAGCTTTCCAATTTTCAATTATTTAGCAAATTTTTACCCTTTTTTCTTAATATTTCTTCACAATTTCATCCATGATTGCCTTTTTTGCTTGTCCTTGCATTTTTCCACCTTCTCTAGTTCAGTCCTTGGGCTTCTAATTTTTAATTAGTTAGCCAATTTCAAATATTTTCTTAGTTTTCTCCATGATTTTATCCCTAATTTGCAATTTTCTTATCTTTTTTTCATGATTTTAGTCCCCTAATTCCACCCCTGGCTAGAAGATAGGCAGATAGTGGTAGGGAAAATTGACCTATAGGAAGGAATCAACCCGAAAGCTTTCTTCTTTTCTTCTAGTAAACGTCTTCTTGATCTTGCAACTCAAGCATTACTCAATATAGGAGCAAGGCTGATAAAAGGCATCTCAGCTATTCTATCCCTCGTCTTCCTCCTCTATTTAAAAACTCCTACTTGACCACCCCTATTGTTTGGTTGGCCTCTCTATTCATTCCTTTCTGTGGCCTAAAATTGGTTGAATATTTCATGAAATATTTTAAGCTATGCTTACCAATTAGTTTCTTGTTCCCATCTCCTTTGCAATGTTTACTAATCATATGTTTGACCCCGAACAAACATGTAGTATCCTTCATTTTCTTTTTGCCTGAATTATGATCCTCATAGCCCATCTAACTTCCTCCCGTATCTTGAATGATGCAAAATATTATCTAGTTGAATTTGCTACTTGGATTTTCTATCTTCTTCGGTACTATTTATTTATTAAAAATTAATTTTTTTTATATAGTAGTTTTCATGAAAAATAAATTTTTAAAAAATAAATTATTTTTCAATGTTTTGTAGTGTCATAAAAAATCAATTTGAAAACATTTTTTGGTGTTTGATTATGTCATGGAAAATGAGCTAGAAAATAAAATAAATAGTAATTAAAATAATAGAAAGAAAATTTGACAGATAAAAAAGTTGAAAGATGATGAAATTAAAAAAAATCAATTTCATAAATTATTTCAAATAAAATAAATAGCAATAAAAAGAATGAGACCAAATATGATAAATAAAAAAATTCAATTAAGTAAAGAATAAGAGAAAAATAAATAACAATAAAAAAAATCAAATTTAAGAAGTTAATTGAAAAATAAGATTCTAAAGGATAAAATTCAAAAAAATATTTATAGCAATCAGAAGATTCAAGACAAAATATCAATAAATAATAAGATATTTTTGAAGTTTTCATAACTTTTAAAAAATAATTTCCTTACAAAAAAAAATACTTTCATGAAAATCAAGTCACATTTTTCTTTAATTAAAAAATATTTTCTATTTACCAATATTTTTAATAACAAACAAACATAAAAAGAAGTTAAAAAATAATTATATATATATATATATAAAAAAAAAAAAACAGACCTAAGACCTACAATCTGAAGGTATGATAGAAAGGGAAAAACCAATCAACCATCGATCGAGGTTTTTTGAAAAATAATAGTAAATGGTGTGTGTACGTTATATTTATCTATCTTTGATGATGCTATCCATTTTCATTTATATGTATCCATCTTTTACTTGCTTTGTGAGTTTCACCATAGTATCTTGACCTTTCGAAGTCATATTGGTATTTTCTAGAGTGAAGTCTATCTACAAATATATTTTTTTTCAAAATTACTAATACTATATATCAATATGAGTGGCTAATGTTTTTGACATTCTTAAGAGAAATTATGAGCAGAATTTTTATTATTGAATGTTGAGAATAATTAAATTAAAAAGAAAAATAAAAGGGAAACTATTATCAAATCATTTACTAAAAATATTTAGATTAACAATAACAATAATGTAATATATATCTACATGATTTGATTTCCATTTATTCATTTTGGAGTTGAATTTTTTATTTTTATTTTTTTGCCATTTTTTTGGATTTTGACCATACGAGTGAGCCTATTCCTCTCATTACAAACTAGAATTCTGTGTGTTTTGAGAAAAACAAATTTGGAAATTCATTAGCTAATTGCCAAAATAATCAAAATGGGATCATCATGTGTTATGGAACATAATTTATCATTTTTTTCTAAACTAAAAGTATGCTTGGCCCTATTCTATTCTGTTTATTGTCTTGTGAGATTAAACACATTAATGATTAAACTGTTTGGAAATAAATTGCGGTGCTGTATTGTTAGTAAAATTATTATTAAGTACATAGCATAACTTAAATTAAAAATCTCTTTTATAAATTAACTTTTTTAAGGAATTAAATTATTACTTAAGAAATGAATTCTTTCATTGAAAAATACACAAATATCATAAAATACACAAGTAAAAAGAAACAATAATCAAAACATTATATAATGTTATAGTAAATTGAACTACTAAATAAATAATTTAATGAAGATCCATACAAGTTGACAACCAATATACTTAAAATAGAATAATTAAATTAATTATAATTTTTAATATTATTAATTATATAATTAAATATTAGTTAATTTAATATGAAAGCTAATATATATTTAAACTATTTTTATAAAAATCATCATCCACTCTAAAAAAGTTAGTTGATTTTAAAATTTTAACCGAACATGGTTTTCATGTTAATTTTACTTCAAAACAAAATAGTAAAAGCTAGAAAAACATGGGGTTAAACAAGTTTTGAGCCTTCCGAACTAAATAAATGGTTAAGATTTTAGTAGTCAATATTTAGTTAATTTAATACTAACATGAAACCTTTCGATTAATACTTCTCTTTCGTATAAATTTTGAAATTTTTGGATAGCAAATGAAGAAAAGAGATACAAAAAGTAAAAACAAAAACAAAATAAAATAAAATAAATTTTTTGAATATGCAAGGATCTAAATTCGGATTGGCCATGTATTCATCCCAAAATCGATTGTCATTTGCCAAATATATTTGCTTTCCAACTACTGCATAATCATATTTTTTTATAAATAATTAAAATCCCAAATATATATATATATCAAAGAAAAGTTGTTGTAACCATTAGATATTTATAATATAAGAGAGATAGAAAAAAAAAAGAAAAAAAAGAAATACAAGACAAAATTAATATAATAATATTTGTGAGAGAATTCTTATCACTTTTGACAAACTCAAATGTTATATTTTCTATTCTCTTTTTATCTATTTTACTTATATATTATAAATATTTAATAGTTACAACTAAGCATCATGAAACTTTCTAGTAAAGTTCAGCCAATAAAATTTCGTATCTCCTAATTAATTTGGAGCAAGTGAGAAAATATTTTGCTATAACTTAGAATTGTTTTATAAAAAAAAAAAACCTAAATCTTATCAACCATGAAAACCACGCCTTTAGAGTCCAATAATTAAATAAATCATGTTGTAGTTTTACTATATCGCGTGATAATATGGACTATCTCACAATTTAATATGAATTTTAGTAGTATTTTTTTTATTTTCATCTCTGTAATGTTTTGTAAGTTGATGGAGACTTTTTCCATATTCTTGAGAATTTAAGGTTCTTACGCATTTCAAAGCTTGATTATAAGCTAATTTAATTAGATATAATTTGGATTTGTTGCATAAGGACACAATTAAAAAGAAAGGACCAGATTAACAACTAGTAAAAATTATGTGGTCAATCTCAAATTCTCAAGAAAAAATATGTTTTATTCTACATATTTTTCATTGATTTATTTTTATTTTTTTTATCTTTTTAGTTTTAGAATTTTAATTTTTGGTCGAAACACTTTATTTTAATAATATTCCAATCCCTAAATTTGAAAGAAATAAAAGAAAGATGTCACTTGACTATATTTTAGCAAAAAAAAAAAGAAAGAAAGTTCAGATCTTGATATAATTGAGTTCGATTTGACTAGAAAAGTATCATTAAGGTATATTTAATCATTTAATTTGCAGGAAAAAAAATAGATAAAAGCCCGAAATGTTTTTTATTTGGGTTTAGTTTTCTGATTTTTTATTGTTTACAAACTGATTTAAAACTATAAATGAATTTGTTGAGATTTCTAGGGTATTTCGTAGGTTATTTCAAGTAAAACAATGGTTATAAATAAGTTTATTTTTGTCAAATAAATCAAAATCTGACTTTTCAAATATTTTAAGTGGTTAGAGTCTTATAGACACACAATACATCATCTATTTAGTTTTTCTTATATATAGAAAAGGGGACAAAATATGGTCAAAAACAAAAAAGGGTCACCTGCATGCTTGTGCATGCTTGACTTGCAAGCCTACAATTGGGACTTTTTTCAAATAAAATTATATTTTTTTATAATATTAATAAACACTTCTTTTTTACTAAAATTTTATTCAAAACTCATTATAATCAATTAATTAAAATTATAATTAGGATTTTATCCTATTAAATAACATTCAATTTGATATTTATTTTCATATAAAATTATGCAGTTTGTTTTGTAATTTTAACAATTATTTTGATGATTATTATATATTAACATATATTTTCTTTCAAGTTTGTAATCATGAATACTCAATGAAAATAAAGTTTATATTTCTATGATAATGTTTTTAAATATGTTTTTCTTAGTAATCATTCTCTCTTTTTTTATTGCATACAAAATAACAAGACATGATTTTTAATGTTTTTTTTATTATAATTTCATTTTCATATCATGCTAATTTTTTTATTTTAAAAATAATGTTTCTAATACGAAAATGTTATTAATATATAAAAATATATAATTCTTAATTTATTTTATAGAGTATCATGTTTATTTTTTAATTTACAATTAATTTTTTAATGTTAAAAAACATATTAACAATGCAATTAAATTGACTAGTATTAATTGGCTCGCGCTCTCCAGTGGGTCAATAACAAATTTTATTTCAAATGTAAAACAAATATGAAGTGTGATTTTAAGTGCATTGTGTCATGCAGTCGAGCAAGACCCAATAGCCTTGGGTCTGGCTAGACTCCATTGCCTTGGTTCTCACTGCGGAGCCAGACCCAAACACCTTGGGTGTATGAAAAAAAAAATCAATAAGAGAAAAAAAAATTAAAGAGAAAAAAATAAAATTAAAAATATCTTAAAAGGAAAAAAAGTTAAAGGAAAAGAAATTAGTTGTCGGTGTGTTAGGCCCTGCCTTGTTATGCATTATTCAAGGTGCTAATGTAGAAAATATTTTATTTGAATATAATAATGGTGCAAATACACACCGTATTTTTAACCAAACTCAAGCATTTTTACATTTGAAAAAAAATTGTTATTGACTTGCTGCAAAGCGCGAGCAAATATGCTAGTTATTTTATTATTACGTAACTGTTATTTTTTAAAATATTTTTTTATAAAAAATATATTATTGAGATCATATATTTTAATTTTTAATTTTTTTATATCATCACATCAAAATAATACAAAAATATCAAAACATTTTAATTTGAATTAAAGAAAAACATAAAAAAAAGTTCAATTTTTTTTGAAAGCATTTTGAACCGCAAAAACAAACTTGCTTTGATAAGGAAATTCAACCCAACCTCAAACGGAAAAAAAAAAATTATCTTCACTCAACTTTTATACAATATAAAAAAGTCTCATCAATTTATTTTCTCTTTACCGTATAAAAAAAATTAAATAAGAGAAAACAAAAAAAATTGAAGAGGAAAAAAAATAAAATTAGAAATATCTTAAAAGGAAAAAGGTTGTGGAGCCAGACCAAATCGCCTTGGGTCTGGTTGCGCATCCATATCCAATTCTTGGGTCTGGTTGCGGAGCCATACCTAATCTCAATATATATTTTTTAAAAAATATTTTAAAAAATAATACAAAAATATAAAAAAATATTAATTTGAATTAAAGAAAAAAAATAAAAAAAATTCATATTTTTTAAAAGCATTTTTGAAACGCAAAAATAAACATGCTTTGATAAAGAAATTCAACCCAACCTCAAATGAAAAAAAAAATATCATTATCCAACTTTTGTACAATATAAAAAAAATCTCATCAATTTATTTCCTCTTTACTGCATAAAAAAATTAAATAAGAGAAATCTTTTTTGAAGAGGATAAAAAATAAAATTGAAAATATCTCAAAAGGAAAAGCATGTCGAGCCAGACCCAATCTCTTTGGGTATGGTTGCGCAGCCAGACCCGCAGCCACACCCAATCCTTGGTTCTAGCTACGGAGCCACACTCAATCCTTGTGTCTGGTTGCGGAGCCAGACCCAATCGCCTTGTGTCTAGCTGCGCAACCAGACTCAATCTCAATATATATTTTTTAAAAAACTATTTAAAAAATAATACTAAAACATAAAATAATATTAATTTGAAGTAAAGAAAAAAAATTCAATTTTTTTTAAACATTTTGGAAAGGCAAAAACAAACATGTTTTAATATGGAAATTCAACTCAACCTCAAATAGAAAAAACAATTATCATCACCTAACTTTTGTACAATATAAAAAAAATCTCATCAATTTATTTTCTCTTTATCGTATGAAAAAAAATTCAATAAGAAAAAAGAAAAAAAATCTAAAAAGGCAAAAAAAAAAATTGAAAATATCTGGTAGTCCAACCAAACGGAATAGCGTTGGGTTATATTGAGATAATATTTTTTTATTTTTTAAAATTTATTTTTTATATCATCATATCAAAATAATTAAAAAAAACATAAAAAAAATATTAATTTAAAATAAATAAAATAAAATAAAAATTCAAAATTTTTTAAAAGAATTTGTGAAATGCAAAAACAAACATGCTTTAATCAGGAAATTCAACCCAACCTGAAATGAAAAACAATTATCATCACCCAATTTTTTTACAATATAAAAAAGTCATTAATTTATTTCCTCTTTACAATATGAAAAAAAATTCAATAAAAAAATAAAAAAAAATAAAAAGGAAAAAAAATAAAATTAGAAATCTCTTAAAAGGTAAAAAATTAAAGGGAAATAAATTAGTTGTCAGTGTATTGAGCGTTGTTCTGCTATGCGCTATTCATGGTGCTACTATATAAATATTTTATTTTAAGATGGTGATGGTGCAAATACATTCCGTACTTTTAGCCCAACTCAAATATTTTTACATTTGAAAAACAAATTGTTGTTCTTAACTCGCTACGAAGTGCAGGTGAATATGCTAGTTATTTTTTATTTTTTTTTACATTGACTTTTTATATCATCATATCAAAATGATATACAAGCATAAAAAATTATTAATTAAAATATTTTTTAAAATATTTTAAAAAATATGCTAGTTATTATACTATTAGGTAATGGTTATTTATTAAAATATTTTTTTTAATATATTGAGATAATATTTTTTATTTTTTAACATTGACTTTTTATATCATCATATCAAAATGATATACAAGCATAAAAAAAATATTAATTTGAATTAAAGAAAAAAATAAAAAAATTTATTTAAAAATATTTTTGAAACGCAAAAATAAACATGTTTTAATAAGAAAATTCAAGTCAACCTCAAATAAAAAAATTAATCATCACCCAACTTTTATCGATATAAAAAAGTCCCATCAATTTAAATCTAACTTCCAAGCCAAACCTAATATAATATTAAATCTGGCTATCAAACCAGACGAAACAACTTTTGCCACATAAAATAGATAAAACAACACTCCTAGCAGTAAATTTTGATTAAAAAACAGCAAAGATAATATCCTTATAACACTACACTACAGTATCAATTTACAATACAAACACTCTGTAACACTCTATTTCTTTAATATGATTTACAGTACCATAGATCTACGTAAATAATATATTCATATGTTTTCCCTCACCTTTTAAAATATATAATAATATTTCAAGTTGATATATTCAAACTAAAATTTCATATATGTATCTTAAAAAGCTATGCATGGACCACCACCACCATATCTCACCTGGTTTTCTCTTTCTTACCCGACCTTCCTCAAAGCTTCTTTCCTCTCTCTTCAACTGTCTGTGCACATCCTCCCAAAACTTTCACCTTAATTCTCATCCATACGTTATACTCAACTATGAACCAGTAGCATATACTAGGCCTCTTCGTTTCATTAGATTTCTCAGTTTTAAATAATTACTTGTCTTCCCAAGCTCCAAAAAATCAATTCACCATGAGCGCTGGAGCACATGTCTTACTCTTTCCTTTTCCAGCTCAAGGCCACCTGATCCCTCTCCTAGACCTAGCCCACCATCTAGTCATCCGTGGCCTAACCATAACCATCTTGGTGACCCCAAAAAACCTACCTATCTTGAACCCTCTCCTCTCCAAAAATTCAACAATCAATACCCTAGTCCTTCCTTTCCCTAATTACCCCTCAATCCCTGTGGGCATCGAAAATCTCAAGGACTTGCCTCCAAATATTCGTCCAACATCCATGATACATGCCCTTGGTGAACTCTACCAGCCTTTGCTCAGTTGGTTCAGATCCCACCCATCTCCACCTGTAGCAATAATCTCTGATATGTTCTTAGGGTGGACCCACCGCCTAGCTTGTCAGCTCGGCGTTCGCCGTTTCGTGTTCTCTCCCTCAGGAGCCATGGCGTTAGCCACAATGTATTCACTTTGGCAAGAAATGCCCAACGCCCCAAAAGACCAAAACGAATTGTTTTCGTTTTCCAAGATTCCAAGTTGTCCAAAATACCCATGGTTGCAGATCTCTACGATTTATCGTAGCTACGTGGAGGGAGATCCAGTTTCGGAATTCACCAAAGAAGGGATGGAAGCTAACATCGCGAGCTGGGGACTCATCGTTAACTCGTTGACTTTGCTAGAAGGGATTTATTTCGAGCATTTAAGAAAGCAATTGGGCCATGATCGTGTGTGGGCTGTTGGACCGATACTCCCTGAAAAAACGATAGATATGACCCCACCTGAGAGAGGTGTTTCGATGCATGATTTAAAGACGTGGCTTGACACGTGTGAAGATCATAAGGTTGTTTATGTCTGCTATGGGACTCAAGTTGTTCTGACAAAATATCAAATGGAGGCGGTAGCATCAGGATTGGAGAAGAGTGGAGTCCATTTTATATGGTGTGTGAAGCAGCCCAGTAAAGAACACGTGGGAGAAGGATATAGCATGATCCCATCAGGGTTTGAAGATCGTGTGGCTGGAAGGGGGCTTATCATAAGAGGATGGGCCCCGCAAGTTTGGATACTGAGTCACCGTGCTGTGGGGGCTTTCTTGACTCATTGTGGGTGGAACTCGATCCTTGAAGGGATAGTGGCGGGTGTGCCAATGCTAGCATGTCCCATGGCGGCTGATCAATTTGTGGGTGCTACTTTATTGGTTGAAGACTTGAAGGTGGCTAAAAGGGTATGTGATGGCGCAAATTTAGTGTCTAACTCGGCGAAGTTGGCACGAACGCTGATGGAATCAGTGAGTGATGAGAGCCAAGTTGAAAAGGAGAGAGCTAAAGAGCTACGTATGGCAGCACTTGATGCTATTAAAGAGGATGGGAGTTCGGACAAGCACTTGAATGCATTTGTGAAGCATGTAGTTGGATTGGGGATGGAGACTGACAAGGGATAAAACAGAGATAGGTACTTAAATGTGTTTTTGTACATCCCATTTATTTTACTGTGGTAAATAAGATTTGAAGCAATATTGATAATTTCCATGCATGATCTATACGGCTGATATATGTCCACATGTGTGAAGGTATTTTTTTTTTATTTCTCTCAATTTTTTTTTTTCAAATGTAGCTTGAAAGATTGCATCCTAACAGAAATTCTAGCATGCTAGAAAATAAAATGGTAGTGGTAATTACTTTAATACACACCAACCGATGTATAGGAGGAGGAAATAATTTAACCTTCTTTTCTCATACTGAATACATAATGGTTGAGAGATAAAACATTTACACTTAACTTTATGTTACCCGCCAATTAAATACTTGTATTTTTTTCATCATTTATTTATATGTGGATCCCATTTTTCATTATTTTTCATTCTATTTAAATTTTTTAATTTATCGACTTAATACTATAGGATCCATTAATATTATTTATAAATCTAATTAACTTATTAAATGTGGTTTCATTATATTCTACAATTTTTTCAATAACAACCAAATATTCTTAACAATTTATCCCTTAATAATTTATATAATCCTAAATTTCATCCTTAAAACCTCTTCTCTTAACATTTTCCTTCAATACATTTTCCTTTAATATTTTTAATTCATTATCAAACACAATCTAAATGTAATATATACTTATATGGTTGTGAAAAAAAGATAAGGAACAAAAAGATTCTTTGTTTTTACTCGATATATAGTTTTGTTTTTTTAATAATAATACAATAACTCAGGTTGGCTTATTTTTATGATAATGATAGTATTGTAAATTTTTCTCTTTTTGTGAAATAGCAATTAATACCATTTTTAACTAAAAAAATAGATTTTTAAAAGTTTTCATTCTCAAGTCTTTGCCAAGAATCAAATACAATCTAATGTGCAAAGCTATAATTACCAATTACATGATTGATGTGGATCAACTCACGAGCACCATGGACCCATTCTATGTTTTAAATAAGTCAATCACAAGATTTAAAGCAAAGACATTGAAAGAAGTATTTAATGAGCTAGTTGTGCAAGTTTCGGTCAAGGCTGAACTTGAGAATCCTTTGAAGCATCAAGAGAAAGTCTTAATACATTTAATTCATGTGCAAGAGGAGCTCAATCCACCTGTATTTGGGTCATGAAGTTTCAACAACAAGGCTATCAATTTTGTATCAGTTTCGGCTAGCCTTGTTTTGTGATGTTGCCATGTGTTTTATAGATTCCTAACTAGTTTTGGATTTTCTATTATGTGTGAGAACATTAATTATTTCTTTTAAATATTAAGATTGATTATTTTATTTTCTTGTCAAGTGAGGAAAAAACATAACAAAAAAATAAAGGAATCATAGTTGACTTAGGAAACACAAATGTGGCAGGAAAGTTTTCTTGTATGCAAGAATAATAATTCATCAACTTAATTGTGTTTTCTAGTATTGGAAGGACATTAAGAGATGATAGAGAAGATCATTAAAGACAACATCCTTTTCCTTCTAAAAGAAAGATAAATATATGGTTGAGATCAAAATCCTATTTGTCGCTTCTCTTTTCTAGGATTATTGGGTAGCATTATAGGTTTTAAACAAGTCTTGTATTAGACTTGCAATGTTTTCTTTTCTTCTTGTCTTCTCACGATAGAGCATGACTTAGACTTGTAGGCTTTACTTTTTATTTTGTTAGCCACAGCTCAAGGCTTAAGCTTAATTAATAGTTTGTTTTCAGCTAGGATTCAATGCTTGTTTAGATTAGGGTTTGGGCTTACTAGTAAAGGTTTTGAGTTAATTTTTATAAGTGAGTCAATTTAGCCCGCAATGATAGATCCATTAGGGTTAATTTCTTAGAACTATTTAAACACATGTAAGCCTAAAATTTGGGACTTTGATTAATAATACTTTTGAATTTTTTAGTTTAACGTGTGAGAGATTCTTGTATTATTTGGTTCTTGAACGAACTGAATCTGACTTATCAAAGATTAACTAGATTCGTGGTGTTATTTGACTTCATTCCAATAATGTTGGTGCCTTGAGATATGTTTTTATTATGTCACACTTCTATTAGACCTCTTTCGACTTTCCAGGATCATATCTCAATCTTGATTGTGAGTTACATGACCACGTGATCATGAAGTTTGTGTCAGTTGGTATCAAAGCTAGGCTTTGAGAGCATGTCATATCTTTATGAAATTTTTGTTTTCCTAGTGTTCATTAAGTTTTTAATGTTTCCGTCAATTAGAAAAATAAAAAAATAATATTTCATTTTGTGTCTACAACTTCCTTGTAAAAAAAAATAAAAAAAATATTTCATTTTGTTTTTGTCCCTAAACATATCAGTGGCATAAAAGTAAATTTTTTTTTAAAAAAAGACATTATTCAAAGCTAGCAATTCTGCCACAAAAACATAACTCATAGAGAACCCTAAGCAAGCCACCTTAAAACTAATTAAAATATTATATACTGCCTACTAGGGATGAAATCAGATTACATATTAAGTTTGAGCTTATTTCAATATTGTTTTCTTGAGGATTCAATTTGGGGTTCAATTATGCTGCAAACTAATGATACACAAGTTTCGATACCTAGGCATAAGAGAACAACCTATAAAATGAGATATATAGTTTGTTGGGTATCAAGATAATACATATTGAATTTTAGGTTATTATAATATTGTTAGGTTTTAGTTTGAATTCCAATGCTTTAAAATGACGTAACAGATCAAATTTGAGTCAAGTTCTAAAATGTGTTTGTCTACTGTTTGTTTTGACTAAATCAATTTGTTTTTATTATATTTGGGTTATTTAGCAATCAAATAAGTGTCTTTATTAATTTTCTCTTCTATTTCATTTCGCGTCTTTATTTCGTCTATAATTCATACGGATTTGCATTGCTACTCTTGAAATCGTAATCATAGTTTTTCTTTTTGCTTTTTTTAGTATATTTATTGATTCTTAAGTGTATATTCATACTTGGATTGTATTGTGAAAGCCTTTAACTTGGATTGGTTGGATTTTCAGTTTTGAAAGAACCGAAAGAACGCAAGCTGTGAGGTAAAAGATGTAGTGAATTTATTAGAGTGAAAAACCTTGTCTTTGTGTGAAACATGAGAGGTGTGAGGATATATTTTTTTCTACTAATTAATTTTTTCAGATTCAAAATATGTCTAAAAATCACGAGTTCGTGACACCAAACGTTGATGATGCTTTCTAAATACGAGTTATTGGCCAACAACTTGAACTTTTAGCTAGGGTGACCAAGGATCTAAAAGATGATATTGAATCCTGAAGCAAAAAATTAATGGGGCTGATCATCGAGGAAGTAATGTACGAAGGGCTGAACGAAATGCTAGAATTAATTTTGATGAGTTTATAGATGATAACACAGATGTGAGTGATGATGACTATGAGTTTGCATCCATGGGCCAAACAAAAAGGTTCAGGCTGAATAGATCAAGAGGAAATGTAAGCTTCGACTATGATGGAGTTTTCAGCCAAAGAGAGAATTCTCGAGATTTTGCGCATCGTGATGATTCAGATGGAAAGTTAGGTACCATTAAGTTGAAAATACATGTTTTTCAAGGAAAGAATGATCTAGAAGCAAATCTAGATTAGGAAAAGAAAGTTGACTGGATCTTTGATTGTCATCACTACACAGAACATAAAAAGGTTAAACTTGTTGTCATTGAGTTTACAAATTATGTTCTAATATGGTGGGATCAACTTGTTTTGAGAGAGAAAACAATTTGTACATAACTTTTATTGCAGAGAGCTCTTTCAGAAATTTGTGCTAATACGGTTAGCACCACCCTTGTTAGTAAACTAGATTTGGATACTATGAAGCATACTAGACCTTATAGATTGCAATGACTAAATGATAGTGGTGAAGTGAAAGTGACTAAACAGGTTGTGGTTCTATTTTTTATTGGAAAGTATGTTGATGAAGTTCTGTGTGATGTAGTACCAATGCAATCAAGTCACATCTAATTGGGGAGACCATGACAGTATGATAGGAAGACAATTCATGATAATGTTAAGAATATGTATACCATTGTAAGAAATGGTAAAACCATCACTCTTATAGCTCTTATACCCAAACAAATGTATGATAATCAAATAAAGCTAAAAGGTGAGCATGAGACTTTAGAAAGAGAAAAACAAGGTGAGGAACAAGGGGAGAGAGGACCATAAGATTCAGCCAGAACCTAAAACATCACCGCAACCCATTCAACCACCTATCCAAACATAAACAAACATTTGACCAACATTCTAAACAAATCAGACCATTTGACCACTACCCAAAACACCTAAATCTAGCTGAGAGTGGAGGTAAGACAAGAAGAGTGAAGAAAGTCAGTAAATATGATGAGAATTGTGTGGAAAAACAAAATAAACAACCTAATTTCTATGTTAGGAAGATGAGGCCAGATCTGTATTTTTCACTAACAAGCCAATGATTTTACTTGTGTACAAGAAGGCTTGCTTTAATACTAACGATCTTGATCATGTTGTGCCTAGTGTTGTTGTTTCTTTGTTATAGGGGCTTGCAGATGTGTTTCCTAAAGATATCTTTAACGGATTACCATCCATGAAGGGATAGAACATCATATTGATCTTGTACTCGAGGCTACGATTCCTAATTGACTATTATATAGAAGTAATCCTGATGAGATAAAAAAGCTTTAAAAAAAGTTGATGAGCTAATAGAGAAGGGGTACATTCGTGAGAGTATGAGCTTGTATGTTGTGTCAATGTTATTTGTGCATAAGAAGGATGGAACATGAAGGATGTGTGTTGATTGCAGAGTCAATAACAACATAGCAATAAAGTATAGATATCTCATTCCTAGGCTTGATGACATGCTAGATAAGTTTTATGAATCATGCATTTTTCTCAAAAATTGATTTGAAAAGTGGGTACCATCAAATTAGGATGAAAAAAGGTGATGAAAAACTGCATTTAAAACTAAGCATGATTTGTATGAATGGCTAGTCATTCCGTTTAGACTTACAAATGCACCTAGTATGTTTATGCATTTAATGTATCATGTACTACATGTGTTTATAGGTAAGCTTGTGGTTGTGTATTTTGATGACATTCTGATCTATAATAAGAACTTAAACAAGCATATCAATCATTTGCTTAATGTACTTAGTGTGTTGTGTAGTGAGAAATTATGTGCAAATCTTAAGAAGTATACTTTTTGCATGGAGATGGATGACGAAAAAGTTAAGGCTATCCAGGATTGACCTACACCCAAATCAGTAAGTGAGGTAAGAAGTTTTCATAGGTTAGCTAGTTTTTATAGGTGTTTTGTGAAAGATTTTAGTACATTAGTTGCATCCTCGAATGAAGTTAAAAAGTCGATGAGGTTTAAATCCGGGGGACTGCATGTGTTTATAGGTAAGCATGTGTTTATAGGTAAGCTTGTGGTTGTGTATTTTGATGATATTCTGATCTATAACAAGAACTTAAATAAGCATATCGATCATTTGCTTAATGTACTTAGTGTGTTGTGTAGTGAGAAATTATGTGCAAATCTTAAGAAGTGTACTTTTTGCATGGAGATGGATGATGAAAAAGTTAAGGCCATCTAGGATTGACCTACACCCAAATCAGTAAGTGAGGTAAGAAGTTTTCATAGGTTAGCTCGTTTTTATAGGTGCTTTGTGAAAGATTTTAGTACATTAGTTGCATCCTCGAATGAAGTTAAAAAGTCAATGAGGTTTAAACCCGAGGGGGGGAGAATTGGCTTTCGTTCTTTTAAAAGAAAAATTATATTTTGCATCTATTTTAGCTTTACCTAACTTTACCAAAAGTTGGAATATATAATGCATGTGGATATTCGACTTTTTGGTAAGTTTTAGAAAAATTATGTTTTGCATCTGTTTTATCTTTACCTAACTTTACCAAAAGTTGAAATATATAATGCATGTGGATATTCGGCTTTTGGTAAGTTTTATTTGATAGATGGTTACTTGTTTAAATATAATCGATTGTGTGTTCCTACTAGTTCTTTGCATGAATTGCTTGTTTGTGGAGCACATGAGGGTGGTTTAATGAGTCATTTTGGGGTTGTAAAAACTTTGTATGTATAACATGAACATTTCTATTGGCAAAGATGAAAAAGGGATGTGCAATGAATCAATGACACAATGCATTACATGTAGAAAGACAAAATCTAGAGTACAACCACATGAATTGTATACACTATTAACTGTACCTACTGAACCTTGGGTTGATATCTCTATGAATTTTGTTTTAGGTTTATCTAGGTCAAAGAAAGGTAGACTCTTTTTTCGTTGTTGTTGATAGGTTTTTTAAGATGGTGTATTTTATTGCATGCCATAAGACTGATGATGAATCTCATATTGCAGACTTGTTCTTTAGGGAGATTGTATGTTTGCATGACATTCCTACGAGTATTGTTTCAGATTGTGATGTTAAGTTCCTTAACTATTTTTGGAAGACTTTGTGGGGAAAGTTGGGTACTAAACTCTTATTTTCAACAACTTGACATCCTTAAACAGATGGATAAATTGAGGTAGTGAATAAAAAATTATCACAACTTTTGTGTGTTATTATTCAAAAGAATCTGAAAAATTAGGAATAATATTTTCCTTTTGTTGAGTTTGCTTATAATAGAATTGTGCATTCGACTACTGATTTTTCTTCTTTTGAAATTGTTTATGGGTATAATCCACTAACTTCTATGGACTTAATTCCTTTACCTTTGGAAGAAAGGGCAAGTTTAGTTGGTGAAAAGAAGACAAAGATGGTGAGACAACTTCATGAGGGAGTTTAAGTACAAATAGAGAAAATGAATAGGTTGTACGCTTCTAAAGCAAATAAGAGGCGTAGACAAGTTGTTTTCCAACCCGATCTTTGGATTTAGGTGCACATGCTTAAGAAACAGTTTCCTAACCATAGGATATGAAAGCTACAGCCTCGTGGTGATGGTCCATTACAAGTTTAAGAAATGATCAATGACTATGCCTACAAAGTTGATCTTCCAAGTGAGTATGTTGTTAGTGTTACCTTTAATGTTGTTAATCTTACTTTGTTTAACATAGGTTTTGATTCGAGGTTAAATCCTTTTGGGGAGAGAAGAGATGATGTGGATCAACCCATTAATACCAAGGACTAATTACATGTTTCAATTGGTCAATCATAAGGTCCAAAGCATAGGCATTGTCTCTTTGGAATAAGCATTGAATGGGTTGGTTGTGCAAGTTTTTGCCAAGGCTGAACTTGGGGATCCTTTGGAGCATCAAGATGAGGTCTTAGTAAATTTAATTCATGTGCAAAAGAGGCCCAATCTACCCTTATTTAGGCCATGAAATCTCGACAATAAGGCTGCCAATTTTGTATCAGTTTTGGCTAGCCTTGTTTTGTGATGTTTCCATGTGTTTTGTGGATTCTTGACTAGTTTTTAATTTTCTTCTATGTGTGGAAAAATTAATTATTTCCTTAAATATTAGGATTTATTATTTTATTTTCTTGTTAGCTGAGAAGAAAACACAGCAAATGAAACAATGGAATCCAAACTCACTTAGGAAACACATGTTGCTACAAAGTTTCCTTGTTATGTTAGGAGAGTAATTTAACAACTTATTTGTGTTTTCTAATATTGGAAGGATATCAAGAGGTGGCAAAGAGAAGCATTAAATGCAACATCCTTTTCCTTTCGGAAGAAGGATAAATACAAGGTTCTTCTCTTTTTGTTCCTAGGATTATTGGGTAGCATTATTGTAAACCCCCAGTCAAAAATAGATAAATCTAGGTTAAATAAGGCAAATTAATGAAAATGATAAATTTAGGAGAAAATCTTATGAATTAGGATGAACATTGACACGATCAAAAGATTGATATCTTATCCCAAGTACATGAGTGTCGAAGTAATAAATAACCCGTCAAGACCGGGGTCGAACCATAGGGAGGTGAACTATATAAAATTATAAACAACAAATTAAAAGAAGTTGAAAAGAATTTTTTGAGATGTGATATTGATGTAAGGATTAAACAAGGATAAAATAATTGTCAAGGTTAGAGGATCCACTAATGGTATTTCAAATAAGTATAGTATAAACTCTTTTTATTACTTAACTAGAAACCATACACAAAGGAGGTTCCAATCGGATTATAATTTATTAACATTATTATATTAATTATCGTATTTGAGTAATGCCAATACTTGTAAATGTGGTCAGGTATTCATGGTGATAACTTATGTTAACAACAAATCAAGTTCCTTTCATAGCACAAATGTCGGTTATACCATACAGTAGGATATGAAAGTGCCAAGTATTTGTTGTACCAAGGGTTGTATAGCACAAATCTAGATTAATCATTTAACAAGCAGGGTATTA
>Ga0307515_10005651_pt1 | contig 25254 bp, 22 predicted proteins | sample 17_EM_MG_FD_194513 | JGI IMG/M metagenome (GOLD analysis project Ga0307515, IMG submission 194513) | Populus trichocarpa ectomycorrhiza microbial communities from riparian zone in the Pacific Northwest, United States - 17_EM | ecosystem: Host-associated > Plants > Roots > Unclassified | place... | reverse complement strand
CTTGATTCGGTCGCCCGCGCGGGCACTATTATGTAAGTGAGGCCTTCCGCAGAAGAAGCTCCCTGAATCCTCACCTTTTGAACAACTTTTCTGTACTCACGTATGACACCACCCATCACCTTATATTTGAAGCTATGGGCAATCCCGCCTGGTCGATCGAACAGAAGTCGATCGTACAAGCTCTAATTGATATCGGCCGCGACGATTTCCATATAGAAGACAAGACCGGCGTTCCTCGATCTACTCTTCGACGCTGGAGGGTGAATTTGAAGAAGTATGGCCAGATTGATGCACCGATTAAGGCGAATGGCAGGCCACTGCTGCTTACAGATGAAGCTCTAGATGTACGACGTTAGGCGGTGATGTTGATGTTGATTTTGTTAACGCGTACCTTAATTAGGGCCTCCTTGAATACCTCTCAGACAGCCCAGACGCCTATTTTGAAGAGATGCTCTGGTTTCTATACGACGAATATAATATAATAGTGGCACGGAGCACGCTGTCGGCTGGATTAAAGCGAAGAGGATGGAGTAGAAAGGTTATGAGGATGATCGCGCAACAGCGTAACCCGAGCTTAAGGGACGACTGGACTATTCGAATCTGTGGCTATAGGCGCGACCAATTTGTCTTTGTCGATGAATCAGCTTGCAACAAGAAGACAATGGATAGGAAGTATGGATGGGCGCCAGTCAACGAGCCTGTTGAGGGAATGTCGGAATTGGAGAGATCTAAAAGATGGAGCTTGCTGCCAGCGTACACCTGGCAGGGCTATTTGCCTGGCTGGTTGATACACCAGGGCGCTGTTGACGGGCCAATGTTTATTCAGTGGATAAAGAACCAAGTTCTTAATCATATGCAGCCTTACCCACTGCCTCATTCAGTTCTGGTAATGGATAATGCGTCAATTCATCGCAACGAGGAAATTCAACGCGCCTGCGACGCTGTCGGTGTTAAGCTTGAATATCTTCCTCCTTATTCACCCGATTTTAATCCGGTTGATACTTCTTTTCACGACTTGAAGCAGTGGCTGCGTACTCATCGATTTGAAGCCAAACTATGGAATAACTTTGGCGAGTTTTTAAACTACGCGGTGGAGCAACAAGGATTTGATAAGAGGGCAAAAGGCCATTTCTCACGGGCAGGAATTAAGCGGTAGTATTTACAATATATCTAGATGAAGGACAACGTCTATTGTATCTATATAGAGTGCTCACTAATTGAGACGTCAAGCAAGGCCTCTGCAGCATTACGTCGCCAATCCGTTCTAAAGTCTTCTAAACTGTTTGCCATGCCATCAATAAGCCCGTACATTAAGCAAATCCTATAGAGGATGGGTGGTGGCATGCGTGGCACAGAAAAGTTATTCAAAAAAGTGAGGATTCGGCAAATTTATGTGGTTGATCATAGTTTCTGATATTTGATCATCCTTTTCTGAAGCGACTGTAGCTAGCCGTCCCGAAAGTCCAGCTCAAACGTCGCCATTAGCACGACAAAACCTTTTTTCGGGCGTGGAACGGTGAAGGAGAAGCAGCCGCCTTCTTGCTTCCCTCTCCTCCCCAACCTCGTCTGCAAGCCCGACGAGCTGGCTCTCAATTTTGCGTCGCGGCGACGCTCCAGCCTTTAACTTGTCTCAGCTGCCTTGGGCTTGGCCACATTTCACCATCGCTGTCCGCACCACCACCGACTCCCGTACTCAAACCTTCTCTAACCTCGCATAAGGGCCCTGTGTTCCCACCTCAGAACTGTCTGCCCTCTCATGCAACAGACATATCAAGTTTAATCGATTGGTTTTGAAGGGCTCTGGGAGAGAATTGGCCTAGCCCTCCCTAAAAATGCCTACACGCTCGTTACGACGCACGAATCCCATTACGATAGCCCTCGCCGCCCTTCTCATCATCGGCTTCCTCTACTTCATCTTCTCCTCGCCCTCCGATGCCTCCTCTTCAACCTCCGAGGAATCTAAAGGCACTGCTTCAAATGTCCTCTCCCCGCCGTCCCTTCCTTTTAGAAAATCGAAATCCAATGAACGAGCACCTCCTCCCCCTGTGGTACATTACTATATGAATAATTTAACAACTTCGAGCGACCCTATCATGAACCGCGAGACCATCCTGATTCTCACTCCCCTCGCGCGCTTCTACCAGGAATACTGGGATAACCTCCTACGTCTCTCCTACCCCCATGAGCTCATCTCCCTTGGTTTCATACTCCCTAAAACAAAAGAAGGCAATATCGCAACCGCTGAGCTCCAGGCTCAGGTTGCCAAAACCCAATCCGGGTCGCAGAAGAAGCGGTTCGCCAGCATCACCATTCTCCGACAGGACACTGAATCACCGCTGCAAACCCAAACCGAAGCGGAACGGCACAAGATGGAAAACCAAAAAGCGCGCCGTGCCGCCATGGCCAAAGCACGTAACTCGCTGCTATTTACTACTATGGGCCCGGCCACGTCCTGGGTCCTCTGGATGGACTCGGACGTCGTAGAGACGCCGCCATCGCTCATCCAAGACCTCGCCGCGCACAACAAGCCTATCGTAGCGCCGAACTGCTTCCAGCGCTACTACAATGCTGAGACAAAATCCAAGGACATTCGGCCCTACGACTACAACAACTGGATCGACAGCCCGACTGCTAGGGAACTCGGTTCGAAAATGAGCAACGACGATATCCTGGTCGAGGGCTATGCCGAGATGCCCACTTACAGAAGTCTGATGGCTATGATGTACGGTAAGTCGGCAGACCCGAACACCGAGGTGCAGCTGGACGGAGTGGGTGGTGCAACGCTGTTAGTGAAGGCCGAAGTTCATCGGGACGGTGCCATGTTCCCGCCGTTCGCCTTCTATCATCTAATTGAGACTGAAGGCTTTGCCAAGATGGCGAGTCGTTTGGGTTGGAAGGCATGGGGTTTGCCGAATTATCTTGTGAGTGTCCACTGATTCTTCACCTCTCGTTCCATCACTATCCATTCTGCATGACCTGGAGAAGTCTCTAGCTAACAAACGATGTTGTTTTAGGTGTACCATTACAACGAATAAGCTTTTTAATTTTATAACTCTTCCTTTCTCTTCACTTTTCTAGGTTCTCGTAGTTTTTTGTGCTTGTACCTTACCATTGGGCGGCGTTCTTTTTCTGTTGCTTCCGGCCCGGGCTCAATATCCTGTGGAGCGTTTCTGTAACACATAGAATTTGCCAAAGAGCTTGGCGCTCGAATTACGAAATGCAACTGGGGATCTTTACCATTAAAGACCGCTTCTGTGTGGTGATATAGGGCTTTGACGACTGTTATCTTGCTGCTGTTGACTGGAGTTCCTGGACCTTTGGCTCCTTAAGGCTATATAACAGAACTTTACAATATCCATAAGTTCTTAGTCTTTCGGCCTGTTGGGAAAGTTTAGACTACACTATAGAGGTGTGAACAGTTTCTCGTCTGTTGCACCTAGTCTAGTTAAAGCCTACATAAAATCCTAAGGCATCCATAAGCACTCATCAAATGGCTAGACCGTTCGCTCCTTTGGACAATTAATCACGCGACACCTTCAGAGCATCGGAGGCTCTCAGCACTCAAGTGAAGGGATTAAAATTACTTAAACTCACAATTCTAGCATCAAGTCCAAACTTCGTGAAGTCATCCATACATACAAAGAGCTTCATATTGAATTGAGTGGACAAATAAACCCACTACTCCGACCATCCAGCATTCATATCCACAGGAAACGCACAAATGCCCGTAAAATCCCACCGGAACGCCAATAATGCAAACGCCAAAAAGGTACACCAATTATCCCATTTTATCATTCCACTCGAATTTTGCACTCGTTCTGGATCCACTCCTCTTAAACACAGTGTCCTGATCGCCAGTAAACACCATGCGCCTCTGTGTACCCCAGCAGCAGATTACCGCTTCACATGCTCCTCTTCTTATTCTTCCTCCTCCTAATTTCCTACTTCTCAAACGCCCCCGGCGCAATCGCCAGCACGACGACCAAACTCACGACGATCAGCCCGCCGGCCACTGTAGCCACAATCAGGATGCTGCCTCTCGACGCAGGGAACTTGCCTCTGATAACGTAGTGTTGGCTCTCGAAGAAGCGGTGGAAGCCGATGAAGAGGATGAGGATGGAGATGGCGATGAAGGTGGCGCCGAGCGGCTTGCCGGCGTGGCGGAGGCGGGCTTGCGGCGAGCTGATGAGCGCCGGGTCCGAGGACGCGATGGTCGTGTTCAGCCGGAAGAGCTGCGTTATCGCGATGCCGATGCTGGCGAAGGAGAGCGAGGTGCGGAGCCAAGCCAGGAAGGTGCGTTCTGCCGGTGGGTGGGAAGTCAGCTAGTATTCCTACTGCCCAATTGAGAGTCGTGAGAGGGGGAATGCGTATTTAGAAGAACTTATGAACCGAAATTGTATCAATTGGCGGAACATGGGGTCTGAAGGTAGATATGGAAGAGAAAAAACGCCCTACCCAACGCCAAATGGTCCCTAGCCACAGCTCCCTTATTCTCCAACTCCATACTCCCGTACTTCTCCACGACCTTCTTCCACCACTTGTGCTCCCTGGCCTCGGCCTCCACAGCCGCTTGCTGTGCCTCACGGCGTTGCTCGCGCTCGCGTGCTCGTGCCTGCCCAATCGATTCCACCACTGCACCGTTGTTACTGCCGGCCACCCCACTCGTCCTCGCCGTTATCGACGGCGGGATGGACTGGTAGTTCTTGCGGCCGTCCCGCTCATAGCTTATGATCGGCACCGTCTCATCCGCACTGCTGCCGGCCCCGTGCTCCGAGGCGTGGCACGAGCGGCGCCGCTCCATTTGCGCGGGCGGAGGGGAGGAGAACGAGACGCTGCGGGAGCGGACGAGGAAGGGCGACAAGAGGGGGTGAGAATCAACGGACTGGGGTAGCGATTGTGGCCGCAATTGCAATTGAGAAGGAGAGAAACATGCGGAGGGCTGGGGGAGCGAGCCGGGCTGCTCGCTCGCGTGATCCGCCGAGGCCAGTCCACGGTCTTTGCTGGAGGCAGTCGAGTTCCTTTTGCGAACTCGATCGGCGGCCGTCAAGGACTGCGACGATATAGACACGGCCGAGCCGGACGACTTCAGCGGTGTCGGGGGTACATGCTCTTCGACATGGTCCTCGCTACCGGTTACATCATCTCCTGGGCCTTCGTGCTGAGCGCCATCCGCCATGTGTGTCAGCCTCGTCGACGGCGAATTAAAGACGGCCCGTCGCTATGCAAGCGTGGCTTGCAGGATATCCCTGAGTGCTGCATGCTGGTTAGCAAGGTAGGCGGTGGTACTGGTCGTGGCGCCTTTGAGAGTATGGCCGCCGCGAATGGGGAAATTTTGAGAATGACGGTGCCGACGGTGATAGCGGCAATAGGAAGGGTTTCGTGATCTTGGACCAGATTGACCAGATTGACGAGATTGACGCGATTGACGTGATTTAGGCTTGAAGGCTGAGGGCTGATGGTGGGATTTATGAGCCTACCTTTTACGGTGAGTCGTCACACGAGGCGGTCGAAGCGTCTCGTTGGTAGAAGATGATGTGCTTGAGCGGGCGTGGGGGGAAAGGTGCCGGAGGATGCGATAAAGGTATCTCCAGTTGAAATCAGGTGAGATCTGATTTGAAGTTTATCTATCCGGCTCTACGGTTTTCGCCTGCTCGCAATCAAAAAAATCGCTGCGATTTTCGGACTGCAGGCTCCGCGATCAGTCGAGGTTTGACAAGAGGGGTCCTTAACTGCAGTTCTGGGGATAGACCCTGGCCTTCCGCTGTCGTCTGACCACTCGAAACTTCCTTCAAAACAGCAAAAGTACCCGCTTGAACAACGCCAGCGCTCAACGCCAATGCCAAAAAATCTCTTTCATACTAAAACCTCCAGCTCCTCAGGCTTCAGCCGTTCCGTCCACGTCCATTCCCTGCATTTCTTTCGTCTCCTTTCCAGCTCGCGAGCTCTTGATGATCTTCTTGATCATACTCTCCACCGCATCCCAGTCCTTCGTATCCACATTGATCAGATCCGACTTGAAGAACGTCGCTATGTCGTTCAGCCTCTGCCAGCTGTCACGATCGTGAACGAAGCTGAGTGCAACTCCCACGCGACCAAATCGACCAGTGCGACCAATGCGGTGGAGATATGTTTCCGGATCTGCTCGCCCATCCGCTGTTACGGGGATATCCTTAATTCGTGCATCAGTATTGTATTGCACACACGAGAAATCTTCGACATACGTAGTTGATAACCATAGTAACCGATTGAACGTCAATCCCCCGCGCGAGCACGTTAGTGGTGATGAGCACCTTAGCTTGTCCGCTTCGGAATTTGTCGATAATACTGTCGCGCTCCGCTCCTTCTAATCCCCCACTCAATTGAGCAACTGAGTGCCCTTCTGCAACCATACGACGCTCGAGTTCGGCTGCAGTTGCACGCGTCTGTACCCAATTAGTATACGTCCGCCTCCAGTACTAATAAACCGAAACATACTCGAACGAAAATGATGGATGATGCAGTCGTCATGAGACCGTAGAATTTGAGCAGCACACTGAATTTGTCCTGGAGGCCGTCGCAGTCCAGATAGAGCTGCTTAATACCGTCGACCGTGAGTTCTTCGTGCCTGAGAGTGATTTGATTCGAGTTTGGCGCGAAGCTCTTGGCGTATGCAATAACTTCGTCTGGAAATGTGGCAGAGAAGAGGATGGTCTGGATGTTTTTAGGTAGCATCCTGCGATAAAATTAGCATAGCACTCTTCATGTCCGAGCTCGTGAATACTTACGTTTTTACGCGCTTGCATTGATCACCCAATCCTTGCTGGTCAAGCATATTGTCGGCCTCGTCCAAAACGAGTATCTTCATGTGCCTTGATTCAATCGATCTCCTCCTAATCATGTCCAGCACTGTCCCTGGCGTGCCAACAATGATATGGCCGTCAAACTTCCTGTTCCTCTGGGTGGGATCTGGGATAGCCGCTATCACTTTCAAGCCCTCCATGAATTGTCCCATGTGCGCTACCACGCCCAATATCTGTCGGGCAAGTTCTCTGCTGGGCGCGAGTACCAGGGTTTGGGGGTTAGGATTGCTCAAATCGACCCGCGACAGCATATTGAGGGAGAATGCGGCAGTTTTTCCAGTACCTGACTGAGACTGTGCGATCATATTTTGAGGTGGGTCTGCGAGGAGTAGCGGAAGGGCTCGCTCTTGAATCTTTGACGGCTTTCGAAAATTCATTTCCAGAATTCCTTTCAACACCTCCGGTTTCCTGTTGAACAGACATGTCAGCACGAGCCCACACACTACCAGGGTGCGGGGAGCTAAAATACAGTTGGAGCTCTTCGAATGATTTGGCAGAAAAGAGCGGGTTATTTGGGTCGGCCTGTAGATCGGCCAGCTTGACCTCAACATCCCATTCCGGCTCGCGAAGATTAGGGCCATCCCCACTTGGTATGCCACCGTCGACCTGCGCATTGGCATCTCCCTCATTCGTAGCGGCTGAAGAAGCTTCAGGTGTCTGGTCTCTGGAAGGCATTGTGATGCGGCTTTCGAGAGAGCCCGCTCCAGTAGGAGCTTGCGCTGGGGCGTCAGACGCCATATTTTAGGTAGAGCTTATGGTAGTCGTGCAGGGCGGGATGTATTTCTAGGCAGTGTGCGTTTGGAGAAGTTGAGGCTGAGACAAGCTTGACGTAACTGTGTTTTTGAAGACAAAGAGGCTGTGGTGTCGGTTTAGGCGGCCATGGAAGTTTGGGATCAAGCGAACAATGGCGGGAAATGGAAGAAAACAGCGCGTGAATGAGAGTACGGTGTCACAGGGCTAGAGTGACAATAGCTGTGGATGGCTCGACATGAAATGGACTGCAGTCTTCACCTTCTAGCGTTTGGCGGGGCGCAGGGCAGCCTTGCAGGCTGGCGCAATGCCTCAACCCCCACCAATCCGGGCGCACTTGAACGAGGATCCTCCACCGCAACCTTCAGCGAAGTTATTCCCACCGCGCTTCGACATTTGGACATGTATACAGTGGAAACTGCGCTTTCACCGGCTTCTTCTTCCCTTGCGCAGCCTAAGTTATGGAGATTGACATTGCTCCTCAATTTGGAGCCGAACTGAAGGTGCGCAAGACTTCGAGTGTGTTTAGAGCCTCAACTGACACGGTGGAATTACCAGGATGGATTCAAGCCCGTCAACGCCTGGGTACGACCCCTTACTATTTTTCTCCTGTGGAAAACACGGCGCGACTCCGCCACACTTCCATTTACTCTGGTACGTGTTCAAAATCGCTAATGGGGCCCTGTGTAGGTGTCCAACGGCATTGCGTGGCTTGATGACATACAACAATTTTACCGGGAAAGAAGTACTATAGAGAAAGAGTATGCCGGGAAGCTGAGCGCATTGGCTAAGAAATACTTTGAAAAGAAGGCCAGGAAGTCTAGCAGCCTGAGCGTCGGAGATACACCGACGGTCACCCCCGGCTCCCTAGAGAGGTAGGATCAATAGACGCACCCTGACCGAGGCGCTGCTGTTGACAAAATATTTGGGTTCCAGCGCGTCTATGACTACATGGGGTGTACAACTCACTACGCTTGAATCGAGAGCCGCAGAACATGATCAGTTTGCCGGGCAACTCATTGCCAACCTCGCCGACCCCCTGAAAAACCTTGCAGCCCGATACGAGGAGCTACGGAAGTACCATGTAGAATATGCGGGAAAACTCGAGAAGGAGCGGGATAGTACATATGGGGACTTAAGGAAAATGAAGGGGAAATACGACAACGTGTGTCAGGAGGTTGAGAATCGCCGGAAGAAAATCGACAGTTCCTTCGACCACGGAAAGCAAAAAGCACGGAATGCGTTCGAACAACAGCAATTGGAGATGCGGAACGTCAAAGTAGGCACGTCCCTGACTCTGGCAATATCAAATTAACAGTGAACAGAATACATACGTGATTACCATTAATGTTACAAATAAGCAAAAGGCGATGTATTACCACGAGTATGTGCCCGAGCTTCTCGAGGTAAGACATTCGGACCCTGCGGTTTGGTACGAATCTTAATGTATTAATACAATATACAGAGCCTTCAGGACCTTTCGGAAACCCGCGTCGCCAAATTAAACTCTATATGGTCTTTGGCTGCTCAAATTGAAACCCAGACGTTATCACGGAGTATGGACTACCTCAAACATCTTTCTTCAGAGATACCCAGAAACAACCCTCTATTGGACTCCATGATGTTCGTGAGGCACAACGCCGGAGCCTGGCAAGACCCCACAGACTTCCAATTCGAGCCAAGCCCTGTTTGGCTAGACGATGGCAATGTTGCTACGGATGATGCTGCTAAAGTTTTCCTCCGTAACGTTCTTACCAAAAGCAAAGGTCAGCTAGGAGAATATAGGCGCGAGCTTGACAAGAAGCGGAGAGAAGTAGAAAATGCGAAGAAAATAAGACAGAGCATACGTGATGGTAAAGATAAGAGGGACGAAGTTGAAGTCGTCCGTGCCCTCTTTGCCCTACAGGAGAGCATGCACGAAGTCGAGAGACAGAAAGTAACCGCAGAGGTGGAAGTGTCTACAATCACCTCTGTGGTAGGCGATGTTAGCATCGGTGCCAGCCAGCATAACTTTAAGTCCCAGACATTCAAGATTCCCACTAATTGCGACCTTTGCGGTGAGCGGATATGGGGTCTCTCAGCGAAAGGCTTTGACTGCAGAGATTGCGGGTACACTTGCCACAGCAAGTGCGAGATGAAGGTCCCAGCAGATTGCCCGGGCGAGCAAACCAAGGAAGAGAAGAAGAAGCTCAAAACAGAGCGGCAAGAAGCTGCTCATGCTGCTCACTCTGTTAACGGCACACCTTCGGACTCTCAGTCGGAACTGCCACGGATAAGCAGAAGCGATACGATAAATTCCATGAACACGCTCAGCTCAGGATATTCAGCAACAGCGCATCGATCAATATCTGGTGGCATGTCGCCTACAGAAGAGAATCCGCCTGAGAAGGCAAATAAAGTCGCGCCACCACCAGTAGCTGCTCGGAGAAACCGGATCGTTGCGCCGCCTCCGGCGCAGTACATCAAAGACGACGGCGGGGATCTAGCTAGCAGTGCTGGATTGCCAAAGTCCACAGAGCAGAAAGGCAAAATGCTGTATGCATACCAGCAGAACGGAGAAGGCGAGCTCACCGTGCCCGAAGGAAGGGATGTGTCTATTCTCGAGCCCGATGGTAAGTTCCCCAACGCACCTTCACCATTTATCACCAATACTGACTATCTAAAGACGGCTCAGGCTGGATCAAAATCCGCGCCGGTTCCAAAGAAGGTCTCGTCCCGGCCGCCTACGTTGAAATCCTGTCGCTAACACCACCCCCCTCTAACCGCCCGGGGTCCACCTACTCTGCGTCTTCAGTCTCGCTCAGCGGCAGCATCAGCGCGCCAGGCAAGAAAAAGGGCCCCGCCGTGGCGCCCAAGCGCGGCGCCAAGAAACTGAAATACGTTGAGGCCCTGTACGACTACAAGGCGCAGAGCGACGCCGAACACAGCATGGCCGAGGGCGAGCGCTTCGTACTGATCAACATGGAGGCCGGTGACGGCTGGGCAGACGTCGAGAAAGGCGGGCTGGTCAAGAGCGTGCCAGCTAACTATCTACAGGAGATTTGAGCAGGGTTATTCTTACTGTACGTTGGATCGAGATATCGTTTGGCTGTAAAATTCTGGGATGGCGTCCATGGTGGCTTTTGGGTTTTGTTCGTTTGGTTTGCTGCATTTGTTAGGAGAGGGATGGTTTTGAGAATGGGGGATTACTATCCGCTGTTACGCCTCCGCGTTATTGGGTAGACGAGTGTTAGGTTATGACATTGAGTGTCCATATGCATTATTCCTGCCTCCTAGCGTACTTGGCCTTTGCGTTCCCTGTGACAGATTGTATTGAAGAGTAAAATAGGTTGCATATAATTCAGGGGCTTTGGAGTTCTAGATTCTTAGATGACGACTGACTTCACTAGAAGATATTATTTGTGCCATAGGTAAAAGCCCTCCAAGAGATCGCTAAAGATGGTTTGGAAAGATTAGAGTCTATACGATGGGATAACATATTCGTTTCATAGACATCGAAGAACCTTTACACTCAAGCAATGCCTTTCATAGAGCATCACCAAACACTCGTATTCCAAAACCCAGCACATCAAAATAAGCACCGCCCACCCGCAGCCTGTCCCTTCGTCCTTGGCACCTGCCTAATCGTGCCTAGCGCCACGGCTGCCTACAAGGGGCAGCTCCAAAATATTCCGCGGTGATAGGCGGCGCTATCTATTTCCTCAACGAGCTCTGCTCCCCCAGCAGAAGGCCAGGCGATTAACAGCTATTATGTAAATCAGCATCGTGGATGCTGGTAATCGCCGGCTACAGGTGCTTTATTTATTTCACCTGGTGAATTCCCCGCTCGCCTCCTGTGGGAAGATACTGGAATTTTGGTATTTGACGACAGCTACTTAGGGAGGCTCGTTTGGTTATTTTGGGACGACAATGAAGGAGAAGTATCCTACGGATGTGCCTGCATACGCGAGGGAGGAGAACGGGGCACCGGCGGCGTATTATGATGATGTCGATGTGTTTGGTAGAGAGGAGGGACATCAGGTGGGTGGAGAGCTTTATTTGGTTCAATTGAGTTGTATTCGTTGCTACTTCTATGGAAGATTTTGTGTGGTTTTGTCAAGCCAGGTGATATAAGAGCTCAGAAGAGCTTCGAATGTTGTTACAACGAGGATTGCTGGGTCTTGGGACCTCATGAGTTGGAGACTAGATACTGGGGTTATTCAACCTTCCAAGATTTCGCCTTAATATGTTTAACATCTCTTTTTCACCCTAGGGTATATTCCTATCTGTGTCTAGAGATTATGAGCAATCACTCACACTCCCCGTTCCACAGATCAAATACAAAACCCTCTCTTGGGAGCTCGTCGCCATCCTCATGATTGCTGAAGTCGTCTCGAACGGCATGCTCTCTCTCCCCTCCTCCCTCGCCATCGTCGGCATCGTCCCAGGACTCACCCTCATAATCTTCCTCGGCGTCTTCGCAACCTACACCTCCTACCTACTCGTACAGTTCAAGCTCCGCCATCCAGAAGTGCACAACATGGGCGATGCCGGCCTGATCCTCTTTAGCCCTTTCAGGCGCGAGCTACTCGCCTTCGGCACCATTGTCTTCGCGGTCTTCGCAACCGGCGGGCAGCTGCTAGCAGGCCAGATTGCGCTAGGCGCACTGAGCGACAACAAGCTGTGCCTGATGCTATACACAGGCATCTTCGCGATCCCGACGCTGCTGTGCAGCTTCCCGCGCACGCTGGACCGCCTGTCCTGGCTCAGCATCCCCAGCGTGCTGTCGATCCTGGTCGCGGGCATTGTCGGCATGGTTGGTACGGGCGTGCACCCGACGCCTGGCCGCGAGCTGAGTGCGGTGAAGAGCTCGAATTTCTACGTCGCATTCGTGTCGATCACAAATCCCGTGTTCGCGTATGCGGGGCACTTCATGTTCTTCATCCTGGTGTCGGAGATGAAGCGGCCGCAGGATGCGATGAAGGCGGCGTACACGCTCCAGGGCTTCGCCACGACCTTCTATGCGGTCTTCGCCGTTGTGGTATACGTGTACGTTGGAGATAACGTTGCATCGCCCGCATTCAGTAGTCTGGAGACGAAGTGGATGAAAGCGGCGTATGGGATTGCGATACCGAATCTCCTGATTGCGGGGAGCTTGTACGCACATACGGCTAGCAAACTCCTGTTTGTGCGGTTTTTCAGGAACAGCAGGCATCTGCACGACCACACATTCGTCGGGTGGTCAGTGTGGTTCCTTCTCATCCTGATAATGAACGGCGCCGCATTTGTTTTGGCGGTCGGTGTGCCGATTTTCAACTACCTGATTGGGATCGCGGCGAGCTTGTTTGCAAGTTGGTATACATATGGCATTGCGGGTGCGTTCTGGCTACATGATAGCTACCATGACGGTGATGGGGTCAGGACCTGGAGGCGGAAATGGTTTCAGACGCTATTGACCATGGCGACATTCGCGGCGGGGGCGTTCATTTGTGTTGCGGGAACGTACGTGACGATTAAAGGAATTGCGGATGCCTACAAGAACGGGACTGTTGGCTCACCGTTTAGTTGCTAATCAAAATGAAGAGCAGTCAGATCAGAAGTAGAAGTGTTTTTAGAAGCTCCTGACATGATAAGAAGGGCTTTGATGAGAACACTTTATAAAGCCTTCAACTGCCCCGGCCTTGATTTGCGAGTGCTCTTACATGGCTGGTTGGATGCTTCTAGGCTTACTCATCATGCTGGTGGACATTCTTATCCTGGTAAATGATTAACTTTGTCTAGTATGTTGCTTGAGTGGACCGTAAAGCTCACCCAAAACCTTGGAATATTGATCGATAGTTTGTAGTACATGATAATTAACTCTTGGCAATTCCTTACGTGTGCTCACCGCGACATTCGGACGTGATGTGATTGCTGTTTTACCATAGTCACTTTTACAGTTTCGGCGCAGAACGAAGGTTCAGGGTCCGACGTTATCTGTTGAATAGAACCACTTGATGTACCAAAGTTTCCAACTTTGGTTCACGATTCATGGCTAGCAGCAATGTAAAATCATTCGCTGGGTATGCTGCCGTTCTTCGGTAGTTACTTCTTCGGAGCATGAGTGTATCCAAGCAATTAGTCGGATTTTAGCAGTCATCACGGCCGGAGTCTTCCGATGTCGTACGGTTTGAGCGCTATGACGGTCGATACCTTGCAATCCTCACAGATTATAAACTCGTGAGGCAATTAAGAGTCCTATGTTCAATTAATGAGATAACTATCAACGTCAAACAGTACTGAGCTATTCTCAACAATTTCTCGATTCAGATGCCACAGTGCACACATGTTCAGGACGGCAGAGCTTTACCTAAACATGCAATACGCTGCGTGGTCCCGGAGCCTATGTGGTATGAAGATTGGTTAGAGAGTACCAAGATCTGTAGTGAACCATGACCCTCAAGGTATTCATATCCCTACAATGGTTGCTGCCATCATGGCATTCGTATGAAGTAAACAGGAAATGGTGAGAGAAACAAAAGAAGTCAACCAGCTCACCTATCATCCACCGGCAGATGCCAAGGTTAGTTTTCCAACCACCACTTCTTTATTATTACGTCTTGCATTAGCTCCATCTTCGGGTAGTTTTCCAGCGGTAAGTACCCGATATTTCGTTCTTTCCTTCAGGCGGGATCCGACTAAATAGGTTCTGCTGCAGCCAAGAAAATAAATACGGTAGGGCACACTTGTCGGAGGGGTTGGATCGGTGGGTTTGAGACCGTCATAGCGGGATATGCTATACCCGTTCCGGTACTACGTAGCCTGGAGATCTAGGGGACGCATAGCTTGAGGCTATGCGACGTCCGTTAATACTAGTGGATTGGCATATCTTCCGCAGTCTTGTTGTGCGACTGAAGTCAGCTGCATTCGACGGATTACGGAGTCGCATGCGTCGCAATGTCTGCCAAGGAGATTAGGTTTACGCCGCTTTCACAGCAGTCGAATTTTGCCCCCAGACGGCCTCCACGATACGACTCGCGCAGAGGAGGCAATATCTTCAGAAGTATTCACTTTTCCCCCATCAAATGCGATATGTCACTGTGGCAGCGAGTGGAATGATGCAAGGCTGTCACTAAGGGAGGCGAGAAGATCTAAATGAAGTGTAATTTGGTCAAAGCGAATCCAACTCTTCATCTGGAAGGTCGCGGTGATCTTTAACGCCGGAGGGCGACCGTGCCTCGGGGGGAAAGCAGAACGTTTTCTTTGCAAACGGTCATCATTTCTTATTGTGTTGCTAGCCTTGAAGGGCCCATATTGGGATAATGTTATCTTGAAGATCTCCCATTGCTGCCGGCGTCGTGCGTGGCAAAGATTGTCGGCATCGTCGCTGGGGGGGTTGTGCCGTTTGTGCTTGCCAAACGGCCAGTGGAATGGAGGCGGTGTACAATACAAGGGATTGCTGCGTCGGGGCACATTCTATGCCAAAGAGGCTAGCAATCCGCACATGTACCCTTGTAATAAACAATTCAGAGAAGTTTAGCGTCAGGTACGCCCGCACATGCATGGGAGCCGCGGCAGGCTTCGGGGGCTTGATTGGCGGAGAGCCGTTGACGATGAGTTTGCGGATGGCCCTGCTTGCAGGATGTGCAAAGATCGGCGCCAGTCGAAAGCTTTCCTTCGCTTTGACCCTGACGGCCCACTCTCTCCTCTCCTACTGCGGCTTCCCCACAACACATGAAAGGACGAGATTTATTTTCCATAAGCTGGCTGCGAAAGATGCAATGACATGAGGTTGGTGCGGGTGGTGGTCCATGTGACGACGTAAATAGCTCGTCGCGTCCCAACAGAGCTGCAAACCAACTGCGTTGAAAAGATCCTTCACCGTGCCCATGTTGATGAGGCTTCATGAACGGCTCTGACGACTCACGATCAGTGCGCCCTCTTTTATCTCCCCGCGATTAACGAGCACACGAGTAACCGCGCAGTCGGTCAGCCGGTCGGTCAGACTCCCTGCTTGGCCTCATCTCAGCTTCAAGGGCCAAGCACGCACAAAAGCAGGCTTCGAAGAGCAAATTGCTTAGATTATAGGAAAAGGCCGGCTGGACGGTTGGACGGTTTGGTGAACAATTTCCGTGTGTCCTCGGCTGTCCCACGTAATTTGCGCTGCCTGGGCGCTACCAATCAAACTGGTGTTTTCCCCTGACACTAGGCCGAAATTCGGCAGTTGTGCCTCAAACTCTCCCCTTCCGAATAAACCACCTCCTCTCCTTCACTACTCTTCAACTGCATGCTGTAGCAGACCCTCACTCTCTGCGACCGCCATTCCGCTCACTCTTTTCTTGAGTTCCACCAACTCGGAGCATTGCTCCTATTCACTCATTTGGAATACAATCTGACCTTTGCCCTTCGCTCACTGTTCCGTCGCTCGTTTACTTCACTTCGTTTCGATCTCTACCGGACTTCAATCAACTGCGGCCTCAATCCTAACATCAGCCCTCTCGCGCGTCCAGCTACGTTGCCGATTCTCTCGCACAGGTTGTCTTACCACATCCATCTCCATTGAGGTCTGCTCTTTTACTAACTCTCTGTCACAGAGCTTTTCCCTGCACAAGCTGCTAAAGTCTCGACTCTGCGAGTCGTTCAGCCTTTCGCCATGAAGCTTACCGAAGTATTGCTTATCGAAGTATTACTTTTCGTAGGCGCTGCTTTCGCGGCAGTCCAGCCTCATCGCCATCGTCACCGTCATGCTCCTCGCGACCTCATTAATCGTGAGCCAAATCCTGTCGCCGACGGCGCATATCCTCCCGTTCGGACTGTTATTCTCTACATGCTGAATGGAAGCCCCATTTCCGAGACTGAGGTTATGGAGGGCATCCACAACGGTACGCTTATTTGGGAGGACGATGGTGGCCTTCAGGAATATCATTCATCAATCCCTACGCCAACCCCCACGCCAACTCCTACGCCAACCCCTACGCCAACATCAACCCCCAGCCCGTCCGTTTACGTCGCCGAGGTTTCATCTGCTCCTGCAAGTTCCGCAGTGGAGTCGAGTGTTGCGCCAGCGTCATCCGCTTCTTATGGAGAGGGGGTCGACAAACCATTCCCTTCTGGTCTCCCCTGCAGTTCGTTCCCTTCTGGCTATGGTGCAGTTCCGGTTGACTATATGGGTCAGGGTGGCTGGATCGGTATTCAATGTCCTGGCTACTCTGGGGACGACGGCTACAATGACATCTCCACTGTTCCCAGGGGATCCTGCCCAGACGGTAGCTGCTGCAAGAGTGGAAGCTTCTGCTCTTACAACTGCCCTCCTGGTTATCTTAAAGCTTCTTGGCCTGAGCTGCAGGGACTTGATGGCCAATCTCTTGGTGGTCTGTACTGCAACAACGGCGAGCTCGAGATGGCAAGCGGTTCAATTGCAAAGACCCTTTGCGTGAAAGGCACCGATAAGGTTGAAGTCGTTGTTCAGAACAAATTATCAGGCTGTGCTTCCATCTGCCGTACTGATTATCCCGGTAAGTTTTCGAAGTGAGCAGGTGCCAGTTCTATTCTAACATCTAAATAGGCAGTGAGGGCGAGACCGTTCCACTCCAAACTGAACCCGATACCATTACCGAGCTTGCATGCCCTGACGGCAGCGACTACTACCACTGGAACAACAAGCCAACATCTGCTCAGTACTACCTTAACAACCTGGGTGTCGAACAATCCGATGCTTGCTGGTGGGGCAATGGGTCGCAGCCGGTTGGCAACTATGCACCAGCAAATTTGGGTGTCGGGTTCATCGATGGCAAGGCTTGGATCTCTCTCTTCCAAAACGCCCCAACGACAACTGCCAAGCTTGACTACACTGTTGAAATTACTGGTGATAACGTCGTCGGAAAGTGCAAGTACTCGAATGGCCAGTACTGCTCTGGTGATAATTACAGCGACTGCAATTCCGTTGCAGGCTGTACTGTGAGTTCTTAATTGTCAGGATTATTTGCAAACTCAACTAATTTTCAATAGGTTGCGGCCAGCTCTGGAACCATCACCATTATTTTATCATAGTTGCAACGAAACGCAGAGTTGGTCTTGATGCGATATACCCAGCCAACATATGTTCTCAGTTGTGTTTATGTGTTGCATTTCTCGTGGTCTGCATGCCAAGTACCATCTTCCGAACGGGTTTCGGGGGGAAATTATTAAGAGATTCAAGAAAAAGAAAAAGAAGTTAAGTACTTTCGCATGTCGGAAAATTCCATCGAAGTGGCTAGGAACACTATCGTACAAAGATCTCTTCTACGAACCAATGTTATATGCACACTTTGTCCATTACAGCATGTTAGGGACTATGTTGCCAGAACCTTGGTACGTATGAAGAAATCTGAAGCTATGGGGGGAGTTTGGCTGTCCACAACATTTATGTATGAAATGGCATTGTCCCATTCTTCCCATCTCCATATTTGCTCCCATCTAGCGTTCGTAAGTTTTTTCTGACTAGCGTTTACTATTTTTGCTTTTCTCCTTTACGGCTATCATCTCTGCATTTTTCCTTCGGAGACACCCAGACAAGCTTCACCCCATGGTTGTGGATCGCTTTACGCCCCCCGCTGTTTTTGTTGTCCTTTTTCCTTTGTTTTTGTTTTCCTACTTCACTTTGCTGCTCATCCTTTTCTCGAATGGTTTATTCATAAAGGAAGGCAAGGTGTGCAATTGCGCGCGCGAAACACAGTCCGTCTCTGTCGAAAGGGAAAAACTTGGGAGGAGAGAAGGGACAGGTTTTTGACTTAGTATGCTTGTTACTATTGCTACTGGCTGTACTCGACCTTCAAAGCTTGACCTATTCATATATATTGCCTGTCTGGTTCGGAATATGGCCTGCCCCGGGGACGGGGGTGGGGGCCGGATGGGTGGTATGCGGCTATGGCGGTGGGGGAGATGATGGGTTGGCTTTGGTTGGCTGCTGCGATATCTCAAATGTATAATGTATTTTTTCACTCCATGGATTGAGCCTTTTGCCGAGTAAAAAAATAATTGCTAATTTCTCCAGCATTGCGACGAGTGCGCTAATTTTGCGTGAATTGTATGAAGTTGAGTGGCTCAGTTCATCTCGGCTTACACCTTTGCGTGGTGTCCAATCTAGGCGGCTTGAGGCTGGATCTTCATCATGGCCTTGGCCTCGAAGAAAAGTATATTTCGTTTGTTTCATGTAAGGCTGTTTTAACTTCATGATTCTTGCTCTCTGCTTCGTATCCCTACGACCTCTCTGCGGCGAGTCCGCTCTAGCTTTCCGGATCCTGCTTACTACTTAGGGCACGTTCGATAACTTTTTTTGGCCAGGTCAACTCCACCAGGTGGGCGCTCTAAAAAATCCACCTGGGTCCACCTGGGCCGACCTGGTCGCGAACGGGCCACCGATATTAATATCCACCTGGTAAATACTGTCCGTTCAACGCCCCAGGTGGATTTTGGGCAAATTGGCCGTCTTAGTAGCTGAAAAGGAGGTCTGACCTGGCCAGGTGGAGACGTGCGCGTTAACTGCGACTGGGCTCCCAAATGTAGTATAGCAGCGAGTTTTGTCAGCAATTTAAGCCACCTAGGCAGTCTACCTGGGCGAATTCCACAAGTACCTACCGTTTTAAAGGGGGGGTACTTATTAAACCCTAGCACGACTAGGTTAATCAATTCTGCCTTCCTTTACAATATTTTTAACCTATTCTTACCATTACGTAATCTAACCATAAAGCCTTATATATTGGCCATAGTATCTATAGGTGTTCTAGCAATGGTATCGCTGCTTTATATACTTATTAAATATATAAGGAACCTTCTAGTATTAAATGGCAGGCGCTAGTAACTTATTAACCCTCTACGCGGTAAGGCAAGAACGGTAGAGCTATTATACGGTCCTTTATAGGCGCTTAAAACGGTAACACGCCTTAATTAATAAATATTTAAATTACTCCTTAACCGGCTTATTAGCGACTATAAATTATACGCGTAGGAAGGTATATCGGCAGAGCAGAAGCTAATAATATTTATGGCTAGATGTAGGGGTGAGTTGACTAGGAAGTTTATGGCGTAGGAGTTTCAGCACTTAACGTCTATAATAAGCCTATTAGTAGGTAATATTTAGTAGGTAATAAGATGCTGTAACTAACCTCTATTAGCGCCTTCCATAAGGTTCTTAATGCTCTGTGTAAGCTGTATAAGGATATTATTAAGCTACCGCCTAATTAAACGCCTAAACGGGTAGAATCTAATGATAAGATGTGGCCCTTTTTTATAGATTATATCAGCGCACTTAACGGCTCGTATATACTAATATTAGTTCCTAAAGCTTAGCAACCGGCATAGCGCAATAGAAAAGACTGGATCTTATAAAATATATTTACGGCGTGTAATTTTAATATAAACTTTATATTAATTATACCTAGATGGGAAGGCTTTGCACACAACGGCCGCGTATTCGCTTTTATAAAGGATAGTGGCTTTTATATACCTCTGGGTCGCTATTATCTAGTAGATACTGGCTACGCTGCGGACGATTCTATAGTGCTTATTCCATATTAGAAGGTGCGATATTATTTAAAGGAATAGGTAAAGGTAAATAAGAGGCTAAAGAATAAGAAAGAACTGTTTAACTTACGCTACGCTTCCTTAAGGAATATAATTAAACGAGTATTTAGTGTCTTAAAGGCTTACTTTTCTATACTTAATAAGGGCCGCAAGGGCTATAGCTTAAAGACTTAGGTTAAGATTGTATAGGTGTTAATGGCGATTTATAACTTTATAAATATAAACGGCTGGGACCTAAATAAGGAGGACTCTGGCTATATAAGTAAGGAGGATTTAGATATTAATAAATTTATAATTCTATATAGAATAGATAAGTAGAGAATAAGCTAGCGGCAGAAGGATATAGTAGAGGCAATATAGAAGTAGTATCTAGAGATTCTAGATATAAGAGGTATTAATATTTAATAAAGGAGCAATAAAAATAGAGGTGGAAGTTTTTAAATTAGTAAGCGGTAGAAATAATTAATCTATAGACAGAGTATCTAAAGTAGTAAAATAACGTATAATACCACTAATAAAAAAGTTGTAATAGATAATTTAATTACAGCTTAATTATATTACTAGCTTTCTTATCTAATTAAGCTAATTTCCTTAAGCCTCTTATCTACTATTAACCTCTACTACCTCATTAATTAATACTGGCTGCTTAATATATATAGGCTTTAGCCGTATATTAGCTATTAGTTAATCTATATACCTATTTTAAGCGTCGCCGCTAAGAGAATTAAAGATATAGGTCCTGCTTTCTACTTTAAACGCTTTTAGAATAAGCTGCTAATTAGCGGTAGTAAGGTGCCTAAAGTCCTTAATAAAGCTATATACAGCCCTCTCTATTAGCGAGCTTTTTAATGCTAATAGCGTCGTCTTTAAGGCACTAAAAGCTGCCGTTGCTTTACTAATACTCTCGCTTAAAGCCTCCGACCCTTTTACCGTCCTTAATAAACGGCTTTAATTAGCAGCTTTAGCTGCGTTCTTTATTAACTACCGTACTATATTAAGGTCCTTTGCTTTCTAGGTATTTTAAGGCTTCTTTTCTATAGTTAGTAATAGTGACTGGCTTACCGGAGATAACGCTATACTAAGTACTAATAGGGAACGTAAGGGTATTAAAAGCCCAGATAAGAAAGTAGGTGAGGGAGTAACACCCTAGCCTTCTATTGGTGTGCTAGATGGACTCCGTTTAATCATTTAGAGTAGAGTATTTAAATACTTAGTATCCTTATTTTCCTTCTCACGCTCTACGTCTACATTAGATAAGCTATTATTATTATCTTCCTAATTATTCCAAGCCGAATTCTTATTAAGCGCGTTATTAATTAACGCAGTATATTCGCCGCTAGCCATCTTACCCTTAAGAAACTCCTTTAGCTGTTTAAAATGTGGTAGGTACTTCTTCCTAAAAGCCCTCCTTTTAATATGCTGATTAAAATAGCCATCTATTACTCTAGGTTTATTAGTATATAGAAGACCAGTAACCTTATACCTCCTTTAGCTAGAACACGCCTTAATATAAGCCTCCTATTTACGCTAGTATGTCTTCTAGTAGTTATACTTATTTATTAGCTGCTCTATAATAAGAACTTGGCCTAATTTTAAGCTAATAAAGCTAATAGTATTAGTATAGTCGGTAGCTTTAAAGGTAGCCCCATTCGTTTCCTTGCCCTAGGTTATTAATAACCTTAGGAAGTCTAAGAAGGCCTTATTTAAGGCTAGAAGCTATAAAAATTGAGCCTACTTATTAACAACTTCGCCTTCCTATATAGTCTTCTTCCTCTAAGTCCTTTTGGCAGCCGGCTTACTAGTGTCTTAATCCTTATCCTACTTACTAGCCGCAAGAGTTATTACTACTATAATCGTCCTTAGCCGCTTCCTTAAAGACTTTATTACAGATATTAATATAGGCGCTTGTGCGGGTTTAGTAGAGGTAATAGCTGCTTCAAAGGACGTTATACTAGGTGTAGTATTTAGGGGAAGGGTGCTAGCAGAGGTATAGGTAGATGTAGTGATGTTGGCGGTGTTGGCAGGGCTGCCCTCTATAGGCGTATCGTCGTCGGCCATTAAAAGTAGTAAGTAGATATTGCGAATTGGTTAATATTAATAAGGCTCTAACTAATCGTTCTATATAGGACCTTTTTAACGTCCTGGGTGGATTACATAACTATTAACCTCCTTACCGCCCTTTCCATCTGGCGACGCTCCTTTCTGGCGAATTGCCTACCAAATGAACACCTTCTACCAGGTGGAAAGCACCCCTGCTTTGGCGTCTAGAAGAGGCGCTTACACCCTGTAGATTGCGCCCAGGTGGGCCTTAAAAGTATCGACCTGGCTGCGCCCACCTGGTGGAGTCGACCTGGCCAAAAAAAGTTATCGAACGTGCCCTTAGACACGCCATCTTATTGACCAGGAACGGAGATTTCCAACAATGTCTCTTAACTGTATACAAATAAAACCCGGAAACTGCAAGGGCCGGCGGAGCCACGAAGACGATCTCCGCAAGACTGTGGAGTCTTTCTGAAATCCCCTCCAACCTTCTCTCTCCTCTCATAGACCTCAGCCTACCTTCTGCCGCTTCCTACCCCTCCTCCTTTTGTAGCCTCCAGTCCCAGGACCGGGACTGTATAGCGCCGCGCGACATCCTCTTCTATTCCTGCCAAACAATAACGTAACACACCAACACCGACAGTCCTGTTCTTGCTTGTCTTGTGGCTCCGGGACTCGGGCGAGTGTGCATGCTAACGCATAGTTAATATAGTGCAAGACACGGCAACAGGGACAGAGCTTGTCAGGTCCACAACTTGCACCGGTGAAGACTGTTTTATATTTCCGGCTCCCGCAAGTGCTACAGCAGAGCAGATTCTGCAGCCATCCGGATCCCAGTGAGTTGGATTCGCACTAGCTTGCGCGACAGCGGACGCCTCGTTAACGGGAAGCCCAAAGCCAAGCTGCGTGGCTGTTGCGCTGACGGATCTAGAGTAGATCTAGGAGAAGAGCGTTAGCAGATATCGTCTCCATCACCCCACCCACCCCTCTTACTTTCCTTCCCTCATTAATAAGAACCCGGTCAGCAACGTCATGGTGCATCAGCATGGCTGAATCGATGCAGTAGCAGCTCGACTGTAATGCATTAGTGCATTAGTGCGTACATAATCCCCCGCCTGCATGCAGTCAGCGCCACACCAATGCCTGAATCTGAAAATCAGGACAACCATACGGATGCGCAAAACATATTTGATTCAAGCAAGTACCCGCACTTCTAGGCTCGAGCGCCTTGTGGGGAACCGAAGAGCCCGCTTCGGCGAATGTATATAGTGGAGTTACATAGGTCATGCCGTTGAGCGACGAGTGAAGTGCCGGAAGTGACATGCAAAAAGTGCCCTCGCTGTATAGGACACGGTATATGTTGCTTAAATGAGCAGAACCAATTTTAGTACAGGAAGAAGACCAGAATAATCGAAAGGGTAGGTAAGAAAGTAAAATTGAAAAGCTGCTAGCAGAAAGTAGGAAGAGAGAGGAAGCAGCCGTGTTTTGGCTTCAGTGGCCAAGCATTTACGTCCGTTTCATACTCCAGAATAAGGGCGCGTTACCTGCTAACCTAATTGGTACTCGTAAATACGCCCGTATCGTGAGATTTGTTCTTGTGCAGCTCGAGTGGGCACGAAAATAGTGAGTTAGCACCGGTTGTAGTAGCAAGACAATGGTTGGCGTCCACAGAAACGGCTCTTGAGTTGCACAGGCTCACAAATATGTTGGCCCGACCGATGCTCCTATTGTGACACGATTGCCGGAGGTGTATATGGTGAAGCCACCAAGTGCTGATGGTAATATTTAGAAGCGCAGGGTGATTAGGTAGCAGAGATAGTTTTATGTGGTCCAAAAGAAAACGCCAACTAAGCTTCTAGCCATATTTTCAGGCTGGTGTGTCCGCCAGCGCCTGAAGGTACGGGTCTCCTTCCGTATGACTACTGGTCAGGTTCGCACTAGCAATGAACCCCGGGTAGTGGTTTTGCTCGTTGGGTATCGGACTATCGAGAGATATCCCGTTGTGACCTCCGTGTGTAAGACAGCCGACACACTCGCAGCCATCGCCACACTGGCAGGTGCCAGTGGCATCGTTACAACCTGGGAGAACAAGTGTTTGCAAGAAGAAAGAAGATGGCGAGAGGGTGAGCGTCTCATCATTGTCCTGATTATCAGGGCTCTCCACAAACGAAGGACTGCTAGGCATTTTGCCTTCTCCAGGCATGCATGGCTGTGTGGTGTGACTCTGGGCGCTCGAGTTAAACTGTTCAAACTCGGCCATTGGAGTAGTTTGTGCCGGTGTCCGCATCCCGCCCTGTGGCCAATATACGTTTGTGTTGTCTTGCTGTGGCAAATTCATTAGAGAATTCATATCAACTTGGTACTGCAGAGTGGACGAGGGCAATCTCGGGAAATCGAAAGATTGTGCATTCTGATTATAGGTGAAATTTTGTTGGTGCTGCAATAGATACGTTGGCTGGTGCGGATAGGCAGGGACGTCAAATGCAGATGACATCGAATCGTCTGAACCCCCATTCCTCATAAAGTCATTCATTTCACGAAGATATTGAGTCATCGTGGCGTTGTGAGGATGAGCAGCGCAACCAAAACAAGCGCAGCCATCACCGCAGTGACAATTATGTTCCAACCGATTTCCGGTACCATCATTTATTGCGTGGTTTGAGGCCATGCCGAATCTCGGATGATGCTGACAGGCTGTCGGAGCAGTGAATATAGGTGGACCAAAACCGTAGCTAGATGGCATCATCACATTACCTGACATGTTGCCGGGATGGCCCAGTGCGAATGGCACATGTTGATCTCCTATATTCATCTGGCCGTGGATGGGAGTGTACGATGAGCCAATGTTGTGAAATTGACCGTTTAGTGCAGGTTTCTGATAAGGGATGACATTCTGAAAATCTGGCAGTTGCATCTGGATCTGTGCTAGCGATTCAGTCTGCGGTTTACGCCTTGTTCCTGAGTAGCATGAATCCTTTATTTGGCCCTCCTTTGCTTGTTCCGTGGATTTACTGCAGCAACATCCACCATTTTGTTGTTTAGGAAGAGGCTCCGATTCTTGGCGGCTCAATTTAGGCTTAGGTTTTGGTTTACAGCAATTAGAGGT
>Ga0307515_10005650_pt1 | contig 25258 bp, 5 predicted proteins | sample 17_EM_MG_FD_194513 | JGI IMG/M metagenome (GOLD analysis project Ga0307515, IMG submission 194513) | Populus trichocarpa ectomycorrhiza microbial communities from riparian zone in the Pacific Northwest, United States - 17_EM | ecosystem: Host-associated > Plants > Roots > Unclassified | place... | reverse complement strand
GTAGACGACTACTAGTGCTAACTTACTACTTAATAAAGGCAAAAGGTTAAAGGCTTAAGATTCTTAAAACAAGATAAAAGATAACTAAGATTCTTAAGATTCTTAAGATAAGATAAGGTATACTTAAGGACCTATAATAAATAGCAACCGATAGAGCAGAGTAGTAGTTTAGTTTAAAAATATATAAATAAGCTTAGGATAAAAATTCCTAACGGCATAAAATTCTTAAGATAAGATAAGTAAGATTTAAGACTTTTAAGATAAGATAAGAATACTACGGACGCCTAGTTGGACTAAGGCGGGAACTAAGCTTAAGTTAGAAGCAAGCTTAGAATTAAAAAATCTAAGAAACTAAGAATTTGGAGTGTAAATAAGGTCACCTATAAGTAAAAGGTAAGAGGCTTCTTTATAGATTAGAGAATCTGTAATATAAATAATAGTTAAATTAGGAGACAAGTATATAAACCTAAAAGACTTACTAGGGGAACGCAGTATTTAGCCTAAAGATTAAAAAGTTAATACTAAGATTAAGAAGTAAGAAGACTTTAAGGATCTACTTATAAGACGCGAAAGGAAAGAAACTATAGCAAAATTTAGAGTAAGAATTACTATATAGTAAGAATAGAAACTAGATAAGAGATTTAATATATTAGGACGTATAAGGGATAGAGCGCTAGTATAAAGAATTACTAATAGGCCTAGATTAGGTATACTAAGAGCTAAGTAGCTTACTAAACTAGAAAATAAAGAGGATTTAGGGATTCTAACTAGGTTTAAGGAACGATATATAAAGGGCTGTTACGACGTAGTAATAAGAAGATACTTCCTTATAGATAAGCCGTATATACTCTAGCAGCTATACTAAAAGTAGTATAGATAACGACATAATAATAAGTAAGAAGATTTTTATATATAGTTAGATAAGAAAGTTATCTAAGACTACCTAATTACTAAAAAGGTAATAAGTTACTGTAGCTAGAATATATTGCATTGCAATAGGAGGCAAATTGCCGCCACGTATAGCAAGTTGCCGTTACGTAAGGCAAGTTGCCGTCACGTATTACCGCGGCACTAGCGTAGTAAGGAACCTTAAGTTCCTTACCCTTCTTCGTATTAGAAGACAACATCTATTTACAACACTGTATAGTATATATTATTATAATATATATATTCTGCACGTTGTTAAAGCATACTAATACTAATTAGTAAGCGTGTATAGATTAGGAAACACGCAGATAGCTTAGAAGATAGTTATACTATCTACCTTATAGCAGATTGGAAGATAGTTATACTTATCTACCTTTTATATCAGCCTATTTTAGTTAAAGAGAAGAAGAGAAACTACCTAGGAGTACTTATTTGGTATCTATAACAACTTCTAGATATCTCGTTTTATCTATTTTAGAAGACTACTACGCAGAGCACTTTACCCTACTTAATTAACTCGAACTATCCCCTTAACCGTCTCCTTAACTGCCTCCTTAACCGCCTCCTTAACTGTTCCCCTACCTTTACCTTTTAAACACCCTTACCTTTACCCTTACTTACCTAAACAATATATAATAAACAAGATGTTAGGAACAGAGAAAGACTAAGAGGAAGAAGTAACTAAATAAGAAAATGGGATTAACTTAATAGAAGCCTCTAAAGATAAACTAACTAACTACCTATAATGCAAGATGTACCTATATACAGAGATATATAATTAGCTTAACTTAACACTCTAGGAATTATTCTAGGGAGATTTTAAGGACTTTACGGTTAATATCTTTATGTAAATCCCCTTATACTAGCTTTAGTAACTATATAACTACCTAAATATTAAAGGAGTATAGGTTAATGTTAACCACAAACAAAATAAAACACTCCCTTAGTCTTTATATGATATAGCATAAAAAGAAGACTAAACTAAATAGAGTAGAGAGATAATTAAATTAGCTAATAATAAGTACGGACTAACGTTATTAAGATTAATTAAGGTATATATAATAGAGGGTACCTTAGAGGAGTAATAATAAGCTAAAGCTACCGCAACCCAACTAACTGGTACACTAACTACCTCTACCTTTACACCATCTATTATACCTTAATCTACAACTACGTCCACTTTTACACTATCTACTACGCCTTAACCCGTAATAATAACATAGTAACTCCACGTATAATCTATAAATGAGGAGAACTACCCTATTACTGTAACCGGTTATAGTAAAGAAATTACAAATGCGGCTAAGATATATATAGAGGAGTAGAAATACGGTGGCATAAACAAAAGCCTTAACTATAAATTAATAATATTCTATGACATCTACAATTAAGTGGATGTACCCTAAGAAGCTTACCTTAAGGCATTCCCTACTATGCTAAAAGGACTAGCTTTAGACCACTTCTATACAAACTAACTGTCCCGCCTACTATTTGCTAAAGCTTACGAGCACCTTTAGAATTTCTTTAAAGGACTGGGATTTTGATGTAAGAACCTAGACGAGTGGAATACTATTACACTTATAATAGTAATAGTAGGAAATATAGATAAGTCGATAAGCGAATATCTCCAATTTTTAATCTATAGACTTCGTTAACTATAGTATAGCCTTAAACCTACCTTATAAATAATAGACTTCCTTTATAATAAAATCGTCACTTCTTGCCAGGGAATATTAGTATGTAGATATATAGTCTCTAACCTACCGGATAACCTTAGAGCCCTTATTAATAAACTTTAATCGTCTATTACAGTATATAAAAAAGAGTATATAGAGAAAACATAAGCCTTCTTTATAGACCGACGGTTCTATAAAAGAGATAATAACTATAACTGTAGTAACCGTAATAACCTTTTATATAACCGCAACTAAAAGAAACTACGTTATTTTGTATATAATAGGGAAGGATATTACTTATAGAGACATACTAAGGAGGAGCAAGAAGAGTCTAAAGCTAAGTTTAGAACTGCTAATAAAGATAGGTTTAGCAAATTTAACAACCAATTTAAGAAATAACTTAACTAATATATTATAGATTATGAGGATAACGATACTAACTTAGAAGAAGAGCTTAAGGAAGCTTTTTAAGCATTAACTATTAATATAAGTTATAAGGTAACTAACAAGAACTTATAACTGAATATTAATTACTACTATACCTCCCTTGGCTAAGTGGAATAGCAAAAAGCGATTTCTATAGCCGCTACCCTAGCTAATAAAGCCTTTGGCCATTTGGTCACAATTATAGATAATATAGTACCTTTTATAACCGACTAGGACCCTTTTACCTATAATACAACTATATCTACGTCCCGCTATACTATAGACAAGTTTATAGGTATAATAATTAATATAGGAGCATCTAAACGATCTATAGCAGGATATAGCTAATTCTTGGCATTTTAGAGACTTAATACTAATATATAGCTTAATACCACTATATAAGGCATAGTTAATATATAGTTTAGTATTAGATCAACCTTATTAATCGGATTAGCTAAAGTAATTACCCTAATTAGCATAATCGAGTTTTATATTATTAAGGTCAACACCCTATTTTTACTTTGCTTGGCAGATATGGATTACCTATAAGTATACTATAACAACCTAAAAAATATGCTAATTATCCCTTGGAGCAAAGTACCTATTATATGTTGCTTTGGCTACCCTTTCCTACTTTAGAACATATCCCTATATACTTATTTAACTAGGTTATTTAAATAAAACCCCTACTACCTTACTAATGTAGAATTAAAGCAACTACATCGCCGTTTTAGCTACCTTTTAGCTGAGCGTCTTGTACAAATACTTAAACGCTTAGGGTATAATATTAACAGTAAGACCTTAAATTATCTTATACGCTATTGCCACTATTGTTAAAAATATAGAAAGTTGCCTAGTAGATTTAGATTTACCTTATATAATAATATTGATTTCAACTATTTAATTGTGGTTAATATTATGTATATTAATAGCGCACCCCTTTTATATATTGTTAATAAAGGAATATAATTTTAAGCTGGCAGATGGCTGTAAAATATTAGCGCCAAGTATATATGGAATATATTACAAATGTGCTGGATTAATATATACCTAGGACCTCCTAATATTATTACATATAATGTAGGCAAGAATTTTATAAGTAAGGAATTCAAATAATACGCTATAATATTTGGAATAGTTATAAGAAGTGTACCTATCGAAGCCTATAATTTAGTTAGAATAGTAGAACGCTACTATGGCCCCCTCCGTTGCATATACTATATTATTACTATAGAACTACCAGATATTAGTAAGGACATAGCCCTATAAATGGCTTTTAAAGCAATTAACAATTCCGCAGGCCCTAGCGGTCTTATATCTACCTTACTAGTATTTGGAGCTTACCCACGTATAGTAGAATCCGACGTACCTAACCCTACAGTTATATAACGAGCAGCAGCTCTTAAAAAGGCTATGGAAGAAGTTAAGAAGCTTAGAGCTGAGCGCTAAGTGGTAGATGCCCTTAATATGCGCAACAGACCCAAAATAACTGCAATCTATAACCTACCACTTAACTTACCCGTATTGGTATGGAGAGAAGGACCTATAGGCTAACCTGGCTACTAGTCTAGTCTATATAACCTATTTAGCATTAAAAATAAGACCTATACTATATAACTTCCCTACAAACCTACTAACTTCCGCAGTACGGTTGTAAAACTATATGTCGGAATATTTACGTGTGGCACTAGGCCACGACAAGCGAAGCGAAGCGAAGCGAAGGGGCCTTAAGCCCCTTTCCCTCGCACGGCTTCGATGAATTAATCATCTATCATCGTATCAACCAGCAAAGACTGTTTGACTACGATTCCGGCCTATTGCAATAGGTATCCCTGGTAATACTAATACTAATTAGTGGTTGTTAATTATTAACTATAGAACAGTAAGGAATCTGTCTAGAAGAGGCTAAACTATAAATATTGGGATTACATCCCCACCCCTTTATAGGAACGCGCTAGAGGAAACCGGTGAAGTAACTTTAAAGGCTCCTAGAGGAAGCTAGTATATACCTTTAGCAAGTATTAAAGAAGCTATATAAGATTTCTAAGGACTTATACAGAATTAGCGAGCTAAGAACCTCTCCCTCCGTCTAACCCTCTAAGTCGCGTCTATTACGTAGAACAATAACGTTTATAAGGACTTAAGTAGAATCGGTAAGCTAAGAACCTCTCCCTCTACTAACGCTCTAAGTCTCTATTAAGAACGTTATTATAATAACCTTATCTTTACCTCCAACCTACCTATAAACCTAACCTTATATTATCTTTAACTATATTAACCCCTTTCGAACTAGTTAATTAATATATCGTTGCGAGATAAATACGCCTATAATAAAGAGAAATGGGGAGAATTATTTAATCCTATAAATAAAGCCAACCTTAATATAGAAATAGTAAATGGATACATTATATACTATATCCAGTACTACTAAGATAAGAAGTTTAAGGACCGAATTCTATAGAAATACTTTTAAGAAGATTTTAAAGGATGGATAAAGGATATCTTTAATCTTAGTTATAAGAATTTAGTCTAAATATTACGGGATTACTTATAAGTGTATAGATACTACATAGGCAGAGATAGGAGAACCCTCCCTATAAACTTATAAATTGCTATTAAGGAAGAAGAATATTACAAATAGATAAAAGAAGAAATCGATTAGTAGCTCAGAGAAGGCAGCAAATTTTATTTATGGTGGAATCCTATAAATCGTAAGTTATAAGCACCAAGATTAGTAGGAGCATTAACACCCTAGACCACTCTAGCAACACCTTAAGCTACCTTAGCTATACTAGCAGCAGTAGAGTAGCATTAATAAGATATCCTATAAGATCAACATACCTACTCTCCTCTACCGCTATTATAGCTAAATATACCTATGTTACAGAACCTACCTACACTATATAACCCACCCGCATTAATAAACCGGTCTAAATTGCTATTACCGCTATAAATACCCGCAATTATAATAAGGATATTGCCTATATAACCATGTAACGAATAAGCTTAACTACCTTACTAGCACTACCCTAAATGGAATATATAGAACTAATAATAACCCTAAACTACTTTAACTAAACTGCTTACAGACTTAATAAAGTTTTATACCAATAATGCTAAGAAGTATAGAGGAGAAGTATATAATATTCTTAATGCTAAGCTATAAGTATTCTATAATCGTTGTATTATAGTTAGAGTGCTAGAGGAATAATATTATATAGTATTTCCAATTATGCTTAAGGATCGGGCAAGCGATTTTTACTATAATAAGATTACGGGAAGATTATATGACTTTATTACAATAGTACGAATGGTAAAGACACATTTTAAGATTAAGGAAAACCGTTAGCTGTATATGTTGGAATGGAAAGAGACTATGTATTAGCGAATTATCGACGCCAACTTAGAAAAATTACGACTTAAGTGTCTGCAAATGCTCTTTAACAAACTCTAAAAGATCTAATGTAGACTATTAGAAGAATACTAAAGAGAATATAGTCTTTGGGATTAAGTTATTAGTGCCTATAGAGGTGTTAATAAGTGCAGTCTTGCATTATATAACCCAGCCACTATATTTAAGGGCGTGTATGCTTAGTTGCGATTAGTAGTAAAAACAGTAGTACGTGCCTAAGAGACACAACAATACTATACGTAAACTGCCCCCTAAAAGTAAGACAATTAAAGTAATACCGAGTAGTACGACCAGAATTGGACCGATTGTACGTATGGAGGACCCCAAAGAGGCTCCTAGCGTAGATTACGTCTATGTAAAGGAGGATACCAAAGTAGAGGAAACTACTGTGGCGGATATTATAACTACTACCTACCCTATCGGAAGCAATGCTATATCTATAATAAGCCTAGATGCTAGTTAAGTAAGTATATAGTAGAAGATAGATAATAAGTATATACTAAGTATTAATAATATGCCTAATATACAGAAGAGCAGAAAGTTATATTAGCCCAGTATTACAGCTTCCTTGCCACATAGGAAGGAGTAGAAGATCTTCTAGATAATAATACAGAAGAAGTAGACTATATAATAATAAGTATGGAGATTAAGGAGGAATATAATACGTATTTTACGAAGTTTAGAGAAGTTAACGGTACCTAGACCGTAGCTATCTTAAACAACCAGTCTACCTAGCACGCGGTTACTGGCGAAGATATCTTTAAGGTACTACTACTATAGTTGCCAGAGACCTTAGTATTTACGTTTAAGGACTAATATTTATTAGAGGTCTTCTAGGGCATTATACCAGATAGCGGAGCTGCAGGTATATTAACTGCTGGCTAACCTTAGTTCTAGGTATTATAAAAGCTTAACACTAGTGTCTAACTTAATACTACTATAGCTGGAGCTTACAAGATCCGATTTAGTAAAGGCACTGCATTATCCTAAGGTACTATCTAAGTTCCTACCCCGCTGGGCACTATTACCTTCTATGTTATCCTAGCAAATACACCGTTTTTATTTTATATCCAGGATATAGATAAAATAGGTGTTAAGCTAGACAATCTTTAAAATGTTTTAATTTAAGGTAATAAGATTGTCCTAGTTATATAAAAATGGGGCCATCTATAGATGTTGCTCTACTAACTAGAATATAGTATTGCCTGGAGTCACTTAACTAAAGCCGAACTGCGTTAATTATATAAACGATTTGGTTATCTATTAGTTTAATAACTAACTAAGGTTCTTTAATAAGCTAGATATAAAGTAAATTCTAAAGCTATTAAATACCTTATAAAATACTGTTACTATTACTAGATATATGCGAAATCGCCTAGTAGATTTAAGTTTACCTTAAGGGATGACTACGAGTTCAATTATAAAGTTATTATTAATGTTATATACTTGGATGGTAAGCCAGTCCTATAGGTAGTAGATTCTTTAATATTATTCCAAGCTGCTAAGTTCTTGAGGGATATGTTTACAAAGAATGCTTGGGATATACTGCAAATGTGCTAGATTAATACTTACTAAGGATTACTGGATTACTTGGTTTATAACATAGAAAGGAACTTCTTATTAACTAAATTTAGATAATATGCCAAGTTAATAGCAATTAAAATTAAGGAAGTTCCTATAGAAGCCTATAATAGTATAGGAAAGGTTAAAAGATATTATACTCCATTATAACGAGCTTACGAAATTATCTAAGATAAGCTTATGGATAAATAGGTTAATAAGGAAATAAGTTTGCAGATGGCTATAAAGGCTATTAACAATTTAGCTAGACTAGATGGAATTATTCCCACTCTTTTAGTCTTTAGGGTATATCCACGAATGACTGAAATAAATGCTCTATTGCTATCCGTTACTAAAAGAGCTAAAGCAATCCGTGCAGCTACTAAGGAAGTCCGCCGTCTCTAAGCAGAACGCTAGGTTAAAGATACGCTTGCTATAAGAAACGGCCTAAATACTACGTCTACGCTAAGTTTACTAATTTTTTTAGAAGTACGTGTCTGGTGTAAGAAGGATAGTTAAAACGGACCGTATAAACTATTAGTAACCAACGGTAAGATATATATAATTAATATGCCGCATAGACCAACTAACTTCCAATTAACTATTGTTAAACTATATTATATAAAAGAGGAGATACTAGATGTTCTAGAATAGGAGGACTAAGTTAACCGATCTGATAAGGAAAAAGAACTAAATAAGGAAACCGAATTAGTTAACCCAGAACCAATTATACGACGTAGTTGAGGATAACTAAAGGGATTATATAACAAAGACGTATCTAATAAAGAAATTGTTACCCGTTAAAGTACCTGCCACTATTTTGCTAATAAAGATAACTTTAACTAAGCCTTCCTTACTACTATTAAGGAGATTAATACCTAAATAACCCTAATAGCTTTTATAACGAATAAGGAGCAAGCTAATATAGTACTTACATTAAAGCTACAGAAAGAGGGTAAAATTACTACTCCTAGAGCACTATTTAAAGCTTTAATAAAATAGGAAGTTAATGGCTTAACTAGACGAGGAGTTTTTAACTTTATTTAATAGGATCCTATTAAGCATGCTAGTGTTAGGATTTTTAACTTAAGAATCGTTTATAAAGTTAAGGGTAAAGCTACGGATACCCCATACGAAAAATCCAGACTTATTATTTAAGCGTATAACGACAACAGAAAGGAAATAATTTTTATGTAATCCCCGATTATCCAGAGAGCTAGTTAACAAGTTATTGCGGCACTAGCGCCGTCTTTATTTTAACTTCTAGATAAGAAGATCTAGATGTGGCTGTATAATGTTACTTAAGCTTATACCTAATTAACGACTTTTATTTAATGACTAATTCTTGCAAATCTTCTAAAGGAAATTATCTATATATATCTACTAAATACCATTATAGTTGTTCTGAAGCCATTATATGGGATTTCTAAAGCTAGAACCTATTAGTGGGCTATATATTATAAGCATTACAAAGAAAAGCTATCTATAATTATATCTACTTACGACCCCTGCTTCCTAATTATAACTAAGGAGGTATTTAGCCTTATAGGAATATAAACTAATAACACACTTATTTTGGCATTAGAAGAATTCTTAATCCTAGAGGATAATAAGCTTAGTAAAGCTAAATTCCTTATAAAGCCTAAAGAAGCCCTAGCACCGGAAACTCCATTAATCTTTAATGGATGTGTATTGACATAATATAAGGATACTATCTAGTTACGTTAAAAGGAATAAGTAAAGAAGATTAAGCTTATAGATGCTAAGTCTCCTAACCTCTAAAACGACTATAGAGAGTAACAGGCTTGTGGAGCTTATATTACAACTATCTACTAACTAAAAACCATATTTAACCTCTTAGTTGCTGCCTAACACCAGAATCTAACTAAAGTTAATATTACTGCTTTAAATAAGAGACTTATATAGCAGATAAAGCATATAGATTAAGGCATTAACTATATTGCCCTTAACCTCTCTACAGTAAAGCTCTTTGTCTTTATTAATGGATTATTTATAAATAATAAAGATTTTAGTTCCTAGATTAGATATAAAATTATTATTATAAATAAGACTAAGATAATAGAGAAGGAATTCCAGATTAAGGGAAACTTAATTTATTATAGCTTAACTAAGAGTAAGCGAGTAACTAGGAGCGTCCTAGTATTAGAGATCTACGGTATAGTAGGAGGAGTAAATATAGCGATTGTTATTAATACTACTCTTAAGATAATTATAGATTAACTTAGTCTTTCCTAAATTCCAACCATTGTTTATACCGACTCTTACTTACTCTGGGAATGCCTTGTTAAGCTCGGAACCACTAAAAAGAAGCGTCTAATAATTAATATTATGGCCCTTCGCTAATTATACAAGCGAAGAAAACTACTAGAGATCCGCTGGATTAATAGCTAAGACAACCCGGTAGATACTATAACTAAGTCCAACCCTAATAAGGTATTAAAAAAGTTCTTAAATACTAACTGCCTTAAGGTATAAATAGAAGAATAGGTAAAGAGAGGAGGAAAGCCTACCCAGTCCTAGGCAATTTGCGGCAATGTGCGGCAATATGCGGTAATGTGCGGCAGTCTATAGCAATCTGCCTAATACTACCTAGTACTGTCTAGTATAATTTGTATATATTCTGGTCTTAGGCCATAAAAGAAAGAACTGCCTGTATTGGAATATTTACGTATGGTACTAGGCCACGATAAGCGAAGCGAAGGGGCCTTAAGCCCCTTTCCCTCGCACGGCTTCGATGAATTAATTATCTATCATCGTATTAACCAGCAAAGACTGTTTGACTATGATTCCGGCCTATTGCAATAGGTATCCCTGGTGATACCAACACTATATCTAGTAGACCCTAAGATTATAGAGAATATGTAACTAGAAGACGATAAAAGCGAACTACCTTAAACTAAACCTAAACCCCTACCTCAAACTGAGCCTGGACCTTAACCCGTTAAGCGTAAAAGAGATAAACCACGTAAGTACCCTATTAAAGCTAATACCGCGAATATTTTAATATATCTATAAGATAAGGATAATAATCAACTTATAAAGTCTAATTAGTTTGTAGTATTACGCCAGAAGAAAATTAAGGGATTACTTAAGAAAGGAGTTTTTAAACTAGTTAACCCTAAAGATATACCACAAAGTAATAGAGTATTTAACTCTAGATTCGTTAACAAGATTAAGAACCCTAGTTCTAATAAAGCCTTTAAGAAGTTAAGACTAGTTATACAGGCATATAATGACCTAGAAAAAGACCTTATATTAACCCAATTACCTACAATCTAATAAGTCAGCCAACGCCTTATTCTCTATATTACGGCCATAACTTAGAATAATAGCATATATCTCTACTTACGAGATATTTTATAGGCCTATATATAATTAGCTATAAGACTAAATTAAGACTTATATATTAGGGCACCTCTTAAACTTAGTACGGCACTTAGAGTCTTATAAGGCACAATTTTAAAAGTTGTTAGACCTTTATACGGCATTCCTAAGGCAGGCAATTATTGGTTTAAGACTTACTATAACTACTATATTAAAGAACTAAACATAAGCCAATCTACTTATAACCCCTGCTTACTCCACCTTAACAACCCTATAAATTTCGGAATAGTTAGTTTATAGACTAATAATACCCTCCTACTAGCTAACTTAGTCTTTGCAGCTTTAGAATAGGAGAAGATTAAGAAAGCTAAGTTCCTAACTAAGGAATGCGAATAACTTACGCCGGAATACCTAATTAAGTTTAACGGAGGCATTATTCGATAATAGGATTATATAATTACGCTTACGCAGGAGCGCCAATGCTAGAACTTGACCCTTATTAATATTAAGGAAGTTATTACAATAACTAGTTCTAGAGGCACTATTTGTATAGTACTTACATTTAAGGACTAATACATCGCCTAACGAGCAAGAGGAGCTTATATTACGTCCGTATGCCAGCCTAAAGCTTCTTTTAATTTATCCTACGCTGCCTAGGTAATTAACCCTAATAAGAAAGACGTAAAACTGCTTAATAAGAGGATTTAGTGGCAAATTAAGAACCTAATAAGAGGTTTAAACTTTGTTAAACTCGATATAGAGACATTATAACTACTTATATTTACTGATTCCTTATTTGCAAATAATAAGGATCTCTTATTACAGATTAGATATATCTTAGTACTAGCAGACTTATTAAATAAGGCGAACATTGTCTACTGGTCCTTAGTTAAGTGTAAGAGAATCACTAGAAGCGTACTAGCCTCCAAATTATATGCTATGGCCTATAGTTTTAATATCGGCGCTATAATTAAGGCCACAGTCGAATTATAACTTAATATTAGCCTACCGCTTATCCTTTGCACCGATTTAAAGTTAATCTATAAATGCCTCGTCAAACTAGGAACTATATAGAAGAAGAGACTTATAATTAATATTATGTGCTTACGTCAGTTATATAAAAGACGCGAAATAGCTAAAGTTAAGTGGATTAATAGAGACAGTAACCCTATGGACGCTATAACTAAAAGCAAACCGTTATTAGCTCTTAAGCGACTTATTAACACAAACCAAATCGAGTTAAAGATAGTAGAATGGGTAGAACGTGCTACTAATAATAGCACTGATATAAAGGCATAGGGTAGGAAAGGAAGGAAGGAAGGAAGAAAGAAAGAAAAGAAAGAGAAGTGTATATATGGGTTTTCAAACTACACAGTTGTAGAATACTAGTCCTCCGCATTTTCTAAAGTACTCCTAATGTAGCTAGAATATATTGCATTGCAATAGGAGGTAAATTGCCGCCACGTATGGCAAGTTGCCGTTACGTAAGGCAAGTTGCCGTTACGTATTACCGCGGCACTAGCGTGGTAAAGAACCTTAAGTTCCTCACCCTTCTTCGTATTGGAAGACAATATCTATTTACAACACCGCATAGTACATATCATTGTGATATATGTATTCTGCACGTTGTTAAAGCATACCAACAGTTATATTAAAGAAGCCTTAATTATAATATTAAAGGATTTAAAGGAGCAATTAGAGGACTAAAGAAGTAAGAGGTAAATCTTAGTACCGGCGAACGAAGTTATAACGCTTAGATTAATATAAGAGAGGTTTAAATTTAAGGATAAAGATAAACTAAGAGTTAACCTAAGACACTAAGTATATTATACACTATTGTAAATAGTATGCGTAAATAATATATATAATATATATAGAGTACCTAAGGATAAAAATTAGAAGTATTTAATAAGGATATATTAGATAACAGACGAGGTAAAGTATGAAAACGTTAAGTATATATATAATTAGCACCCCGTAGAAGTTTAAGAATAAAGGGACTTAATACTTTAACTAGAAAGATTCCTTATAGAAGAATACCTAGATGGATAATAATAGTAGGAATATCTAGAAAATACCTATCTATAGTATATTAAAGACAAAAAGCGAACTAAGTATTGGCTAAGAGTAGACTAAGTATAAACAGGATTTAGCAGCTAATAGTTAGGAAAAGTAGAGGCCTATAGAACTAGAGGGAGCCAGTAGTAGAGCCTTAGACCCTTAAAGGAATTTAAGGATAATACTTAAATTTAAGAGTTAAATGGTAAGATTAGCAGTTTAAGGTATTAATAGATAGTAGAGTAATAAGGAACTATATCTTGCTAGAAGGAATGTTTTTACCTATTAGTAATAATTTTAGGGGATCCAATAGCCTATAGAGGAGGCATTATTAACCTTAAAATAGGACCTATTTAGTTAACTATTAAAGGGAGGTAAATTAAGATGTCTTTTAATATATTACTATTAGGAAATAATAAGGCAGTATTAGAAATGCCTTAGTTATAGGAATATAATCTAAGGATTAATTAAGTTATAGGTTAGGTTAATATTAGGGATACTTAACGCTATAAGATATAATAATAAGCTAAGTTAGTATAATACTAAGTCGGAGTAATATATAAAGAGACTAAGTAAGGCTTAAGTTATATACTAAAGAGATACTATAAGTATAGTAAGAAACTATAGTTACTAGGAAGTAAAAAGCTATTAAAGTATATAGTATGGGACTATAAGATAAAATTAAAACTAGAAATAAGTCTAAGGTTCTTTCCAATCTATAAGCTTACCGAAGAAGAAGGTAGAGTATTAAAGAAGTTTATTTAAGAAACTTATAAAAGGGATATATTAGACCATTATAGTTATTAGCGGGTTATCTAGTACTATTTATACTAAAGAAGAATAGCAAACTAAGGCTGTATATTAACTATAGATAGTTAAACAGCATTACTAGGAAGGATAGGTATCCTTTACCCTTAATTAGCAAAATTTAAGACAGAATAGGTAATGCGTAAATCTTTATGAAGACAGATCTAAGATAGGCGTACTATTAAATTAGGATTAAGGAAGGTAATAAATAAAAGGCAGCCTTTAGGTTAAAGGAAGGACTATATAAACTATTAGTTATGCAATTTAGGCTTATAAACGCACTAGTAATATTCTAGAAGCGTATTAATAATATATTAGGAGAACACTTAGATAAATTTATTATAGTATATTTTAACGACATTATTATCCACTTAATAACTAAGGAAGAATACGGAGAATATATTAAATAGGTCTTAAAGAGACTATAAGAGGAACAGATACTAGTAGTAATTAAAAAATATAAGTTCTTTACTAGGAAGACTGATTTTATTAAATTTATTATTAAACTAGGCTAACTTAGTATAGATTTAAAGAAGATTAAGGCTATAGTAAATTGGTAAGAACTAGAGAACGTTACGCAGTTAAGATTATTCTTAGGGTTTTATAATTACTATAGAAGGTTTATAGCGTAATAGTTAAAGGATATTAAACCATTTACGCGATTAATAAAGAAAGAGGAACTATAGATATAGGGAAAGGAACAATAAAAACCATTTAAGGAAGTTAAGAGGTTATTTACCTAGGAGCCAGTTCTTAAAATCTATTAACTAGGACTAGAAACGGTTATAGAAATAGATATATTAGACTTTATACTAGGGGTATACTTTATATAAAAGCATCTAGATAGATAGCACCTAGTAGTATACTATAATTAAAAAATAACACTATTAGAGTTAAACTATAACATCTACAATAAGAAGTTATTAGGTATAGTTATAGTACTAAAGGAATAGAGAGTATTCTTATAAGGTATAAAGAAACTATTTATAGTTAAAATAGATTATAAGAACTTAATAGGATTCCTAATAATAAAGGAACTTAACTAAAGATAGGTTAGACAGGCGGAAATGTTTATAGAATACTATTTTAAGATTTAGTATATTAAGGGAACAGATAATACGCGAGCCAATACGTTAAGTTAAAAAGCTAAACTATAAAATAATGAAAAGCCATTAGGGGCTTTACTGCGAAAAGAGATAGACAGATTAATTAGGTATAATTATCTAAAGATTATAGCAACTTAAGAAAATAAATAAAAAGGAGTTTATAAGTTACTAGAGAGCTTTTAGGTATAAAGAATTCTAAAAGTATAGCTAGAAGATTTATAATCGGATATATACAAAAACCGAGAAACGAAGTATATCCTAAAAAGCATAGTAGAGCACTTTATAGAAGAGTTTTATAAGGGAGTAACTTAAGGATATAATGGAGCTATAAGCCTAGTATTAAGACTCTAGGAGGAGTACATTATTAATAGAATCTAGAGAATAGCTAGAAAGGTCACTAAGGAGTATCTAGATTGCTAAAGAAATAAATTAATAAGATATAAGCTATATAGAGGGCTATAACCTATTAAGATACTAAAGAGACTATAGGAGGTTATATTGTGGGAGGGTACGACCACTCTCAGATAGGAAAGTCACAGTGCTGTCTGTCTGTCTATCGGTCGGTCGGTCGGTCGGTTGGTTGTCAGTCGTAATTAATCAGTAGGAAAGCAGTCAGTAAGAAGAAAGGAAAGAATGTATTCTCGGTAGGTCGTGATAAGAGAAGGAGAGAAGCCGAAGGCTCGATATATATAGGAAAATGCTAAGGCACTAAGTAGTGGCCCATTTTACCCCACCACAATATTATAGGACTTTATCATTAAGTTACTAAAGTTAAAAGATCCTATTACCGGATAAGATTATAACGTAATCTTAGTAATAGTAGATAAGCTTACAAAGCAGGGATACTTTATAGCCTATATAGAAGAAATCTTAGTAGAAAATGTCGCTAGAATTTATATTAAAGAAGTATTTACGAGATATAGAGTACTAAGTAAGATTATATTAGACAGAGATCTAAGATTTATAGCAGTATTTTAAAAGGTATTCTTAGCGGAGCAAGGAGTTAAAGCAGCAACTTTTACTATATATTATCCGCAGATAGACAGTTAAACGGAAAGATTAAACTAGACACTAGAACAGTATCTAAGACATTATATTAATTATATATAGAATAATTAGGTATTACTATTATTAGTTATATAGTTTATATATAATATAAAAAGGAATAGGTATGTTACTATTTAAGGCGAATTACAGATACAAGCTAAGGACATTATTATCGCTATAATAAGTAAAAAAGATAAGTAGTATAGCTAAGTAGAGGATGGAGACTTTAATAAATCTTTATAAGAACCTTATGGAAATAGCTAAGATAGTATAGCAAAGAATAAAAAAATACTACAATGCTAAGAGATTTAAGGGACTAGATCTTAAGGAGGGAGATAAAGTATAGCTACTACACAAAAATTTCAAGAGTTAACGACTAAGTAAAATGTTAGACTATGTTAGACTAGGACCTTTTAAAATTATATAAAGAATTTTATTGGTTACGTTTAAGTTAAACCTACTAGCTAAAATAAAGATCTACCCTATATAGCACATTATAATGCTAGAGCTAGTATATAGAAATATTAAGCTATTAGTTTACAAAGCAGATACGTATAGAGGGTAAGAAGAGGATAAATAGCAAGTTTTAAAGATTATTAGTTATAAAGACATTAACAATAAAATATAGTATAAGGTTAAGTAAATAGGCTATAATAAGACTACCTAGGAGCTACTAGAGAACTTAAAGAACGCTATAGGAAAGGTATAGAAGTATTAGAAGAGAATAGGTTAGGCAATATTAATAAAGAAGGATTACTAAAGAATAAGTCACCTAAGGGGGACCTAGGAAGAGCGACTGCTAAACTACTTAGAGTTGTTTCCTTTACTATAGGAGGAGAGTTAGTTCTCTTATTATTAAGTTCCTATAGACCTTATTTTACAAGCTTCTACTCTTTAAAATAAACCTTTTTACAAACTTTCTTAAGACGGAGTAATTAAGTAGACGCTATAATATAGGCGTTTAAGGCCTTCTGTTTAGCGTTATAGGAACGCTTAAGCTTAGCTAGAGCCTACGCTAGGTTACCATTAAGCTTTATAGCAGTAGATTAAATATAAGACCCTATAATAAATTACTTAGGAAACTTAAAGACTATTAAGAGTTATAGAATACGTATATTTAGCGTTAGACGTAAAATAAATATTATAGAATAATTAAATGTTCGCTTTAGTACACTCTAAATAAAAAGAGGGTTGCCAAGATAAGGGACTCGCTAACGCAATATAAACTAACCCCTCTTTTAAACAATAAGAATATAGAGATAGTATAATTACACCCAGTAATAATATAGCAGCAATAGTGCGAGCACAACATTGCGCGTATAAAAAAGAAGAAGCTTTAGGTATAATAAGTAATAATATTAACCAAATTAATTAGATGGATATTATACCTCTAATAAACAACTTAGAGATGTTAGGGATCTTTAAGGACGAAGATAGAGAGGAGGGAGATAGTGTTACGGACGCTTTAAGTACAATACTATAACTACTTAGAGAAGAGTTAAAAGAAGCTAGTTAGTTAATAAAAGTACAGTTTAGGATAAATCCGGTAAAACTATATAATTGTTACGGAGTAAGTATAAGTGGTAATAATATATAACGAAGTAGATATTATTAAGCTATATATATAAACTATATAATAAGGTCAAGACGTTACGTAAGGAGAGAAGGTAGGAAAACGGGAAGAAAGGGTATATATTGTTAGCTTGGTTGCTTAGTTAATATATACATAAAGCAGAATAGGATTTAGGTGGTAATCCTAGCAGAACTTAACAGAATTTAGTAGAACTTAGCGGAATATAGCAGAATATAGCAGATTACCATCAGATTACCGCAAATTGCCATCTTATAGTTAGTCTTTAGTTGCTAAGTTGGTAGAAACAGGTAGACGTATATAAGGTATTACGGGGGTATCCCGTGACAGTACCCCCCCTTTAAACTCAAGCTTCTGCGAGATAGGGCTATAGTAGTTCTAAATAGAGTTTATAAAAGTCTTTTGCGGCTTATATAAGTCCTATAGAGTTAACAGGTTCCTATAAGGGCTTAATAAAGCCTCTCCATTTCGTAAGATATATATATTAACGTTTCCGTTTATTATACTTAATATTATTAATTCTTTTAATAAAGTACTCATTCTTACCATCTACTTTAACTAGTAGGGGAGGGTCTTATATCTATCCGGGCAGGGCGTCTAATACGGGAGTAGCGGGGCGGAGGACTAACGTGTAGAATACAGGGTAGATTTTAACTATATTAGGGAGCTTTAGTCAATAGGTATAGAAGAAGACAACCTTCTTAACCTTATAAGGGCTAGCGTTCTTCCAATTAAGCTTCTTAACAGGTCGTTTTATATTTAGATTTCTTATATCTAGCTAAATAAAGTCACCAATTTAATAGGCCAGTGCTAGGGTTTATTTCTTATTCGCTGCAGCTTTATAAACAGATTAAGCCTATATTATTTCGTTAGCAAAGAACTATTATAGTTCCTCTATCTTCTCTATAAATTTATTTACTTCCGTAACTTATAAGGCGTAATAAATAGGGTAAGGAATATTACTAAATGATTCGAAACCCATTTATAGATACTAGCCATAGTTAGCCAGGAATGGGGAGACCTTTATAGTTTCCAAAATAAAATTATTTACGGTAAACTCGGCAAATATAAGCTAGTTAATCCAGTTATCTTATAAGTATAACGTATATATCCGAATATACTATTCTATTATAGCGTTTACACGTTCCATTTAACTATCCGTTTCTAAATAGTATGCCGTAAATAATAGTGCTTTAATACGGAGTTAGGTAGTTAGTTTTTTCTAAAATATAGAGATAAACTAGCTGCCTCTATCGGAGATAATCATTTTAGGGAGTCTGTAAAGTTTCTATATATGGTCCAGGAATAGTTAGGCAACAGCAGGTATTAATATATCAGGGTAGGCGATTAAGTGTCTTATCTTAGATAGTCGGTCTACAACTACTATAATATTCGTGCAGCCCTTACTTATAGGGAGGTCAACAATAAAGTCAATTAAGACGTCCTTCCATCTTTAGTCCAGAACAGGTAGTAGCTTTAGAAGGCCATTGTATGTCTTATATAAAGCTTTAGCTTATCAGCAAACATAACAGCTAGAGATATACCTTCGTGTCATGTTATACATATTCGGCTAGTAGTACTCCCGTTAGAGTAGCTCTAGGGTTTTTCCTCAGCCTAGGTAGCCGGCTACTAGTAGGTCGTATACATATTTAAGGAGCTTAAGCTTAAGTTTATTATAATTAGAAATAACTAGACGGTTCTAGTAATATAAGCGGTTTCCACGAGCTTTATATTTACTTAAAGAGATCTTCTTAGAGCGTCTAACGCTATTTTAAATTAGCTTAAGCGTCTCTTAGATAAACTCGTCATTTAGGTATTTATTAGTTATAATCTGTTTAATTAATCAATTAGTTATTTTAAGGACTTATACCATAAGATCTTTAGTAGGAGGGTTAAATAGTTCAGGGCAAAGTAGGGTCTAATTTCGGTAAGAACGTACCTCTTTTAGTGCTAGCGCGTCTTACAAGCGTCAGGTTAGGGTATTAGGCTTTTAGCCTTAAACGCCTAGGCAGTATGTAATTAAAAATTAGAAACAAGATAGGTATTCTAACTAATAGGCCTAACGGTGGCTTAGCTGTTTTGTAGTTATAAAGTACTATAGGTTCTTATAATTGCTAAGGACCTTAATTAGAAATCCAGCGCCTTCTAGTTTAGATCGCTATTGCTTAAAGCATCTAATAATAGCTAGTAGTTCCTTATCGTAGATCTTATAGTTATATTTAGCTAGGCTTAGTTATTTTAAGTAGTATACCACAGGGTATAATACTTCCTCTTCGTTATATTAAGATAGGATGCCTCTAGTAACGTAGTTAGATAAGTCAGCTTCTATAATACTTATTTAGTTTAGGTTAAAATATTAGAGTATAGGCGCGGTAATAAATATAATCTTTAGATAAGTAAAGGCCTTTTTATATTCCTTATTAAAGATAAAGGCTTTATCCTTTTAAGTTAGAGCTATAAGGGGTAAAACTAGGGCGGAGAAGTTGTTAATAAACTATTAGTAGAAATTAGCAAATCCTATAAAGGCTCTTACGTCCTTAACGTTCTTAGGTTCTTACTAGTTTATAATTACTTCAATTTTCTTCGGGTCCATTTATATGCCGTCTATAGAAATAAGAAGCCTAAGGTATAGGACTTCCGTCTTATAAAACTCGCATTTATCTACATCTAATTATAGACTAGCTCCATATAGGGCTTATAGGATAAGGTTAACGTATTTCTAATATTCGGTTAGGTTATTACTATATATTAAGATATCATCAATATAAGCAGTATAGAAGATGTCCAGGTAGGGGCGCAGGGTATTATTTACGTAATGTTAAAACGAGCTCGGAGCATTTATAAGGCCAAATAGCGTTACTAAGTATTTAAATAATCCATACTAAGTACGAAATACAGTAAGCTATTTATCTCCCTTTGCTATATAGAGGCGGTTAAATACAGAGATAATATTAAGCTTTATATAGTAGCAAGCCTTACTTAGTTAGTTTAGTGTCTCTTATATTAACAGGATCGGATATCGGTTTTTAATAGTAACGGCGTTAAGGGCTTAGTAATCTACGCAGAAGCGCAAACTGCCGCTAGGTTTTTTAACGAAAATTACTAATACGGCTATAGGTAAAGAGCTTACTCTAATAAATCCTTTACTTAGGTTCTTATCTAGATACTTTTATAGCACTTAGAGTTCATTTTAGGATATTCCATATAGGGGTCCAAATCCGGGCTGCTTTCCTTCTTCAAGTACAATCTTATAGTCGTATAGTCAGTATTCTAGTAGCTTATTAGCTTCCTTTTATAAAAATGTATCTAAGCGGTAATAGTACTCTACTGGTACCTTTATAATAGGGTTAGTATGCTTCTTTAGTACTAAGGCTTTCTTAATATTAGCCATCGTGATAGCGAAAATTGTATATTTAGGCTTCTTAGCAAGCTAAGCTAGCGGAGTAGCTCTAATTATACGGATATCTAGGGTATTAAGCTCTCTTAAATCGTCTATAGTCTCTTATATAGTTTCTTATTTAAGTTTAGGTTTAGTATTAGGTATAAAGTTAGTATTAGATTTAGGTTTAGGTTCTTTAAGTATTCTTTTTATTATAGGGTACTAGTTCTTCTAGTACTCCCGTATACTAAGCTTAAGCTTTTACTTAGTTTGGGGTAGTATAGTAGTTAGGGTTAGTTTATAGGGTTCGGTAAGATTTCTAGATCTTTAGTGGATATTAGTAGAAATCTTATATCGGTGGAATTTGGTAGAATTCTTAGGTTAGTGAAATCTAGTGGATTTCTTAGACGTGGGGTAGATATTAGTGGAAATCTTAGGCTAGTAGATCTTAGTAGATTTCCTAGGTTTTAGTTTAGGGTTAGGGTAGCGAGTTATAAGGCACTTCTACTTATAACAGGAGGCGGTAAATAGAAGCTTAAGGTTATTTTAGTTAATAGTTACCTTATATAGCTTTATCTAAGGTTATTTAAGGATTACTAAGTAACCTAAGGTGGTAATGAAAAGCTTAATCAGTTCTTCGTGGTTTAGGTATTGGAGTCTTAGGGCTACTACGTAGGTAATACAGCCTAAGATAGTGCGTTTGCCGTTAAATTTAAATACATTAATATGCCGGTCGAGGGGGGTTAGGGTAAAACTATTATCTTACATAAAGATCTTGTTAATAAATCCTATACCGCTAGCTCCTATATTAATTAGGATTTAAGCGTTAGCCTATTAACTATTCTACTAAAGATAGCAGTTAATAGTTATGCTATAGTCCTAAGAGTCGGAGTTTATAACGTTAAATACGTTTAATAAAATCCTAAGGCAGAGCCGTCCTAAAGAGCAACTTAGCTCTAGGACTTTCCTTTTAGAGGTAATTAGGGCGGGGTTCTTATAGAGTGTTAGTTAGAGCTTCGTCCTTATAAATAGTGCTTACTAGACATAGGGCTAAAACTAGATAAAGATTGGGGACGGTAACCGGAAGATTGATGCGGTAAACGGCTATTAGTATTAGCCATTCGTAAATCGTTTTAGTGCGTAGGTAGGGGGATAAGGCAGTATTTTAAGATATAATCCTTCCTTCCGTATTTAAAGTAAAGGCCTAGCTTAATATATCTTTCTCGTTTAGGGGACCCTAGTAGGGCGTACTCTAGGGTTCTAGTGTTAATATCCATAACGTTAGGGTGCTTAGGCTAAGATAACTTAGTAGACGTTTGCGGGGCTATTATATTATATTAAGGGGCGTGTTTTAGTATTAGGCGTAGTATATTATTATACCGTTTATTAATAACGTTTATATAGGCGTTAAGGGCTCCTAGTAGGTCTACGCCTATTAGGGAGGTTTTTAGTTTAGGGCTTAAAGATTTAACGAGGCTATTAATTAGTGCGAAGTCATTCTAGCCTATTTTCCTTACATAATAGTTAAATTTGGAGAAGTATACTAGGAAACTTTTTATTCCTTAAGCTATGTAGTTTATCTTTCTCTAGGTAATAGCTTAGTAGTTTAGGTTACCGTATAAGGCTTTAAGAAGTATAACTAGGCTTTATACTAAGGTTGGCTAAAGAGGTGTAATAAGGTTAGCTACCTCTCCTCCTAGTTAACTTAGGGCGTAATAGAGTTGGTTAGCTTTAGTTAGGTAACGGTTAACGTTACTAGTTAGCTTATTTTTTAGCTAGCTTAGAAATAATTGGAGCTCTTATTATTTACTAGTAAATACTAGGGGGTTAGGTAACCGCTCGGATTATTATAGTGCGGTAGTTAGTTCGGGATAAATAGCTACTATAGGTTTAGGACTTACGTTTCGCGTATTTAACTCTAGAGATAGTATTTAGTCTTAGAGTTCTAGCGTAGGCATCTTAAAGGTACGGACTTCTTCTTAAAGGGCTTCTATTATTTTCTAATACCGTGCTTCTTATTCGGCTTATTATTAAGTTAGGATAACTTATTATTATTTAAGGGCCTCTATAAAGGACTTCTACATACTTACCATTTGTTTTTAGAGGATGGATATAATATCGGCGGCCGTCACGGGGGCTTTAGGTGCGTTTTCCATTTCGGGTAGTAGTATAAGTGGTTAACGTAACATAGTGTTACAGAATAAGCATAAGTGGTGATAATATATAATAAAGTAGATATTATTAAGCTATGTATATAAACTGTGTAATAAGGTTAAGACATTGCGTAAGGAGAGAAGGCAGGGAAATAGAAAGAAAGGGTATATATTGTTAGCTTAGTTGCTTAGTTAATATATACACAGAGTAAAATAGGATTTAGGTGGTAGTCCTAGCAGAACTTAATAGGATTTAGTAGAACTTAGCGGAATATAGCAGAATATAGCAGATTGCCGTCAGATTGCCGCAAATTGCCATCTCGTAGTTAGTCTCTAGTTACTAAGTCGGTAGAAATAGGTAGACGTGTATAAGGTGTCACGGGGGTGTCCTATAACAATAATAAGGAATAGTAGCCGAGGTCACCTAATATACTATATAGTGTACGCAAGGAACAAGAAGAACTTACGTACCTTATATATAAGAAGGATTTTATAGGAGTACAGTTATATATTTAAGGACCCTTAGTCCTTACCTAGATAGTTCCTTCCTTATAGTAATTTTTTAGAATATAATTAGAGTTAATTTATTAGGCAACCACTCTACTAGTTATTATTACGTTATTAACTACTTACAATACCTACACACCTAGCCTATTAACAGAACCCACCGTAGTACTTACAATAAGGTTCCGTTACAGTGCTTTTAGGATTATTTATTATTAGAACTAATTATAGGGGTTATTTTTAGACTAAGGAAGGTCTTATAAGCGGCGTATTAGGCTATTAAGTTTAGTACCTTATACTCCTAGTCTATATATAATTTTAAAGTTAAAACTAGAGAGGAATTTATTCTAATATACTTAGCGTTAGTTTAGCTGCTTTATAGTTATAAAGTACCTAAAATTGCGATAGTCCGTAAGGACTTTAGTTGGCTAGTTAGGCTCTATTAAGGAGAGTTCTAGTTAAAATTCTTTAAACGCTTATATAATTATAAGGAGTTCTTTATTATAGATCTTATAATTACACTTTTATAGTATAAGCTTAGATAAGTAGAATGCGACTAAGTAAAAGAAACCGTTATTACCTATTTAAAAGAGGATGCCTACGTTAATATAGTCTAAGGAGTTGGTTTTAAGGTAGAGTTATTATCCTAGTATAAAGTAAGCTAAGATAGGTGCTTTAGTAAAGGCATTTTTAAGGTCTTAAAACGCCTTCTCGTATTTAGGCGTCTAGGTAAAGCATAGGCACGTTTTTCTTCCTTTTATAGAAAGGCCTTTTATTCGCATTATTGCTATAAGTAGTGCTACTACACCTAAGAAGTTATATATAAATTTTCAATAGAAGTTAGCAAAACTAAGGAAGGCTTATACGTCCTTAATGCAGTTAGGGGCTTACTATTTAGTAATTATATATACCTTCTTAGGGTCCATATAGATACCTTTAGTAGTAATAATTAGTTTAAGGTATTTTACTTCTATAACTAAGAATTCGTATTTTTTTTAAATTAATATAAAGTCCTATGTCCCTAAGACGCTGTAGGACCTTTTAAACGTGTTTAGTATGCTTAAAGGGGTTATCGCTATAAATAAGTATATTGTCTAGGTACGCAGAGTAAAAGTCGTTAAGGTAGTTCTATAAGGCGTTATTAATATAGCTTTAAAAGGTACCTAGGCCATTATATACGCTAAAGGGTATAATAGTATATTTAAATTAGCCAAAGCGCGATATAAATGTGGTTTTCTATTTATTATCTTCCTGTATTTAGAAATAG
>Ga0307515_10005649_pt1 | contig 25258 bp, 25 predicted proteins | sample 17_EM_MG_FD_194513 | JGI IMG/M metagenome (GOLD analysis project Ga0307515, IMG submission 194513) | Populus trichocarpa ectomycorrhiza microbial communities from riparian zone in the Pacific Northwest, United States - 17_EM | ecosystem: Host-associated > Plants > Roots > Unclassified | place... | reverse complement strand
TAGGTACCGTCGCGTCTATCATATTTTAGGGGTACACACACATAGGTAGGGAGGCCGCTCAGAAGAATGAAGAACAATATAAAATGCGAAGGAAGTAACGATGATGAAACCAGACGTCGGACGCCGAGGGTTTCTGTCTTGTCATCGTTCCCAGCGCCAGTTCCATGTCGTCATTCTACGTTGCAATAATAATGCATTTGATCTTTCCCACCTCTTTAATACCCGGTTCGATTTCGAGTACGCGAGAAATTGCCAGAATTGTAAGAAAGAGAAGGTAAAGATAATGAGACCATCATGATTCAATCCAAGCTTTTACTATACATGCGATTTCTAGCAGCAGATCTTTGCTTCCCCGAGCGGAATCGTCAATAAATCCCATTGTCCATTGGTCGAGTACTGGTCCTCAGTGCCACGGAGAGGCGGCTGCTGTGATGAGGGGTTTTTTATTTTTATTTTTTCCTCCCGGGGCTCACTCACTTGTTGGGCAGTAAATCGCAGGCCTTTCGTACATGCATCGATGTGCGCTTACGGGGTCGGTCCTCTGTCCGCAAAGGTTTTTTCCCTTTTACTCTTCCCACAGGAGTGCCCGCTAGCTCGCCAAATGCCAGATGCCGCCAAACGCAATAGCTCACTAGCTCTCCTGTGGGAAGGCTGACTCACTCACTCAAATTATCGTTAAACACCCAGACACGGACCTGAACGACCAGTTCACGGAGCGCACCCGCTGACCCATCCGTAGACCAACACCGATAGACACCCGCCAGCAGACCTGACTGAATATTTAGTAGCGCGTGCCTGCTAGCTCACTCAACATCGAACCCGTTGCTTCTGGCACTACGTTATCGATAGGGATCTAGCCAATAAGAGGCTCTCGTTCGAGCCTTTGTGATGAGAACTGCAACAACCTAAGGTTATTTAAATTGCCGATTTCGCCTTCTTAATAGGAGGAACCGTATATTTAGTTTTCTTTACAAGATTAATATCATTAGAGAATGTTCGTGGCATTTTGGGTACATAATTTTGCTAATAAAGTCACGATATTTACATGTACATCTGACACCGGTGTTCATGCACGAGCCAGATTGGCGTTGCGCCTCAACGGGTTAGGGGATAATACCAACAAACCCCACGCACCAACCGAGCTTACAAAGCAGGTGCGCGCACCATCGCGCGGCATCCCCCGTTGACGCTGTCCACTAAAGTTTATATAGCGATAACTAAGAATGCTCCTGCAACCCTCAGTCGTCGCGAATGAATGCGCGCCATACAAACTTTGGTGGACAGCGTCAACGGAGGATGCCGCGCGATAGTGCGCACCTACTTTGTAAGCTCGGTTGGTGCGTGGGGGTTGTTGGTATTACAAGGGGGTAACACGAACGGGGCAGACGCCCTCCCTGCTAGTATACTAGCAGAATAATACAGCCCAACCATTTTGCAAGGGCTCGCTTATTTTAAAAACACACTAGTAGGGAGGGCGTATGCCCCGTTTGTGGTACCCCCTTGTATAAGTGCACTCGGAGGTATCAGACATTGGGGACAATCCTTTCGGAATGTCTGACTTCGCTAACTACTCTACTGGCCAGGGCTACAGCCGATTTGACAGTTCCGCTCTCCCCCACTTCTTCACTCCTACAAGTGAGGTTGACGTTGCTCAAAGCTGGACTTCTGACGCCCAGACTTTTTCTGCGCCCACTTCGTTGAGTTTGGATACTGCGAGCGAGTCGACGCCTCTCTCTGCCGGTCAACATGATTCTCAGAGAACATCTAATACCGATCAAGTATTTAGAAGCTTTATGTCTGCTTCAATAATGTTGCCAACATACAGCGTCATAAGCAATCCTCAACATGCGAGCATTGCTGAAAGCGATTTTACTAAGCAATCGACCTATTTTATAGATATCTTAGAGTTAGTATACCGCAATACGCCTAAACTACAACGCTAATATTTAAACCAGAGTTGAAAAAGAAGAGTCTATAGCCAGATTAATAGCCGCACCTTCTATTAAAGACGATAATTTGGAAGAGGAGGGGGTTTTATTAAGCCAGAGCTCAGCAGCCCAAAACTCCTTAGAGGAGGTCGAGAGAAAGTTAGCGCGTACGCATCCTCTCTATCAGGCGCAGCCAAAAGAAGATAATCTTTATCACTGCCCCAACGAGGGCAAATCTGGATGCACTCACAAGCCTACAAAGCTTAAGTATAACTATGAGTAAGCTCTTATATTTTAATTTCTTTTTTAGGTGCAGGGTAACTAATTTATTAATTAGCGAATACGTCGACTTCCACCTAAGACCCTTTAGGTGCAAGGTTAAGTCTTGTGTAGGAGTCCAATTCTCCTCTACTGCATGCCTCCTTCGACATGAAAGAGAAGCACATGGAATGCATGGACATGGCTCTAAGCCTCATCTATGCACTTATAAAGATTGTGAGCGGTCACTGCCTAATAATGGGTTTCCTAGACGCTATAACCTCTTCCACCACATGAAGCTCGAACACGATTATACTGGCTCTACTTTCCCACCTGAGCAGGTTACACCACCAGTCCAACCAGCACAACCTGGACCCAAGCGCCATAACAGCACTCACAAGCGCAAGCCAGCCCCTCTAGTTGAGGACATGACCAAGAAGCGCCAAAAGGCGACTACTACCAAGGCTCCATCAGCTGCCACTCCAGCTGCTTCTACCCATGCCGCTGTAAACGCCTGTGGAGTTGGCTTGTGGCGGGGGGAGGTCAGTATAGTTCCGGGTTGTTTTGATTGGGAAGAGAAGAGAAGTGGAGAAGCTTACAGCCCGGATGTTGATGAGCAGGCTAAGAACCGGCTCGCAGGTGTTGATGTCGATGAATTGCATTTCGAGATGGACGGGCACACCGGGGTGGCCTTCGGTGACGTTTTGACGGACGAGCTCGCTGAGGACGTAGTATGGCCCGATTGTTATCTCAGGAGACAAGATGCAGCTTGTGTTGGCGGAGAACAGGACCGAGGGGTCGGAGCTGCTGATTGAGCCGGTCATGTTGTGGTTGACCGTCTCAAACTCCTCCAATGCAGCAAGATCGCGGCGGTGGATGTAGGGTTCTATGGAGATGTCAGATTGCAGTCCTTCAAAGCGTTTGGTACAGGTAGGAATTCTCACGGTTTGGAGCGGCGACACACGTGCCGCACGAAGTCTTTCAGCTGTGGCAGCCCGTCGTACAATAGGACAAAGCTCGCGCCTTCACGGTCCCACATATTTCCCCAGCGAACGCGCGGTCTTGATAGCTAAATTATGACGTATTTCAACCTCACGCTTGACCTGAGCGTGGTCATGATGCTCTCCTGGATGGGCTACAACTAAGCTAATAAGTGATGCGGCCACTATGGCGGCCGTGAATGTAGAAAAGTTGACCATCTTAAATACAGAAAGAAGGTAAGAAGACTCAATGGAAGTAAGAGAAAGACGGCGAGGACAGATAATGAAATTGACGGGTGCAGAGTATCACCGTTATATACTAGATTAAAAAAAGTGTGGAAATAGCACACATTCTATAAGCCAGACCCATCCTGGTAGACTATTTCCCAGGTCAGAGGAGGGGAGCAGCGTTTACAGGACATCTTCCAATCAGAAGCATTCAGCTACGCGATTTCTGGGGGGGCGATGATGAAAACTCCTCCCGTACGCAATGCCAATCGAAACAGCGATAAAGATGGAGAACCAGTCAAAATGCCATGATGAAAGGAGGAATTACCCAACCCAGGACTAGTAAGGAAACATCAACCACAAGATGCGCCTGTAAAACAATCTGATAAACCAATGATGATGCGGGTATTTTGCAGTGGCACAGCACATGTCCTACCGGGGAACTCTAAGAACCTTCATACTGACTCGTACGTGAGCACTTACATTGCCCAACGTTTGCAGGCTAGCCGCCGGGAGGAGATGACTGCATTGGACTTTCCGCCGAAGAGCCAAGACATTCCGTCCTTAATGCCTAGGGACAACAGCAGCGGATGAAGCTCGGTTGTCCAAATCTCGGATACTACTGTGACGGGGCGGGCCGTGGAGAACGACGACGACGGAGTGGATTTGCCAAGACCCGGTGGTTTTACCTGAACCTGTTTGCTTTCAGGACGATTGTAAAATTCTAGCCCTGGTAAACCGCCCTGAGCGTGCAATGAGGCTCATGACGACCGACAAATTCTCCACGCAGCTCTTCAGAACCCGGCGTGCCACGAGGTGTTTTACCCGGCATTTCATCTTCAATGCCGGAATAGCAGGTTGTCCACCTGAATCGGACTTACTTGTTACCGTCTTAGTTACCTACCTTGACTCGTTCACTGACTCGGTCACCGACTTAGTTTACTACCCCTCTACCTTTCTCATGCATATATAGAGGCCCTAGAGCCACATTCAATAGACAGAATCCTCATCCTTTATTGTCCGTTCAACACAGGCAAAGAGACGTGAATCGCAGCTGAAAGATGTCATTGCGGGCCAAGCCCACCAGACAGCCTCAATTAACATCAAACATATTTTAGAAGGGATTGGCTGACGAAAGGCTGGATTCAAGGGCCGTCTAGCCTTGAAACGTTCAGATGGAAAACTTGCCAGGTCCCGAGCCTGAATAGTCTACCGCAGTGCTTATGGAATATCGAGAATCCCCCACACTAAGACGATAATAAACGAACATCCATAGTCTTAGAATGCCTTCAACGCCTCGTTCAGCCACTTTTAGGCTAGTTTCATCATTTCCTCGGAAGAGATGAGCCTTATTCACCATCAAGAATAATGCAACCACCTATTCCTAGCAAAGGAAACTCTTTAGAATGTATCTACATACGCAAAGTTCATAGACATATAATTCAATAATTGCTGCTTCTTTGGCAACATCTTTTCGTCTGGAACAAACTTTTTCATTCCATTCAAGTCCCCAAACATTCGTCCAGAACGAACATTCAGCTCCTCTCCAGATTAACCTTCCAGTCTCTCCAGAACACCTAGACCTTTATACCACCTCCTCCCCTCCTCAAACCCACCTCCTCTGTTCCCCCGGGATCCTTCCACCCCCCTTCTATCCGTCTCCCCAAAGCCCTCCTCAGAACCCACTCCTTACTACTAACCCCCTCTCCGTCCTCCTCCAACTCCCCCCTCTCCCTCAACGCCTCCTCCACCACCTTCCCACCCCTGAGCGCCCTCAAAACCACCTCATCCTCCGGCCTCGAAAAATACACCAAACTATACCTCGTCTCACGACCCTGCACACCAGGCGACGGCACCACGCGATGAACATTACTCGTCAGCACCCCCGCACTAAACTTGACAAGCGCATCGCCCAGATTCACGATCGCGTGGCCCGGCACCGGGAGGACGTACGCCCAGCCACCCGCGACGTCCTCCTCCCCGTCTTTTCTGTTTCCGCTACGCGGCTGCATCCCCTCTGGCAGCCGCACCTGCAGCCCGCCTAGCCGGTTGAACAGCACGGTGATGCTGCCGAAGTCCGTGTGCTCGCCGAACGCTATCTTGCGGTCGTCTGGCGGCTGCGGGGGCGCGCGGACGAAGCGGATTTGGTCGCCGGAGGAGGCGGTTAGGCGGTGGAGAGAGGGGAGAGTGGAGGGTGGGAGACCGAGGCGGGTGCTGAGGAGGCGGAGGAGGAAGGTGCAGAGAGCGTGGGAGTGGGAGATGTAGGAGGCGAAGAGGGGGCGGTGGGGGGTTAGGAGGGAGGGGGCGGGAAGGGGAGGAGTGAGGGAGAGGATATCGCCTTTGGAGATCTGGAGAAGTGATTGATTAATTAAGGATTATTGAAGTTGTAGACCATAGAGGATATAAAGATGTAGAGAAGCATTAAAGTAAAGAAAGTTGGCAGGGAGAAATTTTTGAAATACTAGAAAACAGTCTAGTATCAGGATATGCAATACTCCTGTGAATATCCCAGCAATTGCTTAACAGCCCTCAAAGAATCAGACTTCTTATCCAGCCAACCTCAGAAATCTCACAAATATCTTTTCAGGAATTCAATGAACACTCACAAACCTACTCAACCCACCAAACCCCATAATCCTATCTTTCCAGGAAAATAAAAGGAAACGGAGAAGAGGAATAAGAACTCACATTATAAAACTCATTCCGATCCCTATTCCCTTCCTTATCCACAAACCCTGCCCCATATCCTTTATACCCAAAAAAACTGCCCTGCTCCACAAAATCATACCTGGCTTTCTCTTCCACCGGTAGCTGAAAAAACTCCTCTTGCACCTTGAACAGCTTCTCCACGTCAGCAAGTAATGCATCGCCGTCCACCTCCAGCTTCCCATTCTCCTCCCTCTTCACATCATTCTGACCCATACCCCGCTGATCCACATATCCATTGTCGTGTTCCGTGTCGTCCGCTTTCTTCTCCCCATTCCGTGTATAGTTACCAGATCTCAAATCTACGTAGAAAAACCCCAGCTCGCAGCATGCTCTCCAACATCGCTCTTCCTCTTCCCCATTCCCCTCCAGCAGCTTCTTCAGCTCAATACGTAGCAGCGGGGCGGTCGGAACATCTTTCGGAAAGGGCGGGAGGCCTGGGAAGGTGACACCTTCGGGGGAGGGTGTATGTATAGTGGCGGAGTCCGCAGAGGGGGCCATGGAGATAGAGCTAGAGTAAGGGAAATGGACCATTACAGAGGACTGAAGCTAGGTGAGTATGGGCGAAAGGACAAGAGCAAAGCCACCAGTAACTATGGGTGCCGAATTGAATAGTAAAGGATTGAGCAGAAAGCAATGGTGACGGAATTGAGGAAAGCAGAGATGCCTGACAGTGCTGTCGCAACAGCTTATGTCCAATTACCCCACCTCCGCATGCAGAAGCCAGCCAGCCGATTACAATGTAAGATGGATGAGTGGGGAAGACGGCAAACTACCCCACACTCCGTGGAGACAGTCATCGCAAAAGCAGGGTCCCTTACATCACACAACATGGAACACATGAGTAAACAACAAACAACCCTAGCATTAACTATCCACAACCTCAACACTCACTCCACGCTTTTCCAAACATCCAATCGACAAACTCCCTGCACACCTAGCCAAGCCAGAGCAGAGCAGTACCCATCAGCCGACGCTTCCGTCAGCCCTCCATCACCGCTCTCCCTTTCTAACACCCAAAGTTCATTGCTAGAGCAGAGACGAATGGCATTACGCTGGATTAAAGCAATGGATGGTGAGAAGCCCAAGCCGATACACTCTAAGAAAGATGTTGAGAGAAAATTACCAGAAGGCAACATCATAGCAAGACCAAGTATACAGAGAGCAGAAGCAAGCAAAACTAAAGAAAGCAAATGTTTATTGACACAATCTGATGAGAAATCGGCCGACCGGAAACAAAACTCCTAGATGCTCTCGTGACACATGCAGAGTGTTTGATGACGACCTAGGTGATGTTAATTGATGACCAATTAATGAAAGGACAATATTACTTACCATTGACAAAACGGTTTACCATCTACAACCTTGAACCATGGATGACCTTGTAATCGACAGCCATCTCTTGACCATCGTCATTGATGACAAGAACGCGGACGCTGCCACGACCATTGTCGAACGACTCTGTCAGGCGGGAGAGAAGACCGCTCTGGTCAAGGACAGGAAGACCTTGCTTGACATCGCCAGTCTCGGTCATGGCAACGACGGTACTGTCCTCACGGATGTCAAGAACACGGTACTGCTTGAAGACAGGGCCGAGCATGTTCTGGACAATGACGGATGGTGCCGGGTTAGAGATGAAGCTAGACTCCTCGTGGAGCTGCTTGGTGAAGAGGTCAACACCGAGATAACGGTGCTGTCCGGTCTGGGAAGAGGTGGTAATGCGGATGACCTGGCAAGGGCGACCCTGAAGAATCAGGAGATCGCCAATGCGGATGTGGTGACAAGGAATGGTGATGGTGTTGGGAGCCATTGTGCGAGGTTCAGAGTATGAGGACACTGATGTAACTGAAGATGAGATACGAGGAGCGACAGTAGCGGTAGGAGCAGCGGGAGTGTAATGTTCCCTGATAACCACTTCCTCACGTTCTTCTGGTTGATGATGGTGGTGGTGACGGGAACCGTGGATGGGGTGGATAATACGATCAGCTACCTTATGGAGACCGTGGCGGAAAGAATGATAGTGACCGTCTTCGTCGTAATATCCCATGTCAAGTTTGTGCTTTTTAGGGGGATCGACCGTTCTCCGAGTAGTCTTTTCTACTCGGATCTGCTCTCTTGCTGGTGCTTGAGAGCGAGAGTCAACGAATTCGACGTCTCGTTGACTGAAGCGGGCTTGTGAGGGTTGTGGAGCTGTCCTAGAGGTCTGGACGAACTCTACGTCTTGTTGATCGTAGCGAGGTTGAGCTGGTTGAGCTGTCCTGGAGGTCTGGACGAACTCTACGTCTTGTTGACCGGAGCGAGGTTGAGCTGATTGAGCTGTCCTGGAAGTGTAACGTTCCTGAACAAACTCGGCTGGCTGACCGTAGCTTGGTTGAGTATCTCGAGCTGTCTGGATACGATCCTGGACAAACTGAGCCGGTTGACCGAAGCTGGGCTCGGTGGTTTGACTTGTGTAACCTTTCTCGGCGTATCCACCGACGATAGGTCGAGTGCGTTGACGGATCTGACGTTCAGTCACGTCGATCTGAGAGGGAGCGTAGTCGGCAGGAGGACCTTGGACAGTGTTGAAGTCTCTGTCGTAGGCTTTGTCCTTGACGTCGATTTGAGCTCCGACGTAGCGTTGGAAGGGTTGTTGGTATCTGGTTGATGAGAAAGGGAGGTCAGCTTTGAGAACCGGGAAGGGATTGGGAAAAGTGGAGAAGCCGTGTTACTCGGACAACAATAAAAGAAAAGGCTAGCTCTGCGTGGCGTTCCGCCAAGCACAGGGGGCTTTTTATGATGATTCGTGGTCAATAATGCAAAACACGCACTGACTTACCGCTCTCTGCTGATCTCAACCTCGGAGACGCGGTCCTTGGGATAGCGGCGGTCTTTCTCGTAGATGCGGACCTCTTCTCTGCGCTCTTCTCTTTGAACCGGACGACGGACGCGGTCTTGTTCGTAGACACGAACCTCCTCTTCGTAACGTCGGTCGGTGCGTTCGCCGGGGACGGTCTCGGAGAAGGAAGTGAAGCTAGTTTCGTGACCTTCCCGTCCGACGTGCGAAGCCTGAGAAGGTAGGTTTACTTCTCCTTCTACCTTGACCTGTGTTGTTTGTTCTGTGACAGCGTCACTCCGATACGAGGACGGGAAGACACTGAAGGGGATCGGGACGCGGGCGTCAAAGTCCAGATTGACTGGAGTCGCGGCGTCCTTTCTTGAATGCCTCTCGAACCGTTACGGGAACAATTCGAAAGGAAGACAAGAAAGAACTTCTTGGCTCCTTAAGAGAGGGGTTCTCAAAGAAGTGAGAGGGGAGGAAGTGAAGAGCCTTTTAAGTAGCCAGCTTCAATGACTTGACTCGACCTTGAGCTTTGGTATGTGATGGGAATAACGTGAAGAAGTGCAATTGGTGCAAGATGTAGACGGTGAGGTAAGGTGGGTAGGTTGGTGAGTTGTTCTGGCGAGGAATGGAAGGGGAGCAGAAGAAGTAGCTGGGGGAACCGAGGGCGAGCTGTGGGTGGACGATTCTCGCGAAGCTGGCTGGGAGGGGGTTGGCTGGAGCTTAGGGAGCTGTCTGCAACAGGCAAGGCTTTGTTTTGATCGCCCGTCTAGCGTGTCGCACGCACAGCATCTACCAGCCCCCTATTTCACCTGGGCCGTCAGCGAACGGATGAGCGGCCTCAAAATCGCTCACAACAAACAACAAACAGCTTTCAAAACAATCGCAACAGAGCCGAGCTTCTTCGGAGATGGCGACGGCCGCGAGCTCATCTGCGAGCTTGAAACGCCGTCAATTGACCCTCCGCTGCACCAGCCAGAGCTCGCCCTCGCCCTCCAGCGCTTGTGGACCGCACTGAGTCTCGCCCAATGCTCGTGGTGCCAGTGGGTCTCACGGCTCACTCGTGGACGGAGGCCATTGGACCGGCCATCTCACATTTATGCAAACCGACGACAGTGGGTGCTCGTCCTCGGACCGCTCAGCGTCGTTTTTCAGCTGAGCACTCTCCACAGCTTCCGCACGTTCCAGCATTTCCCCAGCCTCGCGATTAAATTGCCGCCTGCCATTGGCGCACCGCTTGGGAGTCCTCGCATGTGGCTTTCTGCATCTTCCTGCATGGCAACGCGCGAAGGCTAGGCTGAGCCGGCGCTTTCCTGCCGTTCGCCTGAATGAGCTATCGGCTTGACATCCAAAGGAAAACGGCCCATCTCGGGATGTACATCTCATCTTATGCCCGATCCCCCTAGCTCAGCAAGAACCCAGCAGAATCCAGTGAGAATATTTGACCGTCGTGATGAAATGATGATCCCGTCGTCGAATCACGCATTTTCATCCCGATTCTCAAACGCTGGTTCGTGATATGCCTCCAATGACACAAGCCATGGTAGGATTCATCCCTGCTGTGAGCCTACGACGCCTTGCAGCCCCTCATGCATTAGTTTGCAGCAGCCTGGAGTTTGTCAGGCTTGCCAGGCTTGCGGGGTTGGCTATTACTAGTTCATCGCGATCGCATTGCTGATCGCATGTGGGAATGTGAAAACGGCGTCCGGTCAACGTTTAGATGGGAGATTGATATACATTGGAAGCCTAGTTACCCCTGCAAGGAAATTCTCAGAGATTTGCGTCGAGGGAGCCTCACACTCCGACGGCACTCTAAAAAACCATTAACCACGACTATTATATTATTCGCTCGGAATAGACTTATCATCAATAACTTATCATTAAGGGTCTACAGCAAGAGCAATGGGAACCAAAAGTTGGTCACATCGCCAGGTATCACCAGTTTACATTATATTACGTGATCTGGTCACTTCTTAGGGCAAGTATCATTACCAAATGTACACACCCATTGCACCGCCACCGTCAAATTCTGAAGAGAAATACCGGAAGAAAACTCTATCTTCATTCATGATGAACGAGCTGAGAAAGATTCTTGCGTGGGTGCCGAGACCCGTCCGGTCAACTCATCAGCCTGCAATTTCTTTTTCCCTTTCTTTTTCTGTAGTTCACATGTCAAACATTATACGTGCATCTCTGTCCTGGGCGAATGAATGAACTAACGTGTTCGACCTCTATTCTCTCGCTATCTACTTGGAATATTTAAGCCACTTAAATTCCTACTTATCGGTGACTGTTATTTTGGGCACTTGAACCAAGGAACTCCCACTAAGAATAGTGTTACCGTCTGGGTCCCATAGGTATTCATCCTGATCTATAACCAACATCGTCGATGCTATTTCAATGACATAGTTTAAGTATATCTACTAAATACGGTTTACGAGATCTTCGATTACCCCTGGGCTCCAATAATGGAGCTTGTACAAGCAATAAATTCAATACACCGTCTTGTCTTTAAAATGCCGATATGCATAGCAAATATTCGTTCCTCCTCCCACATCATCACCAGAATTTTGCTCCTTGCCTTCCCAATGCAATATTTTCATTGATTTACTATAGCGGCACGTCTTACAAAACCTAGATGCTCCCTTCTACAGTGACCAGCATAGTGTATAAAGCCAACAACGTTCCTTTGCGAAGGATACGGCACAAACATCACATATTGGGCCACGTTTGCGCTTGGTGTACAGAAATTAACCGGGAGCAGATTAGTCCCACCGTCCTGGTCTCAGTATATTGTACCGTAACACCAATACACCACAACACGAACAACTAGTGACCGCGCATCAGGCAGGCCGCAAGTTCTCCGCCCCACATTTTCCCTCCTAATGTAAAGTCGGAACCATATAATGACGCCGGCACGTACATTTACTCTCAAGCAAACTCCTAAACCACCAGGTCTTATATCACTAAACAAGCCGCTCTCACTTAAAGACATGACCTTCTAGTTTCAAAGAACCGCAAGTTCTCCGTCCCACATTTTCCCTCCTGGCTCGCGGCGAATTCATGGTAGGCTGGAGTGACTCATGAGCAATATTTTCACCCTTACCTTTAAATTATCCCAATAATAACTGCCTGGCTCTAGTGAAGGACAGTGCTATCATGTCATTGCTACTGATTATCTTCTGATGCTGATGATGGTAATCGGTACCCCAGACAAGTGACACTCATCACCATGAGTAAGCTAACGATGATAGTCAACACCGACTAATTCCACTTAGTAGTCCCACACTGGGTGTAGCACCCGTTGGGGCGCTAGAGGGAATCTCAGAAAATCCGAGAAGTCTTCCTTAGAATAAACCAAGGCAAAGTGTGACCAAGCAAAAAATTCTTGAATATCCAGCCACTCATCAGAATCAGAATCTTCTAGAGATTCTTGAGGAGTTCCACCCGCTGGCATGAAAACGGAGCCCTTGATGCCCATTTCTACCAAGACTCTTGCATCATTTGTTACACGTAAGTTCTCCCCCTAATTCTGACACCTCCAGCTGGCGACTCTCCGTACATCTCGACGATTACTTCGTGGAGACAGCGCAGGCAGAGTTTGTCCCATATGATCCGGTTCTTCGCAGTTGGTACTTTGAAAGACTCTAGCTAGAATCCAAATCCAGAGCCTTGGTTTTCCTGGCAGTTTCTCCAGTAGCATTTCTTAAGCCATGATTAGTGTAGTGGAATTGGTTCTATGGTTGATCTCTCTCACGGTATCTCCAGAAATTTCGCGCCATGTGTTTAGAAATGATGCCATACGTCAAATAATATGAGGAACACTAAAAGCTTTTCGCAATGCGGTAGGGCCAACAGAAGAGGACGGAATTCTTTATCTCATTTGTCTCAAGGCAAACTGATCGGTAAGGTGCCAGACCGCCATGCATTTCGGAAACAATGAGTCTGAAGAAGCAGTCTAGAATAAAGGATGTATGAGAACCTACAATTTCAGTGATTAATGACTCGACAAAGCTCTGGTAAAGCCTATCCGAGTGCATGAGCAATATATAAGAAATGCCACTCCTGTTTTGGTAATCTTGGAGACCGAAGCCGGCCACTCAGGGAGGATCTTTGATTGCTTAAGATAGTGAGTGCGGTACAGGAAATTCCTTGGGTTCCGAATATGACTATTTTGTGAGCCAATTGAAGCAAGACCCAAAGGTGGCTGAGGAAGCCTCCAAGCGGTTTCGCACTCCTTGTAACACCACTAGCTACTTAGCAAATGTCCTTTCCTAAAGCCTCCCCATACATAAATAGTAGTGTAGACAATATCTCCCGAAACGGCAGATGCAACAAAGGGATACCAGGACATGACGTGATAAATCCGACTACGCCGGACTGACCCAGGGCGTATGTTAGTAATCATTCATCATCTCACTCTCATATTATTTGTCTCCATAACAGCATAAGGCACATAAGGTGCAGCATAGATGAGGTGCTCTGAACGATGATTTGAGTTAAGCGCAAATTCTGAAAAACTGGGAATGCAATAATTAAGTAGAAGAAGAAATTCGACGGCAACGGCGGATGTGTTTGAAAGTCATATAGAAAGATGGAATATTGCTGATCCAGGGTATGCCATAAGCCTTTAAGATGTCGGATAACATATAATTCAATTTCCAAAAGAAGTGGCCACGGGGGATCTGTCAAAGCATTCAGTATTATTGTAGGCCGCCTATTTATGGATATATGGAAGTTGGATTCCAGGAACAGGCAACTGCACAGTATTTAAGTTGAAAAAAGCGGTTAGGCAATAAAGTTTCTATGCAGCGGTGAAGCCAGTCACGCAGCGCCAGCATCATACCAATCACATGGCAAAGTCATCCATTAATTTCCTATATTCGCTTGTTCAGGCTAGAGTAGTATTATCTTTCTACGAGTATCGAGGAAGTTTTATGTGTTTTGACATGGATATGGCTTATAGTTAATCGAGTAAGCTGCCCTCAGAAATAGGCTTGGGCTTATGGTGGGGCGGAGTGAAGGTCTCTTTCCACCTCCACCTTGACTCAGGTGGTGGATCACCCGAGATATCAATTAGTAAGTTGTTGTTGGCTTGAGTGACTGATACCTTGGTAGGAGTAGTGGAAGCAGGCACCACGGAAGCGGTAGTATGAACTCCGAATAAGCTCCACGAAGCTTCATCGTCTAGTTTATTCCGAGCTTGTATAGTAGCTTCCTGTAAGGTAGTTGATTGTAGGGTAATAGCAAGCTGGCGGTTAGCAGTGTCGTGGACTTGAACTCCACCATTCGCGAAATTTTGCCAGTCCACTGCTTCTGAGCCAGAGGAACCGGAGGATATGGTTAGCCTTGGTACTGTTATTTGCTGCCTTGCAACAGTCTTCATAACAGCCCTGACTCCAGTATCGTTTTTGTCGCAGATGGTGCAACGATGGGGGTCGCAGCAAACAGCTGAGCACAGATGCCCGCAGTCGAGTGTGGTTTGACATCTTTGAGTGCAATTGATTGCCGAGTGTGGGAACCTTAAATTTTAATCAGTGAAATGAATTCACAAGGGGCGAGGATAACTCACGGGTGGCATCGTAACATGCATATGTGTCCGCACGGAAGGTTGCTGCGGCACTTTCTCTCACAGCCACCATTGATCATAGCCCAATCATCCGGTTCTAAAGCGAAGTCATTACTCAAGTTCGTATAACAATGGCGTATTACGCTTACCTTTAATGAAAGTCATCCGTCCGTGTTTCTTACATTGTAGAGGAAGACGGAAGCCGAGACGCTTCGCGGGCCCTGTCTTTGGCGTGCTTCCCCGCTTGTCATAAAACGTTTCGACGACACCGACCCAGGTTAGGCTTTCTTGGCATAGGAGCTCGCCATTGCCGAAAACGTAAAGGCCTCTCTTAGCCCGAGACAATGCAACGCAAACACGATTATCAACATTGAGGAAACCGATCTTGAATTTGTCATTGCTGCGGACAAGTGATAAAAGGACAATCTCATTTTCTTCTCCCTGGTAGGAGTCAACGGTGACTACTTTGAAGAAGCTGTGACTCTTCAGATTTGGGTGTTGGCGAAGTGCTCGAAGGATGGCTTTCCTTTGGCCGTTATAAAAGGTCAAGATAGTGATGTCGTCAATATTGATACCGTTGTATACGAGATAATCGAGGAAGCCAACGATCATTTCGACTTCTTGGAGATTGCATGATGACATGTTCGAATCTTGCGTCTCTGGCCATTGGTGTGTGAAGAAGAAGGAATTACAACCACCCATCCCTTCAACTGGAGGACGGTTTTTAGGATCTTTGACGACAGGATGATCTGAAATATGATCTCCATAGATTGGCTTGAGGATACGACGAATTTCAGGGATCATGCGACGCTGTCGTCTCAAGCTATCGAATTCGACTTCGTTATTGACCATTCTCTCGAAAAGAGACATGTTGAAATTGAACGGCTCCCCCTCGTGTTCTTTGACTTGACAGTGAGGGCGAAGTTGCTTGTGGTCACCGACGAGGATGAGATGCTCTAGGGAAGGCATGCATGCCGCGATAATAGGCGCTTCAAGTGTCTCCGCTGCTTCCTCGACGAGGACCACTTTCGGGTTGAGACTGGCAACTAATGCACGGTATTTGCTTAAACCGGTTGTCGTCATACCAATGACCTTTTGTTGCTTGAGGAGGGCGCTGTCTTGCTCCCACATATCAACACGGCGCTGTAGAACGTACAGCTCATATCTTCGTGCCTGCTGACGGAATTCCACAAGAATAATATCTTTTGCCCGACGTTGGAGGTAGCGATAGATCGGGCCTCTCATCCTATAATGGATTTTGTAGAGGTCTTGCTCTTCAAGGAGTTGACGAACTTTACCATCTTTTACTAGGTCAACTAGCTTTCCAGTGTAATTGTCTCCGAGAAGAGTAACGGGTCCTTTCAAAGCCTCGATGTCGTCGTCATCCTTGGCAAATGTCTCAGCCTCAAGCTCCTTCAACTGCTCAAATTCAAGGTCGGCTTCCTCAAATTCAAAGCCGAAGTCCTCTGGGCTGACGGTGCGCGGTACGGGGATGAGGGATTTACCCATCCATAGTTCCATGTGAATGCTTAGAGAATCTTTCTGAACTCCCAACATGCTAGCAGCTCCAGTCTCCAGAGAATCCGCTTGAGCCTGTGTGATCAGACCTAGCTTATGCAACAATATGTGATCTAGTGGGCCTTTGTTAGCTTCAAGTGGTGACAGAAGCAGTTGTAAGGTCTTCGTGATTTCTTTCAGGCGCTTCATAGCAGTGCCTCGAAGACCACCGCCAACGGGCGGCTTGGATGTGGCCTGCCGAACTTCAAATAGTGTTCTTTTCTGAATGACGTCTTGGTCCTTAGACCTGCCTCCGAGTCGGACAAAATTGGGCTCGAATTGAGCAACATGCCTAAGTAACTGATCTAGTGCATGGTTTGTCTGACATGTGACAATGACGGGGGGATCTCCCATTGTCATATTGCTGAGCAACGCCTTCAAAGCCACGACAGACACATGGGTTTTTCCGGTGCCTGGAGGTCCTTGGATTATTGCAAGACGCTTCGTAAGAACTCGTTTCAGTGCAGTGGACTGAGATTTGTCAAGCCCCGTAGTAGTCGTATCTGGCCAGTCTTCAAGAATGTTCACATTCTCAAATGAGGAGGCATCCTCGATAGCCACGATGGAACTAAGATTCGTATGAGGCTTATTCATGACGTATTGTGGTGCTTTGACATTCTGTTGGACTTGAACAAGGTGTTCTGATAACGGGAATCTATTGGTGGTTAGATATCTTCTTATTCAGAAAACATCGCATACTTACGGCTCTCTCATCAACTTTTGCAATGCCAACATAGTGTGGCGACTGGCTTCGTAAAATCCAGTTCGTTCCTCAACCATCATCCATGATACAGATGGGTCGATCTCAATCTCTTCAGGTCTGGCAAAGAATAAGTCAACCTCTGGGGGATTCTGTTCTAATGCGGCCAATGGTCTCGCCGCCACTGTCGCGAGTATACATTTCGTTCGAAAATTGTCGGTCTCGGGAGTCAAAGCAACTAGAGACCCGGCGACTAATCTTTTCGACTGATCCCAACGGATCATCTTCCCTACTCTCCTGAGTGAGAACGCCACGCGGATTGCCAGCCCTCGAGGTGAAAATATTACTGAGCTGATATGGACCTTGCAGATGTTAGTGGATGGCTGCTTTGGAATCGTAGCATGCTTACCTGTTCATATATACCGACTCCATTACCATATCCGGATTCCGGCAAATTAAAAGGGTCTGCTCTGATTTGACCCACTGCCTCTCTCAACGGTTTGATCGTGTCTTCTCTCAAAAGATTGTATTGAGAGCTCAGATACTCCTCCGTCGAGCTATACGGACCTAAGATCTTGTTGACTTGTAGTGGAGTATCTCCGTTTTCGCTGATGATATTCTGGCCCTCATCAGGGATATCAAGTATTTCGGTGGAGGTCGGGATCTCCGATCGTGCTAACCAGGCTCCACCAGTCAAGGGCTGACTGGGGATCTCAAAGTATTGACGAATCTGGGTGCTAAATCTAGCTTGTTGAGGCGGAGGAGACGTGAAAGGGATAAGAGGAGGCTCGTAACTCTGAGTGGTGTGGCGGATGGAGAAGCGTTCGCTGATATGCTCATTCATTTCTGTGCATTCAATGTTATTAGCCTTCCGTTCATAGTCCAACTCGTGGACTGCGATGTGGTTATTTTGCATTCGTGATCTGTTAGAGAACATAGAGTGTGGAAACTCTGGAGGAAATGGCAAAGGCTAGGTTTGATGAAATCTAAGCTAGGAGACAACAAAGCAGCTCAAATGGTCCTTCTGAATGTTTGGAAAGCTGATCTTATCACATTGACCGCCATTTGGCAATCGATTATTGAGCCCACCGGGTAAGATCTTCACACTGAGCTCAACTGATGTCGGCGATGGATCTGTTCAAGCGCCTAGTGACATGACACTGTGCTGAATAACCATGACAAGTCTCACCAATCACCGTGGAGCACGCAAATGCTTAAAGGAAATCATCTGACCAATGTGTCAACTCACCTTCATCTAGCTCTCTAGCATCTTTCGACTGCCCAACTTCAATTAAATTTGAAAACATGTTTGTTGACAAATTCGCGGATTGAGGTTCTGGAGAAAAGTCATTAGTACAGAAGGAAACCCCAACGGTCGAAGTGAGGAGCATTCTCACCTGCGGTGACTGGGCTTGGAGATAGTACGTTTGCTGTGAAAAACCAATGTCAGCATTCAAAGAGTCATGCGGCTATTCTCTAGCCAACCGTACCTTGCCAGCTTTGCACATTCGGATATATCCCATTCATAGTTGGTAGAAACTGGCCGTATCCGTCCTCGTGGATCGATCGAGACGGCTCTCCAGTCATTATTGATGAGTCTGTTGCATCGTGGCTCGCCTGCGGTGTTGAGCCGATAGGCGGGGGCGGGAAGTAATGAATAAACTGCGGATTTGGACGAGTCATGGCTGTTTAAGAATCTTAGCTGAGGAGGAGGGGGAGAAACGAGCAAGGTGTTCACCGGTTATGACCAATTAGTGCGATGCTGGAGGAGGAAAAGACAGCTCAACCGAACGTACCGTACATCAGCGATGAGTCTTCTAAGGAAGACTTCTAAAACGTTGAGCTTCCTGTCAGATGGAAGCAGAATGAGTGATGAAAGGCCTCGAGAGTTTTAGCTTTGGAAAGATTGTTTACATCTGAGATGGATCACCTGATTCAACTTTTTGAGTGAATGAAATGATGGATGTGGAAGGGACTATTCACGTTGGGTGAGCAATAAAGCGAAAGCCAATCTGAGAACCAGGAATCATTCTAGACGCTGTATTGGCTAAGAAAATAGAGTCTGAAAAGTTTCGGGTCAAGGAGACAATATATAACGCTGGAGGAATTAGGGAAGTCCAAGCACTTTGAAGACGATTGCGAGCAAACTCTGCAATGACTGGGAAGGCACGACAGCTCAATCAACCCACGCACGTTCCATGATGGGAAAGAAGAACATAAAGGGAATCTATGGCATACGGCAAGGGACGAAGACATAATATGAGACAATCGAAGCTCTAGACGGAGCTGCATTGGCGGGATGTGTCGAGAGTAAGGAACAGAGGATAGCAACTACAGAAAACCTCTTCAACTTAGACCTGTTCTGCATGAATCAAGTTCCAGGACTCCTGAGCTTTGTGGGACCATGTTTCTACGTGTCTCAATCTGTTTGTTCTTGCTAGCTTGCTAGGGGTTCACTCGAAACTGCAGGTTCCACCGCATGGAGAACTTCATGAATTGAAATCTAGCTTCTCTCCCCGAATCTCTCATTTTTCGGGAGTAAGGCGTTGTATGTTACGGATAACACTCCAATCTACGCCTGTAGATGTGGAAAGAGATGATGTTGAGGCTGAACATGTCCAAAGAAGTTTGCCTAGAGCAGACCCCGGCCCACTCAGTCCCCGCCGTCAGCGGTCTTGGCGAAATACCCACGCGCGACCTCTAACAATTTCGACGGAGAGAGAAAGGTACATACACAAGTTTTCATTCATACTGATATTGCAAGTTCCTCTTCACCATACCTGGCTGCTCGGAAACCATCTATAGTCTTTCATTGAATCTTGTAAACTATTTTTTATCTCCGTTAGCGCGAACGGGCTCCTCCGCGTCTACACCTCCGCGCTAAGCTCCGAATTGATGGACAACGCCTAGCAAGATGGTGAGCTTCGAATATGATGACGATAATGGAGCCGGTTTGCATCCATACTCTACGCAGCTAGTCAATCACTAATACATTAAAAGGCTCACCCGGGACGAGTTCCGAGAACGATGTTGACGAGGCAATGGAAGATGCCGATGATGTCGATGCAGATGCCGACGCCGAAGGAGATGTAGATGCGGATGCTGATGGAGATATCGATGCTGAAGGAGACAATGATAATGATGAGGATGAGGGAGATAATGACGACGAGGACGAGCAGGAGGATACTGATTCACCCTCACACTCCCAACACAGAAGTAGACCTTCAAATTCTGGCCATATTTCTCTTCCAAATGGCGTTCCTGGGACTCCCAGACAGCCAGGAACTGGTGAGGGCAGTGAACTCTACCCGAATCCCACAGTCTTGTTGACATCTCCCTCACCACGAGCTGCATCTGTATCCTCAGCCACCGGGCTACCATTCCGACCCAGCGTACGCCCTGAAGCACTTACCGCACCTGTTTACGATATTGTGCCTACGATTGCCGCGCCTCACAGTACCTCAATCAACGCTATAACAGCGACTCCAGATATGCGATGGGTTTTCAGTGGTGGAGCGGATGGTTATATAAGAAAATTTAATTGGGTGGACACGGCAAATGGGAAGCTAGCTCTTACGGTTGCGCAACGGCACCCGTTCGTTGACAGCGTTACCAAAGCGGGAGTTTTGTTGAGTTACTGGGAGAACGAGGAAGGGTCAGGTACGGTAGCTGACTTCAAGAGTTTGTGGGATGTACTAATTTATGCTTTGCAGACCGAAATGCAGCAGACGAACCGGTAAACTTGTCTCCTGTATATTCCCTTGCTGTACATCACCAAGGCCTCTGGCTCTTATCTGGACTGGACTCTGGTGGCATAAATCTACAGTCTGTTCGGCACGAAGAAGGGAAACGGATAGCTTGCCTTCGCAAGCATACCTCGGCTGTCTCCGTCCTGACATTGGCCCAAGATGAGAAGTCGGTACTTTCGGGCAGCTGGGATAAGACAATCAATGATTGGGATCTCAACACTGGACAGGTCAAACGCCGTTTTGAAAGTAGCGGTGGTCAAATATCTGCGATTGAACAGCGTCCACTATCGAGTCTGCCGGTTCCGATAGACAGTGGCCCGGCCATTATCTCGAATGGTACTTTCTCTTCAAACAATGCTGCCAAGCCTTTAACAAATGGTGTTTTACCTAACGGTGTTTCTGCATCGGCTAGAGGAAGTCTATCTCGTCCAGAAGAGAATGGTAACGAAGATGCACAAGGTTCGCCTGAAGACTCCCTGTTTGGCGACAAGGACTCTCTCTTTGGAGATGACAAGGACCCATCTGGCGGAGCATCTGCAGTTCCTGGATTCGCCGATGATGAGGATGATGAGTTTTCTAGGGCTATCGCAAACGGAATACAACAGCAAGAAGATGAAGATGCCCAGGGAGATATGATGGATGTAGGAGGTCCGGTACAGCCACTTGAGCTTGAACCCGAACCAGGTCCAAGCAATGAATTACCTTCCGTTCAGACCGAGCCTGTTATGAATGGAGAAACAGATTCCCAGACTACAGGTACATTGAACGGACTTCCGCACTCCGAGGAGACGTCTACGATCGCTGGCAGCGCCAATGGTGCTTCTACTCAAGCCGATCAACCTCCTTCATCGGATACTACTTTTGTTGATGCTTCTATTGATGGAACATTAAGAATATGGGATCGACGGCAGTCAAATCCAATTGCTCGAATTGTCCCATCACGATCTACCCCACCATGGTGCATGAATGCGTGCTGGTCACCCGATGGGAATTTTATCTACGCCGGGCGGAGAAACGGAACAGTGGACGAATATAGTCTCCACAAAGGTCTTAGGGAACCAAGACGAACGTTCAAGTTTCCAGGCGTTAGTGGTTCTGTTAGCGCTGTGCGAGCCATGCCTAACGCAAGGCATTTGGTGTGGTGAGTTAATCGCTCTCCACAAATTTCAAATTAATTACTCACTCATGGTTTTTAGCGCATCTTATGACATTCTCCGTCTCTATGATCTGAAAGAACAAGAAGGAAAACATTCAGCAGTTCCTTATCTCATTGTTCCTGGCCATCGCACGGGCGTCATTTCGCAGCTTTATATTGATCCGACTTGCACCTTTATGATTTCTACTGGCGGAAATAGAGGATGGGAGGGTAGTTCAACGGAGGTATTGCTTGGTTATGAGATTGGGATTGGAGCTTGACGCATTGAAATATACCCATGATATTCGCGGCGTTGAGACGGATGCCGCATGGCGGGCTTTAGCGTTGCGGTTTGTATACTATATTTCATTTGTAAACTGCCAAAACTTTCGCAGTTTCAAAAATCGTCTGGCAAATTTTCGGGTTTATAAGCCGATTCTACCATTTCCATGTCTGATTTGCGGAACTTGAATAAAGAGCAGTTCATTGATTCACTGGCGATTTCGTCTAAGGCTTGTTAGTTCTCCTACCACTCAACTCCGGCCTTCCTTCTATGGTCTTAGCTCTAACCTCTTTCCAGCAATCTAGAGCTAAGACTGTCACGCTAAGTTTATCGCGGGGATTTTTGGTGCGTTTCATACTCTCCTTCGATTTCAGAGCGAAACTACCGGATCGAGCAACTATCACCATCTTCCTTCCAACTCACTGACAGAGCAACAACTTTTTAGATACCCCAGACCTTCCCAGTAGCCGGGTTACGAAATGCCAGAGTACAAAGGAGTCACCATCAAAGTTACGACGCAGGAAGGGGTTGAGCTAGATGAATATGGCGTCAAGTCGATGACTAGGCGTAATTTTTGCTCTGCCTACGTGCAATCCGAAACAGATGTATCGTTCAAGATATCCTTGACACCGGATATCAGCTTCTTTGAAGAGGGCTGTCACGAATCTCCTGGATCGCGTCCTCGAAGAATAACACGTCCCAGTCGCTATCGCCACCGCCACCGAAATCGCAGTCCTTCCCCGTCGGGTGATGACTATATGAGCGAGTCGGATGAGTGGGACTCTAGGGATTACAATCACAGTAAGTTACTCTGCCTTATTCTTTTAATGAATTTTCCCTCGTATGTGAGCTGGCTCCAGCATCCACTAACCAACGATCAGAATCACCAGTCCGAAGAGCGCCAAGATTCCATCTCCTTGCAACTATTCACATTGATGGTCGTACTAAATACGAACGCCGAGTTATTATTTACCTTGACCCAAGGCACCGCAATTTCTCGGAACCAGATGGCAAGGTCTGGCTTACTTCTCGATGGTCTAGAGCCGACGATGGTACAATTATGATGCACAAATGGGTGTTCAAGGATGTTGGTATCGAGTCAATGTTTGACAAATTGCTGCTGTCCGGGGACGTCAAGGAAGAGGAAGCCAATAAGGAAGATGAAGATGCCATCATCAACGCCATGAATTCCCTTGGAACAAAAGAAGATGGAGATGAAGAGGAGGCAAAAGTGGGTGTGATCAGGATCATCCTTCGGCGGATAAAGGTTGGATATGAATATGATGACAGAGATTTTAATCCGTCTTATAGGGAGGATGAGGGTGCCGATGTGGACATGGCGGACGCCAATAAAGTAACTCACACAATGGGCCTTGATAAAGGCTACAGCATTGGCCGCAAATCAGTTCAGGTCATCACCTACACTTCCTTCGACGAGCCTGACTACGCGACATTCAAATTCTTCTACCGTAGTAAAGGTATGTTCTAAAGGATTAATTGCTGTATTCCGTGACTTTACCAACTTATGACCACTGGAATCCTCTCATAAACTTAGACCATATTATCGATACTGACAGGTTTGCCCGTGTTTATAGATGTCCTTCGAAAGTTTGGCTTCGCAAATTTCCCTCGATCTCCACCACTACCACCTACGACCATAGCTCGGGGACGTTTACAGAAATCAATGACATACATGACACCTCTAAGCGTTAGTAACCCGCTTCCTCCAGGAATACCTTGTCGGCCTTTGGAGACAACAGATCAGAGGTCCTCCGAAAATCAGTCTCCTAAAGAAAAGACTGTGGATGATAAGAGCAATGGGAACGTCGCAAATTTATCTAAGAGATCAGTTATGAGACCAAGCTTCACAACATTCCGTGATACTAAAAAGACCGATGCGCCCGAAGGCAAAGGCAAAGACAAAGACCAAATCACCATGCCTCCAGGAAGTTTTCGTCCTTTCAACATTAATGATCAGCATAAACCCCGCATGAGCACCCCAACCGCTGATATAGACTCTCCATCGGATTCAGAAGGAGACTCAGCTAATCCGCTCAGCGAGACGTCGTCTTCATCAGCAATCAAGTCCTTCATTCGCTCCTTCAAAGGTACCTCCAGGTCCCCAATTCGCAGTCCTTCCAATGAAATCAACGAGAATGAAGAGACGCTCCGCGCCATCTCTATCTCAATCAATAAGCGCGTCCCGCATGACCTCGTATCCTCCAGCTCCACAGAGACCCTCCCCGCGCTCGCCAACAAGCCCGAAAAATTCACAGCAATCCAACACCCAAGCGGCACCGAGCCCGCGGGCAGCGATGCTGACGATGAAGCCGACTGGTCTGAAGTCGAGAGCAAAGACACACTTACGAACCTGCACTTCACCTTCATCGACGCCAGCAACGGCATCTCCGAGAACCGCGACGACCACGGCCTGCACGAGCAGCTGCAAGACATCACAATCGCACAGCCAGGGATGAAGCGCAAGTCGCGCAGCAGCGGTGACGATGACGACGATGAAGAGGGCCCACTCTACCTCTCCAACGGGATCTTGGTAAAGAAGCTGCGCTCCGTCAGCGTGCAGAGCAGCACGATGTCCGGCTACCTCGCTGGCTCGGAGTCTAGTCCTGGTCACGCGAGCGACAATGCGACGCTCACGCCGCCAACGCCGCCATCGCCGCTGTTGATGCTGCTTCCCGGTATCACGGTCACGGTGCCGAGTGATGACGAGGCGGAGGAGCGAAGGGCAGAGCAGGCGAGTCGGTGAGCCGGGTGCGAGATGCTGGGGGTAATAGCGTGGACGATTGCTCGCTTGGAGCCATTGGAACTTCACAATCACTAGCTATCGTGGGTTGAGTTTTTTGCTTTAGCAGAGATTGACTGGGGGGCTGGTCTCCTGGAGCGGGTGTGGCGCATGGCGGTGGGGCGGGCGGCGTTGGTCACGTTGGCAACTTTTTGGCACGGCGAGTCGTGAGTTGTGGGATTCTGGGTTGCGATTTGTAACGGTGCGCTCTGGGGTACGGGGCGTGGCGTGCGCGGGGAGAGTGGGGGAGTGGGGAGTTAATGTCGATGTCGATGCTTTGCTTTATTGACAATAATTTTCACAATGGTCCTGTGGTTGGGGTTTTTGAGACCGGGTGACATTCAGAATCGGGACTGTTCAACGTGACACACGGGGTTTTGCTCGGTTCCTGAGTTTTTCTCGCGCTAGTAGACCGCCCCCCTTTTCACCACCAAATTAGCATTTTGTCGCATATTGATGTGCAAAACCCCATGTGTCACGTTACATGACTCTTACTGGCTTGGAGCATCCTCAATTCTTCAGCAAAATGGTGTGTGAAATATGC
>Ga0307515_10005648_pt1 | contig 25260 bp, 33 predicted proteins | sample 17_EM_MG_FD_194513 | JGI IMG/M metagenome (GOLD analysis project Ga0307515, IMG submission 194513) | Populus trichocarpa ectomycorrhiza microbial communities from riparian zone in the Pacific Northwest, United States - 17_EM | ecosystem: Host-associated > Plants > Roots > Unclassified | place... | reverse complement strand
ATACCACACTATCAGCTCAACAGGACAGAAATCAGAGAAGACAATAGATTTCATGCGTTTAAACTATTGTGACTGTAACGCATGCGCCGACCCGGACGCAACCAGTTACACTGTATTCTTAGGACAAAATTCCAGGCCATTCCTTTTAACCTATTTTTACGTTCTGGCCAAGTTGATGTGATGTAGCGCCGATTGGGTGCAACGTTGTTGATACGTGGAGAGCGCTCGTTGGATGACCACTCGTGGGAACATCGTGTCGACAGCTTCCGACGAGCAACCACCCGGACCACCTGTGGGCGTGCAGCACCCGATTCACGACCTGTTACCTCCGATTCTGGCATCATGAGCCAACTGGACCAATACTTCGACGTTGCCGAGCCTTATTTACGACTCCTCCAATCCGTCATACCACCACAAATCTACTCTCTCATCGCAACGTCCTTCTCCTATGCACTCCAACTGCTCAACACGTTATTCAACATCATCGCGGTCACATCCCCGCTATCCGCCCCACACACCATTATTCCCGCTCTGCTCACCATCCTCTGCGTGTATATCGCGCTTTCAAGCCTCTACCGCACCGTGATGTTCGCGTTCTGGTTCGTGAAGTGGGGTATAATCCTCGGTGCTCTGTTCTCCGTAGCGGGTTGGGTAAACTCCGGTGCGCCGGCCCAGATTCTGGCAAACCTCGTTCCCGCGGCCATGGAGAACAAGAGTGGCTCGAGTCGGCCAAAGAGTTGGGAGTCATGGAGCACACATGATCAGTATAAGCGAGAGCGGAAGACTCAGAGCCAGAAGGACGCGGAGGAGGCACAGCAGTTCATCCAGAATGTCATCGACGCGGCCGGGGATGTATACCAGAAGTCGGGGAACTGGTGGGAGACGGCGAAGGGTGTATATGAGGAGATCAACAAGCAGGGCCAGACGAAGCAGAGTGGCAAGAGGACGAGCTCCACAAAAAGTAGATAGCCTTCTAGGCATTCAGTTTTCCTTCCGTTTTCGTTTTTTTTGTGGTGAGTCGATGTCTAAATCTCATTCACGGAGTGTTCACACGACCCTCGTCAGATAACCTGTATCTTTATTTCGAATCTTCCCCCAATCGCTGCAACGAACCGGATATACTGTATACGGCGTCACATACATCCCCACCTTCTCTACGACAACAACGACCTTTCTACGTGATAGTACCATTGGGTCTCTCCCTTTTTACCAACCCCTAGTGCGTCGGTAAATTCACTCTGTACACCAGCCCTACCGTATCCAGATCTACGATCTCGCAATCTAACTTTCCTCCGTCTCCAATCTGGGTCTCAACGCAAGTGAAGTCCATTGGCTGTGGGATGGTGAGAAGAAACGTAATGAGCTCCGTGGGCGAGGCCAAACCTTTTCCAACACCGCCATGGGATGATCTGATCATAGAGTTCAGCTTCGTTGGTTGTGAGGGGTTTCCAGTGAGACTTACGCCAGATGCCTGTGTTATACACGATTCCTTGAGCGGGAGCAACGATGAACGCCCTCATAGTCTCCAGATCTGGCTTGTCGTCCTTGCCATTCTGAGCGACCACGACCAGATAACCCTTGGCGGCTTCCTTTAACCCTTCGTCTCCCACATTCGCAAAGCCCGGGCCCATCGGGATAAAAGCTTGGTTCGTGTGAATGTGCCTCTCCAGAACCTTGATATCCCAGTGTCCACCAAGCTTGGCATCAATTGGCTGGCACCTATACACACTCAGTCCCGCAGTCGCTTGGACATTCTCCGGATAGGAAGACTCCAATAGGGAAAGCTTGTGGAACTTGTGCGCCGATCCTTGATTGGCACTCGTGACCCGCACACTGCGCGGCACAGCATTCACGTCTCCGTACCCTTGGACAACCTGACCAAAAGCAGCAAATACCTCCGGCGTAAGCGGAAGCGCATGCAATGTCCTTACCCTCCCACTACCAAGCACTGCACTCTTGTCTTCTGAACGATAATGTAAGCGCACTAAGCGAACCCTGTCACCGCCCTACCTGGACTCACCCTCTGCGCTGCCAGTTGTCGGCATTCCTCCCTCGATAGAAGTCAGGGCCCTGCGCTCGGGAGATGTTCCAATGCCCTGGGTCCCGATGACCCTAACACGTTTAACCCCACCGTCAGGATGAATCGTTAGCATTACGTGAGTGAATTTGCTGTGATCAACGTTTTCCAACTGGAAAAAGTGTCGCCTGTGAGGTCCGAGCTTAGTTCTGGGTAGGATCGTTTCCCATGACGATCCTGTCCCCGTCTCGCGGGTCCCCTGATGGTGGGGAGGTATCAAATCGGGCGAATCGATTGCGTGAAGTTCGCAAGATTCGGGAAAGTTTCCCTTGAAGTGGGCGGTGTCGATTTCGACATGGGACAAATACCCACCATGTTCACCACTGTCACCAATAAATTTCATCCAGTTGAATTGGGCAAAGCGAGGAGTGAGTGCGCGTAAGACGGATTAGGAAGTCATAACTCAATTGTAGGAAATGGGCTCACAGTTTGATGATGACCCAATCTTTATGGCCTGGTTGGCGACTGCGCTTGGTTTCCCAGCCATCACCCATATCCTTCCCTGTGTTTCGGGGAGTGAATGGTAGAACCCGCAGTGGTATGCAGGGTCGTAATTATCGTACCTCGCCCAGGGAGGAGTAAGTTGGACCCAACGCCGAAGTGTTGATCAGACGTGAGGACGACCCGCCCACCAGAAAACACGTGAGCGAGGTCGAATTCCTCGTGTACATCCGAGGGTATAACCGGGCTCACAGCCCCGTAAACTCGAAACCGAGCCTGAGGTGCCAAATGGTCAGAGAGATCAAAGATCTCACTGATGGGACTTTGCACGTACGATGCCTCCGTCTGGATACATGTTCAGTTTCACATAGTTGACCGTCGGTGAGGCGGTGATCGAAAAGAGGTGCCTAGAGTCTGGGCCCAAGGGAACCCTTGAGAGTATCTCTATCCACTAAAATACACGTTAAAGATGTTCAACGTTCTCGCGAGATCAGGCTCCATACCCTCTTGTCGTCGGAGAGCGGGTTACTCTCGCCGTCTGCCGCGAACAACGCTTCAACAGAGACCTCAGGTGCTTCGTTACCTACATTTCTTTTCAGCATCGTTCGCCGTTCGCCTCGATGCGGCGGGCGCACCGTTGAAATGTGATGTATCAACATCGAAGCCGGTGATGCTGCCAGATGTACCGAGTTTGATTATACACCTGGAGAGTTCTCCTTTCAGTAAAGGCACGTGCGCTGGTGGTGAAAGGTGTCTCACCAGTCATAGGTAGGGTTATGCCGGCGGCTTTCCCAACCACTGTAGAGTGCACCTTTCGGGCCGAACTGTCCTTTCAAGCTTGGAGCCGGCTACATCAAGAGTTTACAAAAGTGGGAATACACAGAATAAGACGCCGGTTTACCTCGACGAGGAGGAGATGGTACGCTTCTACGAAAAAGTCGTCGGAGACGGATGTTACCTTGCCACCGAGGGCAGCACTGGACAGCTCTGTTCTCCGTTGCCAGTCAGTCAGGGTCCTGAGTGTGAACTTCAAGTGGTCGTAGGAACCTATCTGTGTCCCGAACGCCGTTTTGAAGTCTTCGAGGGGGACTTTCTCGTATGCCATAGCCGTGGCTTGTTGTGGGTTCACTCTCAAGATGTTACATAGAGTGATTAACTGATAAGACACCGATGGCATCCGATGAAATGCAGATCCTGATATGGCAATGAGAGATCAAGGGATCAAGAAAGGAAATCACATGCCAGAGCTCAGTTCCAATACACAAGACGGTGCCACAGCAGACGAGGGCCAATTCTCTCTTCCACTCCACCACCCGCGTCGTGCATTTTTGTGCTACGCAACGCCCCAACTCCCCGCTGTGGTTCGAGGCCAGATCATCCGTTTGAATGATTGATCATATTCTTGGTCGCCCGAGTCCATCTTGGAAGCGGACGCAGGTTCGGACCTTCGTGATTCAACGCTTCGAGCACATCCTCATACAAAAACCATCAGGTGTTCTTCGTCTTGGTATTTTGGGTGTGGCGGCTCGCATACGGTCGGGAGTTGCCTCCGCGATTGTTCCGGTTGAGGAAGATGAATAGAGCACTCGGTCCGCGGATGAATGTTTTGGTTCCGGAACTGCGAATAACTGACAGACCGCATATAGCCCGCTTCTCTCCTTGGCAGATCATTGTTGGGACTTTAACAGCTATGTATGCGTCCCGGAACCTCGACAAACTCCTCGGTCTCGGAGGTACGCACGCACATTGTTCATATTCCATCCTTACCCAAAGTTCACACACATTCCTTCACGTACGGGGCGAATCAGCTCCGGAACCCCTGGCTGACCTCGTGCGTGCCACTTCCTTGATCACGATCCAGAACCGAGTGGTAATAAATTCTAATTGGCCTAGTACTCACCATCCTATTTCCGAGCAACATGGATTGCCACGGGGTTGGACGCCGGTTTCGCAACTGCAATGGCTATCCGGCCAAAGTGGTTACGAGATATATGCGCAATCCTATTCTCAGGCTACTACATTGTCTACGCCAACGAGGCGGATGAGAAGGTTCGAAAGTGCCTACTAGCTTGTGGTGCAAATATGGTTTGACATCTTGACAGGTTCGCAAGTTCAGGGCAGCGCCGACGGTTGAGTTTCTTCGCACAACGTGGGAGAAAACCTCTAACCCATACGTACGCTGTGATTATCTTCTTGGCGTTACTGCGCCGCCGAACTGAGGCATTCCGCTGGCGTGCAGATTCGACTGTTTAACTGGCTACCCAGAATGTCCATTCGTCGTGTCATCCAAATTCCCCGCCCGTCGTCTTCGAGGTACAGTCGACCCATCACTGCCCACCTATTTTTTGCTCCGCATGCTTCGAAACTAGCCGAATCCACTGAACTAATCTTGGATATCCCCGGTGGAGGGTTTGTGTCTATGACACCTGAACATCACGAAGAGCGGCTTTGCGCGTGGGCTGAGAAAACCGGGAGACCGGTGTTATCTCTCGACTATGGCAAAGCACCAGAATGTAAGTGGAACCTCGTGTCTTTACGTCAAAGCAGCCGCCCACGTTCGGGATCTCCGATCGGAATTGTTGTTTCGGGGGTGTGGGAGCTCAGCGGGAAGTTGTGCGACCCGTGTGGGGCAGATGTCCTGTTAGGGTTACCTGGACAAATCCCGACTGAGTGGTGGACGCTGATCAGCTTTGTCACATCGCAGATCCCTATCCATACGCAGTGGATGAGGTCTTCGACGCTTATCAGGTTCTTGTGGACACCGCTGGTGCCGTGATTGGGATGTCAGGGTGCAGCCTGGAAATAATTGCCAGCGGCGACTCGGCGTGAGTCGGCTGATCTTCCCATGGATCATAAAAAAGCAACGCTGACTTTGGTTCGTTATTATAAGTGGAGCGCACATCCTGACATGCGTGATCATCAGGATATTGGAGAGCAAGGGCCTCAATCTCAAACTTCCGCTTGCGTTGGTGCTCAACTACCCGGCACTCGATTTCAACTTCGCGTCTTGGATGAGCAAGGATCACTTGAAGGTACTGCGTGCGGAAGATACCAGCGGATACCTGTCCAGCGGTGGTAGGATTGACGACAAACGCGTGTCAGAACACGAGGACTACATGCACTTCAATACCCTCTCTATGGTGGGCTCGGACGGGCGCGAGAGCCGGCAAGGACGGAGTCAATCGACAACCGCTGGCATACAAAGAAATCGAAGCTGGGTAGCTGCATTCAAGGATTTTGCCGTGGGTGATCGTTCGGATGGTCGACACTCACCTGTTGCCGAGGGTGCTAATAGCCCACGGAGGTTAAGGCTCAGGCGCTCGACCCCAAGTCTTAAAGGTTCGAACGACGGTGTCGTTACCGCCCCACAACAAATACTGGGCCTTACACCTCTGGAGGCCGAATCCAAGCTCAGTCACTCCGGGCGGGCACTGCCCAGGTCAAAAACCCTTCCCGGGGGCCAACCAGCCGTCACGAAAACGGATCACGCTAGGAAGTTACCGACAAAGAGGGAAGGAGGTGAAAAAACCGACGTTGGCAGTCCTACAAATTGCACCGTCGCGCACATCCGCTTCTCAGAAACTAGGGGCGGCGATCCGTTCGAAGATCAGGATGGAAATCACGAGGTTCCGATTGGGCGTGGGAGACTGACTATGACCAGTCGAACGGGCTACTTCCAGGACAGGACAATCCCTCCGAGCATGGTAGGTTTTTTTTTTTGATTTTTCTCGGGCAGTCATTGCCAGGAGTTCAGTTCTCTGACGGTTCGTGGCTCAGATGCGCGCTATGGCCATCTTGTATCTTTCAAACAGGAATCCGGATTTCAGCACGGATTACCAGGTATCACCGATTATGACTCCGAGCGAGGTCCTGGCACGTTTCCCAAGGGTATTGATGCACTGCGGAGAGAAGGACCCGTTTGTGGACGACACCATCATCTTTGCAGGGCGATTACGCGAGTCCAAAAGGGGCCGTTTACGGGAGCTTACTACAAAGGTAGAAAGGGGGGAAAGTTCGGAAACAGAAGCGGAAGAGTGGGCGCGACTGAACGGGGAGAGTGAGGAGGACTGGGTGGAAATGGCGTTGTTTCCGGAGTGGAGTCACGGATACCTGCAGATGGGACGGCTGATGAAGGAGGCAACGACGGTCATCGTTGATATCGGGATATGGATCGGAGAGGCGTTTGAAGGGAGCAAAGCAGCCGGGGACTCCCAGCCGAATCACAGCCACAAGCCGATTACAGGCGGCGGCTTGATACCATCGGACGCCGGTGGGGAGGCAGACTCGGGGATTGGCAGTCCATCAGCCCTGTCGTCTTCGACCTTGGCGGGTTCATCGGGGAACTCATCAGCGTCGCATCAGCAACAGCAGCAATTGCTGAAGACGATCACGGAGGGCGAGCTCATAAGAAGGAGACGGTTGTTGGCGGCTTAGTGGCACAGCAAGGTGGAGTGGTACTATGGTTAGCGATCAGGGCAGCCGAAGTCAGACAAGGTGTAATACAGAAATCGACGGCATCCCGAAAATGTTTGAAATACATACCATATTTATATATATCGTAGTCCGTATAATCTCTCCCACCCTCCCTCATCCTCCCAGCCGGTCCAAGTCATGTCCTCACCACAGTTCCTCCCTTTTGACGTCCACTCTCACCGTGCACTTCATCCTCACGCTATCCTACCCCCTCCGCCACCACAGCCCCAGTCCCAGCAACTGTCAATGCCGTCCAAACCCCAGTTGCCCCAGATGCAGATACCTCTCCAGCAACCACCATCCCAGTCCCAGATGATGTTAACATCCTCGCCAATCCTCTACTCCCATCCCAGTCAGATCCACGACCCTCAAACCCCATCAAACTCATCCCAGTTCGCTGCCCTCCCATCTATGCCCCGTTTACCGCCAATCCTCCAGGTAGAAAAGCAACAAGTAACAACATCCGCGACCCAGGCTGCCTCTGCTAGCAGGAGGCGGAACGAGGCGCACTTCATGTGCCCCGTTCCAGGCTGCGGTAGCACATTCACGCGCAGGTTTAATCTCAGAGGTACACTCTCGCCATTGTTCACCATATCCTTTCCTGATCAGATTGCACGCGTTTGTCTCGCACAGGCCATCTACGCTCTCACACCGAAGAACGGCCGTTTGTGTGCGAATGGCCTGGGTGTGGTAAGGGATTTGCTCGGCAGCATGATTGCAAGTGAGTGCGATTCTCACGCGCCGGCGCGTCGGCGTCCGAGAGAAGGGAACGGTCAGTCTGGTACTCATACCCGTCCTCTTCGCCTTAGACGTCATCAAAATTTGCATTACTCAAAAGCACAGCAACACGTTTGCCATGGTTGTCGGAAGACCTTTAGTAGGCTTGATGCGCTCAATGTCAGTATTTCGTCCATTGCTGTACACCTCTCCTAGTGTGCCAATATTCCCGCTGTTGACCCTGACTCTCCTTTTTTTGTTGCTTGCTTGTCCATATTTGCACTTGGTCTCTTCCGCATAATTCCCAGCGACACCGTAAGTTTACTGGATCACTAATCTCCGGTCCGAGGCGCTGATAAAGGACTCGTCCGCTCTCTTCTCTCCCCCCTGTCTCTAGTTCGGTCGGAAGGTGGTGTGGAGTGCCGGCAAACTCAGGACGCTGCCGTCGTCGCGGCTCGCTTGAGTGCGAGCCCTGAAGAAGACGCCTACGATTGGCAGAAGTTATCACCGGGATCAGCAAGCACTCCTAGTCTATCACCGCGATAAAGAGGCTGTGTTGACTCAGGGCCATCTTGGTTTCCTGAGGTCGCTCTCCTCGCTTCCCGTTCGTAACTTGCTGGAAGCCTATATTTTCCCCATCCTGCTGCATGCCTGCCGGGGTTCTCGCCCCCGTCGATCTTAGTAACGTTCACTCTATGCAGCCTTTCACATCACGCGATCCATCCTCATCGATTTTCCCACATTTATATTTTCATGCTCTGGGCGTGACACTGATGGGCGAGGCAAAGTACACGTATGACCTGTAACATTTTCCACTTATATTCTGGCACAGTATCGTAGTCAACTATTGTATTATGGGCCGACCCTGTTATCAGCGTGCCATGTATACCCCCGGCTCCTTTATAATGGGCACCGCTAAGTACAATGCAGGGGCGTCCCCTTTGACGCCCTGTGAACCTGGAACCGAAACTGTGGCTTGGAGAGGAAATTGAATTTTCAATCGTGGGAAAGTATTTCTTTGTCATTTTGGCACGTGATATCTCGTTTTCGGTTCGCAAATCCCCTCCGATTGACCCGTTCCGGTTCCCGGGACCTCGGCCACCTCGTCATCTCCAACTTGCTGCACCTCTGCCAGGTCGGATACTGCGGATGTCCCTACCATTGCTCGTCGGCGGCGGCGCAGAATGCGGGCCCTCTGCCAACAATCCGCTCAGGGGTCTGACTAAAAGCTTCGACAAGGATCGTGGCGTACAGCAGGTACGTACCATCTCCCCACATTCAATCTCACACTGCCGCCGAACGGGTCATTTTATTCAGGATCTTTTGCGTCACAATCGCCCTGGTTCTTCTAATCAGGTGAGAAATTCCTGGTACAGTGTGCGAGCGAGCCAAGTGACCACAATTGCCCCGTCTTCAGACTTTCCGAACGCATAGTGACCCTGTTTCGAGCGAGAACCTCAAAGAGGCTGCTAATTTCTTCTCAGCTTCAAGTTCTGCGTCACTGTTGCACACTCCTCCACCGCCATTCGACTTTGCCAACCTCAAGAATGCACTCCCAGTTGTCAACCAGAGCCTCCAGGTCCCCATCTCATTTCCAGAGAGGCTCCAGCAGACGACCCAGTCTAATTTGTTTGGTGCTGCCTGGGCATCTGATTTCATGAACTTTCAACAAATTCAACCAAACCCATCATCCACACAAGCGATGGCCGCTCCCCCCTCCGTCGGGATGCAGAACGTACAGATCGTACAGCAACAACCCCTTCAGAACCCTGGTTTGTAATCGTCACGCCCCACTTCTATTGGTAGCTGACCCACACCAGTTGGGATGTTCTCACCGGTGGGAATGAATGGCAACTTTCCCTTTGTCGCGCGTCCACCGGGGATGTCCATCCAATTCCCGAACGCTGTGCAGGAGCAACAATCGCGTGCCACGACGGCGGTTAAACGGGAAAATGATCGTGAGATTTCATTCGCTGGTCCCGCCTGACATCGCCTGCGATCACTAACGGCAAGGTCTGTAGGCGCATGGGATAGCTTCCTCTCGGGCTTGGCGGAAGAGTCTCAATCGGTGGAACAATTCCAGTCGGCCCCCACTCAGATCTCCGAGGAGCAGCAACAGCGTCAAGTTACTGATTTAACGGAACAGGATGCACTGGCTCGAGCGGCCGGCGAGGTTGTCGAAGCTCTTCGCGAAGAGCAGAATCCAAAGTTCAAAAATAGCCGGTTCATGGGGCTCATGCGGTCACTCGCGGATCGGACATCAGTCGTAGAAGGAAAGGATATCATCCCGACACCTTCTGTCCCAGTGGATATCACAAGCGCAATTTCGAAAGGGAAAGGGAAGGAACGCGCTAGCACCATCAGTACTTCCGGTCAGACAACTCAGGTTTACCCCTACTCTGCCAACGTCGGGGTAACCTCCGGCGGACAACTATCGCCATTGTTCCATACACAAGGACAGATGCCGAACATCACGATTGCTTCCAATCTTACACAGGCTTCCGACGAGGTGTACGAGTACTTCAAGCAGGAGAATGAAGACTACATTGCCCACCAGCGAGCCGCGAGCAGGGTATATAATAACCTAGGACTGTGGGACGATAGCTCACAACAATACGAGTGGGATAAACTTCAGGGCGAATGGGATGCCTGGGAGGCTAACGCGGTCGGTGTGAGGAAGATGTCCAACTACCAGTTCGCGGCAGAAAATCCGTACGTCCTCGGATCCAGTACAAGAGCGCACGAGATGCATTCTTCATTTGATCAGGTGGGTATCCCTGGGACGCGGATCACCGGTACCGTCGACAGCGACACCCGGTCACGACGATCAGAGAGGCTGACTTCCGGCGCTGTTGCAGATGAACACCCTGGAACTCGAAGCCGCTGTCCAGCGGGATCCCAAGAACGTCCAAGCGTGGTTCGCCCTGGGTGTGAAGCAGCAGGACAGCGAACGGGAGCAGAAGGCTATCGAGGCACTCCGTCGAGCGGTCGAACTCGACCCGGAGTACGTCCCGTCTTGGTTGGCTTTGGGGGTTTCGCACACAAATGAATCAAACCGAGCCAAAGCATATGGGGCGATCCGAGAATGGGTAACGAGGCATCCGAAGTTCCTCCAGACCACTGTGGGCATCGGTGGGGGCTTCGAGGGCGAAGTTTTCGAGCCCGGATCCGAGAGGAGCCAAAAGAGCATGTACGAGGGACTGATTGAGTGCTTGATTGAGATCGTCAGGAATGCTAGCGGAAGCGAAGAGGACCAAGGGATTGACCCTGACGTTCAGATCGCTTTGGCCGTGCTGCTCAATTCTAACGAAGAGTATGCCAAGGCTACTGATTGCTTCCATACAGCGCTAGCTATGAGACCACACGTGAGCCTTTCCCTGCGCTTCTGCCTGCCAAACCGCCTCTGATTCAGACGCACCACCTTTTTTGTTTTCCCATGTTCGCGCTACCCTCATGGACTTGATTGCATCTTCCATCGGAATTTGGCTTTTGCGATGAATAGGACTGGGCGTTATACAACAGAGTGGGTGCCACGTTGGCGAACAGCGGAAACGCCGAATCGGCGCTGGAATATTATTATCGAGCGTTGGAGTTGAATCCGGTATACATTCGCGCGAGGTGAGAACTCGGTTTTCCGTGCCTTTTGCCCTCATAAGGGCAACGCGCACCTGCGCCAATTTGATCTCGATTAAAATTGATCGGGCTTCCCCTTCCTGTGACCCTGACTGGGGCGCCCCAATCGTGTCCGGCCTGTTTGAATTTCTGGGTGGGCTTTGCCGACTAACCTCTGTCTGCTCGCGGTGTTCTATAGATTCAACCTCGGCATCTCGTGCATCAACCTTCATGTGAGCAGGCGGTGTTCTTGGCTCGCGATCCCCTGTGGTTCTGACCATTGATCTTCTGAACATCTTTGTCCTTCTGTTGCCCTTTCTATCCATACGCGCTCACCAATGGGACCGACCCTTCCACACTGAATTGATTGGCCATGCAACCTCGGATCTTATCCCGGCGTTTCCAGCGCTACGAAGAGGCCGGACGACACATTCTAGATGCGCTGACACTGCAGGATGGTGATGCGGTGGGCGACCCTCGGGGCGGCGTAACTTCCGACGCGCTTTGGAACTGCTTAGAGAGCGTCTGTGGTAGGGTGGGACGGCCGGATCTGATAGGTGCATGTGAGCAGCGAGATCTCGACAGTGAGTATCTACGCATCGCTTTTCTCGTGAGTTGTGTCAGCAGCTGACCTGACTTGTCCAACAGGTTTGAGGATGAAGTTTGAGACCGCGACTTCGGGCGGTTGACGGACCGTTACCTGCAATACTTTGACTGCGATTGGACTTTGTTCTCATCCGATGTCATCCATAGAATGTGATATCTTATTTACACGTCTGCCGTGGATGCAATTGACCGTGAATGTTTACTTTAATCCCAGCCTTTCCTCCTTTGACATTGCCTTGCGCTCTTTCTCGCTCTCGGCAGCGGCGTTCCTTCCTTCACCTTCCTTGAGCGTATCTAAATCTCCCTTGCTGCTTCCACCCTCTCCCACACTGGTAGTAGAGGTGGTAGATTGATCTGTATTGGCCGCCTGTTTCCTCGCCTCTACGAAGTCTTTTACTTGTTGGATATCAGCTTCCGTCATGGGAATGAGTGTTGGTGGTCTGCGGATCATCCTGGCCGTTCCCCGCTGCAAAGCTAGAGAGAATGAGCTGCGGAGTGAGGCGCACCATCAGTCGGACTATGACCACCTGGGTTGTTACGTTGTCTTTCCTGCCTGTTTGCGTGGTCGTACCGCTGCGGGCGTGGGTGTCTCGTTATATGCGGTCGGATGTGGTTGCGGAATGGACTGCGGTGGCTGAACCGGTGATCTCTCCGATATAACCTCTCCTCGACCACGACGCTCACACATCCTTCTCTCTTCATCCTCCCACCTCCGCGCTCAACTGTCTCTCGAGGCTGATCGCCTTCAATCTGCTCTGACCTCTCTGTAAACCCCTCATCCGACCCGAACAGTTTGATACCATGGAGGCCGCGTTACGTGTCGCAGATGTTCTCAAATCTTTCCGGGTCAGTCCCCACCCCCTTTCTCGGTTATCTTACGTTTTTCCGCCTCCCGTGCATGCGATTTGTATCCGAATCCACCATAGGGCGCCGTGTGTTACGGTGTGAAAACCTACAACACTTGATGATTCTCTTTCCACCGTTGGGCTGACGATTTGGCATTTTCGGTGTTTGCTTCGTGCAGGAAACCCGCTTGAATGGTTTCCGATCCCCAATGGAATTCTTCGATTTCAACAGGCTTTCAAGACCTGCTGACTTCAGCACCGCCGTTTCCGTGAGTTTCGCTCAACGGTCTTTGCGCCGATCAGAGTGGGTTCACGGTTGTTGACTGACGGCCTTGCTGCGGTGCCTGATTGTAGCGCATATCATACAACACCCGATATTTTTCCGGTGCGTGAAACCCGTGCCACTCTCCGTGTAAACCTAGGAGGCCGACATTTTGACGCGGATTTTTAGGGAACTACTCGCTGATTATCCTGAGCTTGGCCATTTATTCCATGTGCGTTTGATTCATGAATCACTGATGTTTTGCAGAGACTTGATCCTCGTTTCCCCTCTTTTTCTATAGTTTTTCAAACCCGTGGTTGTTGATTGCCCTCGTCTTCCTCGTCGGAGGTTTCTCTGTGATTAACAAGTATGGTACGTTTTGTGGCAGTCACCAGTCTGCTTTGTCAATTTTGCCCCCTTTCCTTCATCGTCCCGTTTCGCTGCTCTAGCCGCTGCCCCCATTTTGCGCAATGTGACCCGCAAATGCTGACCCTATCCCATCTACCAGGCGCGGACCCTCTCCAGTTCGGTGATCGCACCATCACCCAAACGTCTCTCTACACCGGTCTGTTCGTGATCGGTATCCCACTCCTCTTTTGGGCTTCGCCTCTGGGAACCTTTTTCTGGCTCGTCGGTGCCTCATCCATCATAATCTTTGGTCACGCGAGTATCATGGAGCCGGGTGTTGAGAGTGAATATGCCCAAGTCGATGGCGGTGTGTGAGCATTCCAAGCGAAGAACGGAGTTGTCGTGGAGGTCCCAGGAGCAGGTACTGGTGTAATACAATCCTGTTACCCTATGTTTTGTCTTTGTCCTCTTGCGTTCGTACCCCCTGAGACTAGTATAGTACACATTTCTGGAGCAATACCCATCAATGGTGTGAGCTTACCCCTGATGTATATCCATTATACTCACCCTTTCGGGTCTCAGGCTCGAGCTCCGTTCTGATGCCCGATGTGCCATCGACGAGTTCGTCGCTGAAGGTGACGAGTGCCTGAGGGGTGTCGAAAGCTTCAAGTTACGTCTGGTCCTGGACTCGCGATAGTTCAGGAGGTTCATTCAAAACACCGACATGATTTTTTGCGAATACTAAAACCCATCTGTTCGAGAATTTTCAAAACCATCCAAGAAATGTTTCTCAAGATCCAAATCCAACGCGCCGCGACCCATCTCAACCTCAAACCAATCAACCCCCGATACCTCCGACGGATCCTGCTCGCTCCCGTCAGATGCCGGGCGAACACGCCGACGAATGTCGCAGGACATCCCTATGCGGGCATGGGTCATGAGGGTGCGCATTTCTGAGCTATGGCAATCCTCGGGGTCTGGCGAGAACGGTGAGAAGAATGGGCCGGTCGCAGAGTTCTAGAGGGTGACGCCGTTCGGGTGTCCCGACCACCTCTTGACTATAATTTTCCACCGCGGCACGTAACGCCGTAGTTGGTAGCCATACACATGACCCCAGTACGCCATCTTGGCGCTGATATTCGTCGTCGTGCCCACGTCGGCTCCCATTCCCGGGGGGCGTGTACGTAAACTTCTCCAAGGGTGACCCTGTTTCTTGTTGTCAGAGAGTAACAGGATGGAGCCTTTACAATTGTGTGTAGCGAAGAGTTTGATGCGTCTGACGTTGGAGGGGTAACGAGGGTCTCCAATGGTACGGAGCGCACAAAGCAACTTGGGTCTGTATCCGAAGCCAAAGACCACATGGGAAAAGAAGCAGAAGGCTACTTAGGGAAGGATGTGACTTCCGCGTGGATGGTCGTGATATCTTCGGAGTATTTGGTCTCCAACGATGGGCAGCTCCCAAGGTAACGACCGAACTCCTCAATGATATCCCGTGTGTTCTCCGCGGGAAGTCAAAGTTAGAAGGCCCGATTTGGAGAGTTCTCCACGAGAGCCGTATCCATTGACACCAATGTATTCTGGCCTGAATGGACCCAATCGCCCACCTTCGGCGCCGCGATCCTTCTGGAATAAACTTTCCATGTTGATTTGTAAATCATTCTGCTGTCTTCAAGGTTCTCCCTGATTCCGGCAAGGTTGGCTGGACTTCGATCGTTCGATGAAGGGGCCACCTCGTTCTTCGTGCGTGCAAGTTTGGGAGGAAGGAGAGCAGCGCGCAAGTGGCGGCAGACATGATGTAGTGACGAGAACCTCCACGTCCGATGCGAAAGCTATAAGAGGGAGTATCTCCATAGGTGTATTGCAGGTCTTCAACCCGCAGCGGATGACGCCGCGTCGACGAGGGAAATGAGCACTTCTTCCTCCAGAGATTTATCATAATACCACGTCACGAGAACTCTGACCCAGAGGTTGGAACACGAACACCGGAGGCGCGTGTTCATGACTATAGAAGAGAATCCGGTTAAATGGACACCAGAACGGGGGGGGGACCAGCGGTGAGATCCACACCTAGAACCGCCCACTCATGCGAGCTTTACACTCTCCCATGATCAGGGAATGGATCCGTCCTCGGGAAGTGAAGAACGATGATGGGCCAGGGAGAAGGCACGAGATCGGTCCCCAAACTCGGTCCCCAGCTCCGCTCTGGACCTGGTAGACACCAGCGTGGTTCACGTGGGTCGTTCAAACGGGCAACATCACGTATATCAAGTGCGCGTAGACACCCTGTTAATACACAAAAATGATTTCGGTCACCGGGCACCCAAACTTAGCCGCCGCAAAAAAATTGAATAAGAATTCTGCCATTCTTCACCAACATTCTTTGTACCCAACCACAAAACCAGACGCGGTATCGGAAGGAAGAACCAACCTGCTAGGTCATCATGCCTGAATGCGTGGGGACGCTGACGTGAAAACGTGGCTTCGGCGCTGTCATCGTAGTGAAAACCTGACGATTGTGAAGCACCAGCACCCAGAGTCCTGGCACGCTGGAAGACGCTGAGAAAGTTTACCACCGTGTCTTCCATTCCGAAGGGAGAAAAGTATTCGCCCGTAGACTTCTTGGTGTCTCGACACGTGAAATGAAAGCTGGGGACAGAGGGTCAGGCATCCACGAGTCCAGATGAATGACTCTGTTCTCTGAGTAACTGCCGAGCTACGGGAACCGAACCTGGAAGACGTCTTAGATAAGTAGCCGTGGCGGGCCTTAGGCCAAACATGGCTGCGCCTTTGTTTGAGAAGGCAGGTTGAGCAGGGTGTATCTCGGCGTTTGACTCACTTACCTGAGGCGGGTGAGTGACGTTCCAAGTAGAAGACCTGACAGCCACCAATCGGTGGACTGCTCGGGAGCAGTGAGGTCGACGATGTTGCTATTTAGTGGACTTTAGGTGTTTCCAGATTTCAATTTTTCCATTTTTACCGACAACCTGCGAGGAGGCGTCAAAATTAAGTGAGCTGGAAAGCGGGGAAAGTTCCAAGATGGAGAGGGAAAATTTGTTGATGGAATGAGTGAAGACAAGAAGAAGAAAAAAACAAGGAGGACGAATGGGCGATAAATAGGGAACAGGACCGGGTTTGTGACACAGGTTTGTGTGGGGCGTGATAGAGAGTGATAGAGAGGGTGTGCGAACAGCATAGCAAAAGTAAAGCGAATTATGGCCGCAAGAGGGAAAACGAGACAGGACAAAACAAGATGGAGGATCAGAGAGTGAGAGAGACGGATAGGGGCAGATAGATGGTAAACCGGCATGTAGGTGGGTGAGTGAAATGGAAAGGAGGACGATGGGGAATGCGCGTTCTTGAGGGTGTTGCAAGCGTGTATACAAGCGGTGGTTGACCAGAACACCTAGATCAAAGGCCCCATGTACACATCTCAGAAGCCCAAAGCAAAGACGATCGAGATACGAATAATGTAGGTGATTGTTCTCCAACCATAGGTGAAGAAACGATCCAGAGAGCCAGCCCCCTCGTTTATGCCCAATAGAGGAGATTCCGTAGTTTTATACATATGCATACATGTTTGTGTGGTTGGTGGTCCGTTGTTCCATGTATGTTACAAGGGGCAAGGGCGGATAGCGACGGTAGAGCAAGGTCTGAGGTGCGCTGACGGAATGCAGTGCTGAGCGATGAGAGCAGCAGGTGGAGTTGGAGGGTAGGAAGGTATTGACTGTGGAGAGGGCTGAGGGGGATGGCTACAGAAGGCTTCACGCAGTTGGTTACGGCTACAATAACGGCAACCATTGACCTGGAGTGAACCGAGATGGGTGAGAAACATGAAAAATTGTTTGGTCGTTGAGTTGGAAAATATTCACCGATAATGATACTGGGCAGATCCATAATATCCCTTCTTATCGAGAAGCAAAATGTGCATGGTACAGGAGCCCCATTTGGCTTCAGTAACACGCAATGCGATACGACGGACTGAGTCGTGCTCTCGAATGCATGCGACGCAAAGTTTTCCCAGTATTCGACCACTGATTGATTCTCGAATAGCTGTGAAGGGAAACACGAGATCAGCACTAAGCATCGATGGAAGGGAAAAACGGAAGTAAGTTAAAAAGGGGTAGGTGAATCACGAAGCATACCGGGTACGAAGAGGAAACAAAATGCATGCTCAGACGTAACGAGCGGTCAAATCCGAAACGATAAACATTCGGGGCTCCGAACGTGTGAACTACTAACCTCATAAATAAACTTCTTTCGACACCCGACAATGGCGGCGTGTTCATCAGTCGACGATGCAGTATCGTCAGAGGCTGATGACCCATGGGGATCAAGCAGCTCATCCTTTGACCACTCCGTCAACAAACAGAACTCGTCACCAACGAGACAGATTTCGCCCGTTCGTCTCCACACGCAGGTTGGGGTACCGCTGAAGGAGATCAGCTTCTCTAATTCCTACAATACAAGAAAGGAGTACTTAGTTAGCCGCAGGAAGGAAAAAAAAGAAAGGGAAGAAAAACAGCGGCGGAACCGCGCAAGTCACGCGTCTCATGAAGTGGATCTCCCCCGTAACACTTACCAGTAGTGAACGCTGGAAGCATTTTTCAACGAAAACTTCATCTTCTTCTGATAACGGCATTTGAAGAGCGATCAGCGAGGGCCTTACAATGGCAAGGGCCCTCACGATCCTCAAGATATCATTCTTCTCGAACCTAAAAAAAGACGGGGATGTATCAATACTTGGGTGACTGGGGCCAAGGGCAAAGATGAAGCGGCTGATCAATGCGTGGAGTTCAATGCTCACCTCGAAACGAGGAATTTCATCAAAAAGTGGTATCCTTCCGTATAATCGAAGCTCTTGGTTACATTATCGTAGACCTTGTTTCGACATTGGAGATGCGGCGGGACTCCCGATGACGGTCCGTTGGTGGTAGAGAGGTCGTCCTCGGACGATGACGTGTGAGGCAAAGAAGCAGACGATGGCACCGGTGATGCGGTGGCTGTGCCCGGTTGGATGGATTTGGAAACCGGGTTATTGATGACGCTCGAGTTGCTCTGGAACGTCGAAGGTGTTGTTCTTGTACACGGGGTGACATACCGCAACAGCTGGTTGTTGGCGGGGGAGCGTGCGGAATGCACGAGTGGAAATTGGAGGAGATTGGTAGGTGGCGTCAGGCCTGTGTGAGCGTGAAAATGAGCCGGACGGAGGGCGGAGAAACGGCAATCCGGAGTGAAATCACCCGCACAACGAGATTTGCCAAGACCTGTTAGTCAGCACCGTAATAGAAAATTTCTGGAAAACAAGTACGTACCGGTTTGTTCACGTGAGTAATCTGACCATCCGGGGGTGGTAAAGTTTGGCGAGGGCTCGCCCGTCATTGAAGCTGTAGGGAGTGAGGGAGGGGGTGTCGAAGTACCACGGTCACTCTCCGACGGGCTGTTTGTACTCCCCAGTATCGCTGAGAGAATAGAGTACTCCAAATTCGCTGCCTCTGACCCAAATGATGAGCCAAACGAGGAGAAGCCGGGCGACATCGAGTAGGAGGAGCTCGGGTCAAAGGGCGACGTATAGGTGGTGGTCGTAAATGGGAACATGGGCGAGACTGGAGCCGGATACGGTTCAGCTGGATCGTCAAAAGCTAGGTATCAGATCATGGACACTCGAACGAATGGGGAAGGGCTTGCGAACAGGTAGGGATTGGGGCAGTCTGGGCCATCTGGACTGGCTCTGGGGAGACGATTCTCGGCTGCTGAACCTCCAGTTGAGGGGTCTGTTTCTTCTTAAGGGCGTTGTTTCCGCCTTTTCCAGGCTTGGAACTCTTTTCTCGCTGGAGGGCATCTGCGTGAGGTAGGTGCGAGTATGAGATCACCAGTTCGCGAGACGCGGGGTAAGCGAATACCGACCGAGTTCTTCTTCGTCAAGGAGGTATTTGGCCTTCTTTCGATGACCCTCGACGCAGTCATTTGGCATACCACGCTTGATGCACCGTTGACAAGGTCTGGCTATAGAACGGAAAACCAGTCACGTTGTAAGCACACTCGAAAAAAACTTGCACAGCAAGTTAGAACGGAACACGAACAGTCGTCGCATGTCAGGTGGGCTTTCTGACAGTGTATGCAAGCCCTGTTGGCCTTTTTCTTCTTTACCACCGGTTTGGTGACGCCGACAGAGTCTGGAATGTCGGTGCGCTTGCGCTTGACGGTTGTAGTGGTGGTCACTGTTGTTGTCATGGCTGGGTCGGGATAGGCAGAGGGTGCGACAGCCTGGAGAGAGGGAGTTGGGAGGACGTCTGCTGGTGAGGGAGGGAGTGCCGGTGATAGCAGGTGCTGTTGCATGATCAAGTTCTTTAGAGGATCAATAAAATGTGAGAGTGACCGCTAAGGACCGTCTATCCGACTACAAGCCGAATCATCAAAATTTTCAAAACACCAGCCCCCACACTGAAATTTATCCTTTTCTAATTCCGCCCTCGTCGTCGGGCGACCGTTAGAACGGCGGTCCGATATTCCTGGCCCACTACCTGTACCCAACCACAACCCGTGGAACACCCCACGGGTCCTTCCATACTTCCGTCGCTGATACCCTCCCGGTCTCCCTAAGTATCTCCCGAACTTCTTCAGCCTGGGTGTGTCCAACTTCCAGCGCAACAACCCCATTGGGAGCGAGAACGCCATGAGTGGACACAATCTGGGCGATTCGATGATAAAACATCAACCCTCGACCTTTTGAACCAACCCCGGATCCGTGTGTGGGCAGATCCCCCAACAGTGCCCTCTGGTCTTCCCATTCTTTGACAGAATTTGGTAGTCGCTCGTACTCGTCTAATGGGATGTACGGCGGGTTAGACGTAATCACATTGAAAGGGGCCTCCGTCCGCGAGAGGACCGCCCGCACGAAGTCTTCTTGAAAGACGTCGGCCTGTATCACGGCCAATACGGATTTGCGATCGTCATCCGCTGCACTAGTGGCAATCGGATCCACTGTCCCACGGCCGTGATTGGTCCGACCACCAAGCTTGCCCATTTCCACCACTTCTGTACTTGCCTCCGTTCCACCACCATGAGGGGTAATGCCGCTTGAAGGTGTCAACGACTGGTCGGTCGCGTTCTCCCGAGCCAACAACACAGCGTCGGTGGAGATATCGACCCCGTAAGCGACGGTGATCCCCCCAGATTGTCGCCGTAGGTGGCTGAGAAGGATGGGTATGCATCCAGTCCCAGTGCATAAATCAAGCATCCGGAGTACCGTTCGGTCTCCGTCCCTTGTGGGAAATCGGTCCTCCAATAAAGATGCTAAGCGAATCGTCCAATTCTCAGTCTCCGGTCGTGGGATTAGGGTCGGTGCGCGCGTCTTGATCGCTATCGGACCAAACGGTTGGTTACCTGGATAGATAGAGGCCGTATATTATGTCAGTTACATGACCTCTGCGATCAAGGGGCGATGACGGGAGAGAATGGCAGACACGAGGAAGTGCCGTACGAGACACTTTGCCGTTTCAGAGATAGCCAATCCCCGGTAATGCCTACGAAATTGGGCGGGTCTCGAACGCAGGTCCCGGCGGGAAAGTCGTACCGTACCCACCGAGAATATATTGCAGAGGTTCACCCTCCAAGCGTCTCTCCACCATTTTCCTCAACTCTCCAAGCTCCCACTCCAACTCGTCCAACCCCTCGAGAGAAGGCGAAGAGGTTGCAGAAGTAGCTGGAGCCCTGCGCGCTCTCAGCTCTTCGCACATCCACCTCAACTCTAGCCCGGCCGATTCGGGTCCCATTTGACCGCTCAATCGTTCCTTCAACGCGCTCAACGGCGAATTTGAGAAGGATCGCGTCCGAGCCGGGCCAAATGCCCATCGCATTATCATCGACAACGCCGGGGACGACATTCAAAGACACTGAATGACAATCACCGTGTAGCTTCGAAAGGGCGAAGAGTGAGCGTGACCAATGGGAGATCTGATACCTGCGTGTGGAAATGATGAATGACCGATCAGAAACAACGGCATGCGTGAACCGACAAAAAGTGCACCAGTAAACAACGGCCGAGACGTGCGGTATTCACCCTATTCGCAACAGATATCAAACAGATCAAACGGAGCGCCGAGATTTGCTCACGAGAGTACAATTCCTGGACTACCCACACACAATGCAACACAATCACCACCCCAAAGACCGCAAAGGGAGCAGTCCCAGTCAATTGGCTGCAATTGAGTCACTAGTTTGAATCCAGGGTTGGATGGATGGATGTAGGAAAAGATGTGGGGTCCGGTCGACAAGGATCAGTATCAGGCTAACCTCCTGAAAACACGTGACGCGGTGCATTCTCGTCAACGCGCGGGGCCAACAGCGAAGTTCCTGTAACAAAAATTGGTAACGAACAGTGATAAGCGAGAAAAGGATCCAAAACGAGGGATGAATGGGATGATAACGAAAAAAAGTTAGTATCCACAAGAGTCTGGCCACCCACCGATTTACCAAAGGGATCCAGCCGAATGGGTTTGTGGCTGATCTTAGCAAGTACACCGTCTGTCTTCGTCGGCTCCAGCCAGGTCAAGTAAATTATTACGGAAGGGGACCGTCCGCTTGGATATAGAGACGTGGGAGATCTGGAGCAATCCACAATGTCTCCTTCGCAATAGCCTGGTTGACTCTGGCCTAATTCGTCAAGCCGAGCGGCAGTTAACTCTGACAGAGCATTTCAGGCACTATCGCTGTCCTCCCTCACAACCATTGGGCGGGTTTCAGAACCAAAAATGTGCTGGGACCGCAGAAGTAGTTTACACCCAAATCACCATACACCGGCAGTACAACACAGAATCGATACACCAAAATACAGTACGATGAATTGCCGCGCAGGTAAGTTACACATGTACGTACAAACTCCCCACAAGAATCCCGGACCTAAGTGGAAAGGAGGGGGACTGTAGCTTGCGTGGAACGCAATTTCATGAAATCGGGACCACATCACATCAGCATGCTTGCCAGACCGCCTTGCGAGTAATGCATGGGCTTGAGTGGAGGATGCCACTGCTTATCGAACTGGATGAATTCCATCATTCCGGCGTCATCGATCCGGATCTTTCAAGCGAAGAAGTTAGCGTACCCATGGGAAACAATGTACCATAATAGGCAGGACGGTTGGAGGATAAAGAGAATATCAAGGGAAGGAACATAAACTCACAAATGCGCCCAAGTTGCCACTCTGATCCACGTAGTTCGGAGCGGAGAAGACCTAACAGTCGAGACAAAAAGGCACGCCAGTGGGGCATGGTTCAGTGCTTTGGAAAGTGAGGGGAAGCCCTTGCGCTTACGGTGATGCACAACCCGTCGTGCTCGACGGTATACCCATCTAGGTTGTTGTGTACCCAGGATAACGGGCAACAACGGGGAACAAGGAACGAGATAGACAGATGTAGTAAAGGGAAAGGGCGGAGACGTCAGTGCAATTCAATTAGGGAGTGTGACACTGACGAATCCCACCTTGTCGGACTTCATGAGAGCGAATGATCGCCGACACTTTATTCTCCGTACACCATTGTTTAGTAATGTCAGGTCCGAACGCGATGCCGACGCCCTGTAACAGACCAGGCGCACGACGACAATTCAGTCAGTCAGGATCCGGTCAGAGAGAGCGTTGAAGATGGAGGAAGAAGATGTGGCAGATCGTGAGAAGGTCAACTCATGGAAAACCGAAAGTGGACCAGCACTGTACTGGGAGAGGAATTCACGTACTCGTCGGCTTGGTCCTCGTCCGGGAGCGTCCTGGGGATCTGTCCAGAGTAGCTGGGCAGTCGTCAGTTTCCCTTCACCCAGTTGGGGTGCCACAACTCCACTCTCACCTCGCCTAAACCGCCCAAGAGTCTTGGTCAGTGGCTAATCACATCAATCAAGAGACGGATTCTCGTACACATTAGCCCCTCTTGTCCAGGCTGCTGGCCAATCCTCTCGATCTTCCTGATATCATCCAACGTCACACCGTCCTTGCTGAACAGGCCTCCGTGAACCACGAAGTACCGTTTCTTTCCATCAGGCCCAATGATTACAGTCTTATCTTGTGGTGACGGGACTGGAGGCTTCGTCGCGGAGATCAAGGTCGCTAATGGCACTAAGGAACACGATCAATCAGCACCAAAATACCAAACAATGGGGGCAATCTGCGTTGTATGGATGAAACTGGTTGTACTTACTCGCCGTGAACACATGGGAAAACAGCTAGGGATAGGCGCTGACAGTCTGCGGGGGAACTCAATCACGGGAGGTAAATGGGGCCCACCTTGTAGGTTTGTTCTCCATGCTTGTGTTTGGCTTCACCCTCAAAACCATAAGTCCGGTTCATATCCTTCGTCTCGTGGTTCCCACGATTGACATACATCGCCGTTGGGTATAGCCCTATTGACCAGTCAAGCCAACGTAGACAGTACTTTCAGAGGCGGACGTACATTTGAACGCAAAGGCAGTCAGGATAACCTCTATTGACCAGGATCCCCGGTCAACGAGGTCACCATTCATCAGCAGGGCATGGGTCTCCGTCGGTTCCCCAGTCAGTTGGAACAGTTTGAGGACGTCAAAATATTGCCCTGGGGAGCAATCATAGGTTTCGAACCCGAAGCGAATATCAATGCCACCCAATACACACCATGCACATCCCCAATCACGTCTACGCTCCTCCCATTCTCGAGTGTTAGCTCCACAAGGCTCGGCTCTTTCTCGAAGACAGAGTAGGCACCAAGGGCGATCTCCCATACGTACCGTTTAGGGAGGGCCTTGCCGTCCTTGAATAGTTTCATCATTTCTCGGATAAACTCGAGGGTGATATTATATTTTCCGGTCGTAGCGTCCATTGGGAGTTGTGGACCACTATACGTCTTGTCGAGTTCACATCCACCTACGTCACGATTTCAGAAGGCATCGAAAAGAGAGATGCGAGATTTAGACCAACCGTCCGCTATGATTTCTAAACACCGGAGCACGGCGCTCATCTCCTCTTCGCGTTCGATCGCCTGAGCATAATCAGATAATCACAGAGTCACGAGATTTTGGAGTGGACCGACCTTCTCGAATTCGATTTTCCTTACCAGCTTCTGAGTCGCCTCTAGTTGCTGCTTGACGCTCTTGTTGAGGGGTTCGATCGCAAGGACCTTTTTGAAGTCCCCAATGGCAAGTTGGGGTTTCAGCATTTGGAGGTGACATTGTGCTCGCCTGGTTGGATGCACCGCGTATTACAACGCAGGGTTAAGGGTTCAGATCCTGAGGGAAAACGGCCGCGAGAGATGCGCACCGGAAGTAAGCCTAAGACGTAGCGTGCCCGGATGTGAGAATGTCAAAATCGTAGTCTCAAGTGATGCGTGCAGACCTTGACATATTTTGGATCCAAAGAAATCGCCTTGGCTGACCGCAAAAATAAAGCCCGCAATCAACATCGAGGTCCAAAAGGGTCCAGTGTTCAAAATCCGTACCGGCATCACTCAAAGCATACCCGTGTTCCTCCAGTTTGATTCTCGTATATGCCCGATTACACCATATCGTAGCATCGAATGGATTCTTATCCAAAGCTTGAGTGTAAAGATCCGCGGCCTTCTTAAACTCGTGAGCTGGAAAACAAGGGTATAAAAAAAACCCTCAAAATTAGCGTCTGCTCTTCCATTCGGGAGCGGTGTTGCCAGATGCAAAGATTCTTGATGATGGAACTGGATAGAACGTACCGACAAAGGCCTTGTTAGCCTCCCCCTTGATTTTAGCGGATTTCTCCTTGGTCTCCTCCGTGAGTTCCGCGAGGGTGAGCTTGAAAAGCTCTGGGGAGGGGGCGGATGAGGGCGGCGTCGATTCTCCGCTGGCCGAGGAAGCCTCAGAGTCACTCATTATGGACAAACGGACCCAGGTCC
>Ga0307515_10005647_pt1 | contig 25265 bp, 8 predicted proteins | sample 17_EM_MG_FD_194513 | JGI IMG/M metagenome (GOLD analysis project Ga0307515, IMG submission 194513) | Populus trichocarpa ectomycorrhiza microbial communities from riparian zone in the Pacific Northwest, United States - 17_EM | ecosystem: Host-associated > Plants > Roots > Unclassified | place... | reverse complement strand
CCTTCTTCTCCTTTCCTTTCTTTAGCTTTAGATTCTCGTTTATAGACAATCCAATCGTACAGGCTTGCGCGACCCTTTTGCCGTGCTTATATCTCGATTAACTAAGTCGCTAACATCGATAAGAGGTGGGTTTTAAAGGTAAGGCTTATAATACTAAATAATACTAATAAAAGAGAGCTATAAAAGAAACAAATTTAAATAAGAAAACGCCCCCCTTCTAAGTTTCTTTTTTTGTCCTTTATTTTTAGGCTATATAAGAAAAAAATAATTAAAGAGCTTATTAGCGACTTAGTTAATCGAGCTATAAGTATAGCAAAAGGGTCGCGCAAGCCTATATAATTAAATTGTCTATAAACGAGAATCTAAAGCTAAAGAAAAGGAAAGGAAAGGATAAGTAGTAACGCGAGGAGTTATATATAATCCCCTAGTTACGTAAGAGTTACGTAAGCCCTATATCTATTATAACGTCTACTATAGCTAGAGAGCTATAAAACAAATAAATTTAAATAAGAAAACGCCCCCCTTCTAAGTTTCTTTTTTTGTTTTTTGTTTTTAAACTATATAAAAAAAAATAAAGAACTATTAGGGGAAAATTAGATAGCTATTACTGTATGCCTTACCTTTTCTATCTTCTACGCGTTAATCCATTATACCCTACTCGCAGCGTTAAGTTTGTTAAAACTATTAACCCTAGCTAGCTCGCAGTAGAGTTCCTTAAAATCTTTAAGGATAGCGTTTAATATGGCTATCTTAGCTGCCCCTACGGCCGGAGTAGGAGTTTTAGTTAGAGCCGGAGTTCTAGTTAGAGCTAGAGTTTTAGTTGGAGTTCTAGTTAGAGCCGGAGTACCTAAAATTTCGCGGAATTGCCGAGACGTTAGGTAGAGAATACTAGGTGTAGGAGATCTGTCTATAGCCGGGCGTGTACTAGCTAAGTGCTGCTTAAGTCTTTTTTTAGATTGCTAAGCTATATTATAAATGTTTTTATTAGCTAGTTTAGTGCCCTACTTATTTTAAAGGGTTCCTTTAGTCTTCTAACACCGCCTTAGTTTATTGTCCGTGTTCTAGTTAACCAGAATATATATAGTGGGAAAACGTTTTACTGGCCTCTCCGCTTTATCCTAATAAATTAAATTTAAATCTTCTCTAGGGTTTTCCGGGTACTAGGATTTCTACGCAACTACGCAAAGGTAAGAAATATGTTTATTAGTGTATAGAAATTTACTATCTAGTCTTCTTACGTCCCCGAGTCTGTAGATAGGGTTAGTATATTTTTCCTTAGGAGGAAATACGTAATTATCTTTTGCTCCCCCTTTTATAATTTTATAAATAGATGCATTACGCGGACCGTAGCAGTTAATGACTTCCTTTTAATTACCTGCCTATGCAATGGTGGTCCTATAAGGAGTATTATAATTAGGTTGTATATTTACGGCGATATAAAGTGGCTCCCTATAGACTTTATCCTATAACTTACTTTTTATAGTAGGCTTTAACCCTATATACTCTTATTCTGGAGACTCTTATTTTATAGGCATTTGTTTTACGCCCTGGGGGTTTATATTCTATAGCTCTTATAAAATGAAAAGCGGCTCTCTCTCTCTATTAGGCTCTATGGACTCTATAGGCCTTTTGTCTACGTCCTTAAAGCCTGCGCTGTTTTCACTATCTTCGTTATCTAATTCTATTTGGTTATCCCGCATAAACTCCTATAACTCTTTATCTTAATTGGCGATTTCTTAGGCCAATTCTTTAGTTTTTCTTTTATCCTCTTTACTCTGCTCGCTACTCTTTTCTCCACTATTCTTCTCCTTTGTAGCTGCTAATTAAAGTCTTAGAGCTTTAATTTTATTTTGCTGCTAAATGACCTTTTGCTGCTAAATGACCTTGGCTCTTCCTTCCTTTAGTTGGGAGCGAGTTCCTTTCTTAGCTTTAGCTTTTGGCATTTTTGAGAAAGAGGGCCTATTGCTAAATATAGCCTTCTTACTAATATATTTATTAGATTTGGCCGCAAAGTTACCCTAATATATAGATAGTCCTCGCAATGTTAACATTTAAACCATTCTATACTTACTGGCTACTATTTTGTGCTAGGCTTATAGAAAAGGAAGAATTGGTTGGGGATTACTTTTTTAGTAACCTCTTATTTAGGAGGGCCTAGATATTAGTTATTCGCGGTGGATCTAAACTCTACTTAGAATATCTCCGGACTAAGGCAGATTGGCCACTCTCTGTTTCTGCTTATCCTTTAGTATAAATATAACTACCGCATTATATCTGTTCAATCTAAACATATAAGCATTTCTTAGAATTTTTGCTGCAATGATATTTAAATTAATTACCTTTCTATATATGGTCGTTGTGTAAGTGACCTATAATTGTTCGGATTCCCAGTTAACGAAGTGAGTAGCGTTTCTAGAATTTCTAGAAAGTCCTGCTAAATATAACTAGGACTGTATTTAAAACTTTACTTTACTATATAACCTAGATATAGCTCGCCTCCAAAACGGGAGTTCTTTATCTGGATATAACTACCACCCTTAGTGGCAATGGCTATTTGGTTATAAGTACTATAAATATACCTAGCGCTGTTATCTTACCTAAGCCGAAATGGCGTAATATAACCCCTTTGGAAATTCCGTCAGGATATCTACAAATAACTAGGAAATTTGCTCTAAGTTTATCTCCCTTATCTGTAGTCTTGGCATCAGCCACTTACCTAGCTTTTTAATCTTTAGCATCAATTTCTGTGCGCCGTAAGCCGCACTTTTTAATATTCGCCGTTATTATAGTAATAGGTCTGGTTGTTATATACGGTCGCTAGATATTTTTCCTATATTACTACTTAGTCGCTAAATACCGTGTAGATTTGCAGTTGTGTGTATAAGTGGAAAGTTTATAGGCGGATATTACTAAGATTAAGGCTTAGGTGTAAGAGTTAATCTAAAGAATAAAGCTTAGGCTTGCCCTTATAGGAACTTAGGCTATGCTAAAAACGTATATCTTTATAGAATGCTTCTTAAATTACATTTATAGAGTGAATTTAGAGACTGTTATTTATATAATCTATTATACTCCACTAATAAAGGCATTAATATAATATATTATTTATTAAGATCTACTAATAACGGAAATACTATAATTTATTATAACCTACCCGTAACCCGCTTATATTGTATAGCAGTAGAAGGCATTTCGTTTTAGAGGGCGTCTCTTTTTAGGGGTTGCCTAAGCGGGTAATAAAGTAGATAAAGTGATTAAACCGGATGGATGAGGTGGATGAGGTGGATAAGGTAGATAAGATGGGTAAGTATAACGGGCTCGTATAAATGCTTCTAAACCGAAGCTTATAGATTGCTACTATATAAAAATACTAAGCTAAGGAGAAGAAGAAGACTGGTAGAGACTGGTAAGATATAAAGGGGTTGTTAAGGCGCTAGTAGTAAGCGAGCCAATAGTAACTTGGCAGAATTTGGCAGAATTTAGTAGATTGCCTAGAAAACGGCAAATTACGGCAAATTGCCTAGGAAACGGCAATGTAGCAGGTGATAAGCTCTAGCACTATTATAGTAAGATGGGTAAGTTAAATCATTCTAATCCCTCCTTCGCTTAGTTGCATCCTTAGGTGCGTTAATGTCGGTATCAATACTTTAACACATCTTAAGTAGAATATGAATTAACTATTAGGATTCTTGTTTTCTAGAGCGTTTATAGATTCCCACTTGTATAATAGTATATAGATACGGCAGCGGTATATTTTAGAACGGACGCTATCCCTACCTAATTTCTCTTATCTAAGCTATAAATACTATAGCCATTTCTATAAAAATAAAGATAATAGTTACGAGAGCCTAATAAAGAAATCCTCTAAGCACTTGCTATATCCCTATTATTTATATCTATCTACTAAGACTCTATAGTACTTACTATTAATTTACTTAGGGAGCCCTTTATAAGAGAAATCGAGCTGTTTTAAACGGCTATTTAGAGGCTGAAATTCTAAGTTAACTAGGTGTAAATCCCGATAAAGGTTATAAGAAACGTAATCCTAGATTTTATTCTAAATATCTATTCTCGTATTGACTGGATATAAAATTAGTAGCTTTAGTATAGGCTTAACGTGGACTTGCTACCTAATATCACCGTTTTTCTATTAAGTACTGCCAATTTCTCTTATAGAACATTTGTAATATCTAGCCTCCCTCGTATCGCCTTAATTCTCTTACTATATTCTTTTTTAGGTTCCTCTATCTAAGGAAGATATATCTTAACCTTGATATTCTATCGACTTACTTAGGTTTACTCTTATATATACGGAGTACTACTTACGTATTCCTTAGTATCATCTATTAGTAATTAATCTATAAATGGTTTCACCTATAATTACTAACCTAGTTTAATAGTATTAGCATTTAATCCAGTCTAACTTAAGGTAAATATACTATCTGCGTCCAGCTCCTATATAAGTACTATCCGCCTTATTTTAACTTTATAACGTCTATAGCCTTAGACAAGTTTATTAATATATACTAGGTAGCTAGCAACTCTAATACTAGTTATAAACATTAGTACCATTCTAAAATTGCTAAAATTATATCTAACCCCATATAGCCCGTTAATAAATGCCGATATTAAAGTATCTGTATAACTTATAAGCTTTCTAGTAAACCCTTACTAGGGTTTAATAAGTAAATATATCTTTAATTAATCTAAGTTACTATCCCAGCCTAATATTATAAAAAGGTAGCGTTAGAAGATAGACTAGAAGCTAGCTTTAGGAATAGAAAGATAAATATATTAGCCAGCTTTTACTTTCCAGGGTCTAGGTATATAAACTAAGATATAAAGGGCTCTACTTTCTTATATTACTTCTACTTTGGTTTAAGATCTATTCTAAGAAAAGTTTAGGTATAAGCAGAATATCTATTTAAAGGTTATAAAGAAAGCCTATGCAGATACCCTAATAAGTAGATATATTTCTACTATTGGGTTTCCCTTAATATAAAGCTAAAGAGCAAAGATAAGGATTTTAGAGAGAAGTATATAGAATTAAAAGAAGAATTTATAAATAGCCCTTTAAATAAAACCAGTAGAAAGAAGGCATATTAATGCTAATAATAAGCCTCCCTGGCATTAAAGTCAATTTACTTTTAGGTAATAGTTTAAAGGCGGGCTAAACGTATAATAAGCCCCCAAATTCCTAATAGATTTAGTGTAAATAGTTATTAATTTATAAATGGAGTGACCGCATAGACTAATCCTTATAGAAAAGTGACTATTCCCATATATGTATGGATTTTATGTTACATTTGCACGGAAACGCTAAGGTAATTGGCGACTATGCTAAGCGATTCCGCCACGACCGGGATTATATTAGTAAGGGATATTATACCTATATGTGTTCCGATCTAAGCAAAGGATTTAACTCTAATAGTTATGCACAAAACGTTGGCAATGACGTATGAGGTAACGCTTAAAAGAAAAATTTGGGTTGGCCTCCTAGGTATAGTATTTCCTCGCCAAATATAAGGATAAACAAGATATTTTAAAAGGAAGAAGGTAGACAAGGTATAGAGAAAACGTATAATACGAGAGATTATATAGTATAGCAGCAGAAGCGTAAAGCCGCCCACTACTACAGCCGTATACTATATGGTAACGTTTATTATAAGTCGCATTTTTTCACCTTTACGTGGCGCGGAGTAGAACTTAAATATAGCATTACTTAATATAGCATTAAAGACATTATAAGCTAAATCTGAAGGTAATAAAGTGCAAGAGATAATGCCTACAATTTCTTAAGGGCAGTAGTATTTAGTTACCTTAGCTTATACCCGGGTATAGGGTATAAAGCCGTCCTAGGCTAGGTAGGCAAAATTTTATAAAGAAGCAAGTGCCTAATCCTAGTATTAACCCTAAAAATTATAGCAGATAAAAAGAAAAGAGTAGTTTAGGAATCGTTCCGTAAATATCGGAATAATTTCCTTTAAAGAGCCTATAAAATTGGCGCGTAGTATGGTGCGAATATATATGTTCTTATTTACAGGTAGGGTAAATACTATGTATATACTTCCACGCTATGTACCTCCTAGCCTCCTCCTATAGAAGAAGTGGTAATATACTTTCTTACCTTCCTGTATATAAAGCTAACCATTTATATAGTAGCGTCGTCATTCGCTAGCCTAAAAGACATTATTAGACTTTAGCCCTAGCACGGCTGAAAAGAACCCGTTAAAGGGAACACTTACTAAATTAGCGCCTTTTAAAAGGCTGCGAAGGCCCCTAATACTAAAAGGTGTCTCGATTAGCCCTCATTTACATACCTTCTAGCTAGAAAGAATAGCGGTAGAAGGTAAGGGGGCGGATGGCAACAGGCGCCCCTTAAGAGCATTATAGTAGTAGAGCAAAAATTTAAAATACTAGCGCGTTTGTAGGTAGCAGCGGTCCCTAAAGACTAAAGGTAAGGATATAAAGGATAGGCAACCCGTAGGTACTATATAGGTGGGGCCTAATAGCGGAGAGATGGAATACGGGGTTTTCTTAGACGGAGTTTTCTCCCTATATATATATAAGGCGTAGTCCGTATAGGCCTAATAGAAATCCGCTTTAGCAGCTAATAATTTATATTACTAAATTGCCTTAAACCTAGCAGACTGGCCCCTAATCTTACTAATATTATATTTATTAACGTCCCCTACTATAAAGCGAGATATACCGAGCCGGGGCATATAAGGGGTACTTTGACTTTTAGTAACTTAATCTCTTTACATATATTAATATTTGCTACAGTTCTGCGTATACTTTATACTATAACTATTTATAAACGTTAAAGACCTCTCCTAGCTAAAAATTACAATTATATCGTTACTATCATGCTTAAGTTATGGAGATCGTTCTTATTATGTAAAATAGTGTTCCTTCGCTATAGGACTACTTATAAGCTCTAAACACTTAAAATATATAGAGAGAGTATTACCTAAACCGGAGAGCCTAAAAATAATGTAGTAAGCTATTATTAGCCTAGTGTCTACTATCGCACGCAAATTTATATAAGGTTGCCACCCCTATAACTAAATATGCGTAAGCAAGCCGAGGTTAACCTATAGCTTATATATATGGCTTACAGTATATATAGCTAGTATTTCTTATAACCTTAAGGCTAAGCCCTACGCGGTTTAGAATGGTAAGGACACCTAACCTAACGCTATTAAGCTTAAAGAATACTATAGGCTGTTTAGTATACTACCTAAGTTTTAATATAGCGTTAATAGAGCCTTAATAAAGCCTCCTATCCTTTGACCGTATAGATATAAGGCCAAAGCCTAGAGCTACCTCCGCCGCCGCCTCTAAGTATCTCTAATAACGCGTTCAATCTGCGACTTCTTAAGGCGCGACTTATGGTAGACCGCATTGGCTGCGATAAACTGCTTACAGCATTTAATAGACCATATCGTCTTCTAACCACGCCCGTCCTGTCTTTAAGCTCGTTACTATCCACCCTATTCTATAATCGCGCCTCCCTATTATAGACTAACGTGCCTCGCTACCTTCCTTGAGCCACTTTGCCGCTATAACTATATTCCCTAACACGGTTTTAGTAATAATATCCCTTTCTTAACCCTTCTATAGAAGAATTATACCCTCTAGTAACGAACAGCTGCTTATATAAGCTATACAAGTTATATTAACTTAGGACCGCCCCTACTCCTCTACCGCGCAACCGAAAGATAATAGCTATTAAACTCCTAACTGGGTTTAGTATAGCGAACTACCTTAGCTTTGGACTTACAAGTATAGTATACCTAGACTCCTTCTTTAACACTATTGTTAAATATCCTTACTAAGTAGAAGATAAGCCCGCTATTAAAGTTGAGAGATAGATCTATAAGCGGTTTTAGTAATATGGCGGGTATAAAGGTCTGCTAAAGTTTTATAGTACCTTTAAATCTAGTATCCGGCTAGAATATATAAGTAAGAATAGACTTCGTTAATATATCTAAACCTATTAGATTTATACTAAGCAACGCCTTTAATGGGCTTAATAAGTCACTAGTACGCTTGCCTTTGTTTATTTAATAAATGTCATTTATATAGATCTAACGTGCGGTAACATTTCCTTAGACGACAGCCTACGCGCGAAGCTCCTCGACTTTAGTGGCTCCTTATTAGATAGCTCTAAGCTATCTATTATGGTGACTGCGAGCTATAAATATCCTAGAGCCGACCTAAAATCAACTTAGGTAGACCTGTTTACCCTTAGCTCTACCTTATACGAAATCTAGATAGGCAAACCTCTATACTTTAAGCTTAGGCTTAAAGAGATAGAAATCACCAATTTATTTAAACAATTTAAGTTTCCTAAGACGAAAAGTCTAGGACTAATAGGCGATATCATTATAGGGTGCTGGCAAGGTAGGTTTATAAGTGTAGATAATATTCTTAAAGGTGTGTTACTTGTTAATCTCCCTTAACTATTATATACTAACGCCGTTTAGCTATTAACTTCTATAGTAGAACCTATCCCTTCGCTCCTCCCCTCCTTAAGACAACTATTGCAGTTTTAGTTCTTAGCTTACTTATATTCCTTGCCTATAGATTAGTAAGGCGATAATAAATTAGGAGGACGGGGCTATATAATAAGCGCAAAGCGGGCATTTCTTAGGCTTCTTGGAACTACTAAAGGTAATCGTTTTTCTATTTACCCCTTTGGCCGGTATGGGATTGTTATAAGGGCCGGTCGCTATACTGCTATCCTAGTAGTAATCGTATAATCGTTTAGGGAAGGTGTGGTTCTGCTTACATTTAGAGTATAAGTAGGGGTTGTTGACGTAGGTATATATTTTGCTTAAGTTAAGGTGCGTCTCTATACTTGGGGACAGACGTTAGATAAGCTAAGTTAGCCATCTTATACCTAAGAGCATTGGCTTTAATAGCACGCCCTTAGCTAGCTCTTAACGCTAATAACACAGGGCGCCTATATTGGTCAGCTGGGACATAGTATGCATTAAGTGTCTACAGGTCGCTAGATTTTAGAGATGCAATTACTATATACATTAGTGGCTGCCCAGAAAACCCCGCTAGTCGACGTATGTTAATAGCGCGTTTTTAAACAAGGGCAGGAGGGCATAGTTAGATTTTATTAATCGCATAATAAGCTAGTGCGTTAGATTAGGCCGCTCTAAATGCACTTTATAGTCCTATTAACCCTTCTCTTATAAGTGCACTTAGCTTATTACCCGCGCGCCACTAATAAGGCTATTACTAACTTCCTATAGCTATTAGGGCCGTAGTGTTACGGAACCTTTCCCCCTATGGACGCTCGGAATATATAAAATCCGCTTTAGTAACTATAACTAATAAAAGCTAGTAACTGCTAGACACGCCTCTAAAATTCCTATATAATCTGTATAACTCCTAGCGTAAGGTACCTACACTTTAATAATACTGTCCTAATATATCCGTGCTACTAGGGCTCTCTAGGGCTTTAGCTCTGGCTCCGGCTCTAGCTCTAGCTCTAGCTCTAGCTCTAGCATTGATGTTAATACTTCGGTTATCTATATTACTGTAGGCTCTAGGTCTGGCATATCCGCCTCTAGTGTAGGATTCTTACGCTTACGACCGCGTTTTGGCTTGCCTATAGTAGCTTTGTCCTTCTTAGCACGCTTTGCTTATGCCTCCTTAAGGTCCTTAAAGCTTATTACCTTTACCTTACCTAGCGTGGTTTTTAATATCAATATTGCTAATTAGATTGATTAATATTGTTACTAATCAATATTGGCGAGTATTGGCGAGATTTGTAATATTTGCAGATTTTCTTAGCACCCCTTTAAATTTTTAACTTTAATATCGTATGGATAAATTATTAAATATTATGGCTTCTAAAGCAGACTTATTACTTTTTAATATAGAGGAGTTATTTAACTGCTAGTAAAAAAAAGACTTTTAACCTATAGATACTAGTTAGTAGGGATTTACAAAGCAAATCCTATCCCTCCGTCGTACTGCGCAGCCCCCTACCCCGCTACGCTCCCTCTATAAAAGATATAAAGTCGGCTGCTGCGCAGCCTCCTTTATATCCTCATAGAGGGAAGCGTAGTAAGGTAAGGAACTGCGCTATAGGGGCTGCTTCGCAGTGGGGGATAAGCTTTAAGCAGAGCCTTATATAGAGCTTTAGTAGAGCTTCGTATAGAGGTTTATGTAGAGTCTTATGTAGAACCACGTGCGGCGTGCAGGCGTGTAGATATATAGATGTCTAGACGTGCAGACGTTTGTATAGGCGTTTATATAGACGTTTGTATAGGCGTTCGTATAGGCAATTAATTGATAAATTGATTAATTGTAGAGCCGTTTATATAGACGATTATAGAGTCTTCCTAGTATATTAGTGCTGTGTATTAGTAGAGCTTAGAGTAAAGTGTTGTATAGAGCTTCGAGCAGAGCCTCGCGTAGAGCTTTTAAGTAAAGCTTAAGTAAAGCTTTATATAAAGCCTTAATAGAGCTTTAAGCAGAGCTTTAAGCAGAGCTTTAAGTAAAGCTTTAATAGGGCTTTAAGTAGAGCCTTGTATAGAGCTTTAAGTAGAGCTCTAATAGAGCTTTAAGTAGAGCTTTAAGTAGAGCTTTGAGCAGAGCTTTGAGCAGAGCTTAGTTAGAGCTTCTCTATATAGACCTTATATTTAGGCTTGTTTTTAAAGGCCTTGTAAAGGGCTTTATATAGAGCTTTAAGCAGAGCTTTATATAGGCGTTCGTGCAGGCGTTTGTGTAGATATTTATAGAGACGTTTATAGAGACGTTCGTATAGACGATTATATAGGCGTTTGTACGGGGCGTTTATATAGGTAATTAATTAACCGATCGATTAATTGTATAGGCATTTGTATAGGCAATCGTGCGACATTTATAGAGCCGTTTATAGAGACGATCGTATAGCGACTAATTATATAGGCGTTCGTATAGCCAATTGTAGAACCTTCCTAGTATATTAGTGCTGCGTATTAGTAGAGCTTTAGAGCTCTATATAGGGCTTTAAGCAAAGCTTCGAGTAGAGCTCTAAGTAGAGCTTTAAGTAGAGCTTCGTGCAGAGCTTTTGTAGAGCTTTAGTAGGACGCGTACAGTCGCAAAAAATCTAACTACCCTTCTACTACGCCACTATAAAGCTATTATATAACTAGCTACTTATAGATAACGTAGATAGCAGAGTAAAGAGGCTATATTAGAGATATAGAGCTTTAATTATATATAGTTATAGTGCAGTTAGGGGTAGTTAATATTTAAATTAATCGATTTTGGTAAGGGAGCGCGTGCTAAGACATTTTATAGGATGCAAATACTTCTACATATAAGAATATATTATAAAACTGCCAATCTATGCCAATAATTTGTATAATATTTATTTCTAAAATAAGTATATTTCTATTATAATAATTTTGTCCAAAAATTGCTAATATTCCAATATTGATACTGTAAATATTGACAAATGCCAATATTTTATTGGCTGGATTTTCGCTTATTGAAAACCATGCTAGCCTTACCTAGGACCACTCGTTAGGTTAATCGGCGAACTTTAGCTTCGTTGTTTATCTTGTATAGGAATTGATTTTGATCTTAAAGGAGGGAATATTTAGTAAAGAATATTTGGGCGGCATTTACGAGCTTCTGTACATGCCTCTATAGGCGCTATTTACTTTATTTATTAAGCGCAGAAGTGTCCTAGTTGATTAGATTATGCAATAACATAAGAGCCTTTAGTGACACTAGCGTTATAGGCATTTGTAGTACATTGTCTGGCGGACAAGGCACTTCATCGGCTCTCGGGACTATTAGTTGAGCCAGTGGCTTAGGTGTTATAACGGCGCTATCGCACGTTACCTACCAAATTCTGCCATATTCTGCTAACCTATAATTAGCTCGCCCAAAGCTAGCGCCTTAGCGGCTTATCCTATATATTTGTTTACATCGGTCCTAGCGACCCCTTTTCCTTCTCCTTAGCTTAATATCTTTGTAAGATAGCATTCCATAAGCTTTAGTTTAGAGGCATTTATACGAGCCGTTATACTACGCAGTAGGGGACGTTACCTAGTTTAATAGCATCTCCGGCCTACTTATCTATTCCCTTAGCAAATTCCCTATTATCAAATAGTATAATTAAGAGTAAAAACTCTATTAATTAAAGCTAACTCTAGAAGGTCTCTCTATATATAGATAAGGTAGGTATAGGTAATAGAAACTAGTAGTAAGCAATACGGTAGTAAACTGCCTAATAGCGGAAAGTTTAATAGAATATTCTATTATAGTGTAAAAACGTAGCAAGTTAGCTTAGTTTAATTTCCCCCTATAACTAAAACCCTAGCCGTTGTCTATACTAGAACGCTTTAAATAAAAACGAGGTAGTATTTAATAATAGAGTGTTTTAAAATCCCCTTACCTTATCTATATTTTTATAAAGACTGATAAATTACTATATAGAAGGGATGTGGCGAGTCTGGGTTTGTACAGAAAATCTCAATAAGTGAACGAGTTGTAGCGCTTAAAACAGTAGTGATAGTTAACGTTATAACCGCGTCCGAACTGGATAGTATAGTAGTTACTACAGAAATACTACTTGTCTGTAACGTGCTAGGGGAGATTATACTAGAGTCTATTAATTATAAACACAATCCACTAGTAGGTAAAGAAGAGTTAGAAGTAGAAGTACCTATAACCTAAATACTTAATATAGATAAAGTTAGGGAGCCTTATTACTTAGAGGCAAAAGTAAAAGCCGAAGATTCTAAAAGAGGAAGGACTAAAAGTACTAAGTAAGGAAAGATTAACTCTAATAATAGGCGGGAAGATGTATTAGGGGGGGAGGTAGAAGACAATAGTAGAGGAAGAGATAAAGATAACGAGGGAACTAGCGGCAAAGCCTCTCCTTATAAAGCCTGCGGACACGCATTATCTATATAAATTTATGGTAGTAAGTATAGCCCTTAGAGAATCCAGCGGATAGTCTTACTTTAAACTCTACTCTAAAATACCCTACTTTAAAGCCCTCTTTAAAGCGCCTTTACTGTATTTAAATTATTAGAGGCGTAAACAAGATTTTCCCCTCCTAAAAAGGGCATAAGATTTAGCGCCTTTGGCGCTTGTATAACCGGGTCATATCCTTTATATATATTTAGGTAGATAATAGCTGTCAAATTATCTGTATAACAGCTCGCCTAAATTTAATTATTTACAGGAAAAGTAGAAGGATTAGCTTGGAGATTAGTAATTAGTAGCGGCGAACCCTAAGGTGTAACCAAAACGGACGCTTTAACCCCTATTATCTTAACGGGAGAGCACAATATATAGAATTCTTAATTTCTAGTATTATTAATCCAGGTTCTAGAATTATTATTACTAATCTAAGCATAGTAGAAATAAAGGCCTCACTATATAACAATAACGTTGTCTCTTAAAGAAAAATCTTTAGGGACTACGAAATAGTAGTCTTAGTTAATATTATAATAATTAGTTACTGTCCCCTCTTTACCCTTTCTAACCCGGGGGCAATTTCCCTTAAAGTTCTAAACTATAACCTACGTTATGCCTTAATTGTAGGAGAATAAAATTTGATATAAACCGCCACTATAAGCGGCTCCCTCTATTTAGTTTATAGTAGGGCCTATAGTATTTATGGAATTAAACAGTCTAATACTAAGTGTTAGTAAATGTATATTAAGTCTTACTACTAGTTTGTTATACTAGAAGGTAACGTTCTACCCAGCCTGCTATATAACTCCTAGTTTGTCAGCAGCTTCGTTATTGCTAATATAGTGCCCCTTACACAGGAAAGGCTGCTAGCCATAAATCTCAATCCTATTCATTGGCATAACTAATTGCATAGTATCGATAAATTCACTCTACTGGAAAGGCGGCGGATTGCCTATAAAGAGGTGCGACTAAGCAAAATAAAAGATAGATAAAAGCGCTATAATAATGCTTGCTGCTATAGTTAAAGCAATGCAGTAAAAGTAAGGTAAAGGTAAAACTTAACATTTGCAGCTAGCCCACCTATATACGCTGATTATTTGTATTCAGTACGGATATATAAAAGTGATAGCCACTATAAAATAGTTGGGCCTAAATATATTGCTAGTACTATACTAGCTCTAGGACTAGCGAGTTCGCCCACTAAATAAGTCTCTAGATTGCGCCTATTTGCTTAGTAACTCATTATACAATTAGCCCTAAGTAGAGGTAAGTTTTAGTTTTAGTTTAGGCCGAGCAATTAATAAATAAATATAGAGCAAGATTTTCTAGCTATAAAAGATTTATATTTTCTGCTATGAAAAGCATATATTAAGCTATAATTAATTCCTATATTAAGGGTAACTAAATAGTAAATTTAATTTACATTTTCTTAGCAAGATATTTAAGATAGTTCCGTAATAAAGATTAGCAAAAAAACGTAGGACTAGATAATTACTAAAGTATCCTACTTACTAGTACGAAAGCGAAAGAGTTTCGGTGCACAGATAGAGTGATATATTAGAATTCCCACCGCAAGAGAGAGTATTTTTATTATCATTTGGGTTATTATATACGCCCGCGCAAATAGGTACGCCAGCAATATAGCTACGAGTTAGGCAGCCTAGGCCACTCTGTATATACAGTCCGTAGGGCTAAAAAGGGTAGGAGTTGGTTACACAATTAACATTTAATATATTGTACCAAATTTTGCCTCCTACTAGAGTGTATTTAAATTGGGTAATAGGGGCAGAGTTTGTAGTTATTTCCGTAATTAAGAGTTTTAATAACACGCCGCTACGACTAGGCACTTGGTATGTCTTATTATAGATATTAGTGGGCCAAAGAGTAATCATATTAGACGAATGGTCCGCAGTAACTAACTAAAGGTAGACTTTAAATAAGCATTTATTGTAGATTTTGGCTTAAGCAGCTTATACAATAGGAGTAATAGCTAGGATAGCTACGGAAGCCATAGTAAGAAGTTGCATTTTAAGTATTGTTCCGCTAATAGAGTTAATATTCCGCAGATTATTTTAAATTGTTCTCTACTAGGGTATAAGGATTAGCGCGTTATACTAAAAGGTTCTAGTATAAGGCCAGGTCATAATGGTCAAATATTATTTTTTTACCCTTAGCCAAAAAGTAATATATTACCGGTCTCATCGGTCTTATTAGTCTTACCCCCCTATTATATAAACCCTTTATTAGAATTACGCGGAGTTATTCTCCTTAAAATATCAAATTTCTTTAATAGGAGTTTTAGTAAGCATGTTCTTGTCTTTCTGCATTAGGATAATCACAATCATCCTACTTACTTAAATCTTTATCCTCTTAAAGATCTAAATATATATATTATTATCCTTATCTAAAACACAACACTAAGGCAAGTCCGTTATCGTCATATATAGGTTCGCATTTCTTAAATAGGCTACTAGGCCTTTTACTAGGCCGAAGATATACCGGAAACGCCTACCGCAGCTTTGTCTCCACCTTTATATAACTTAGCCTCTGCGCCATTATACCTTTTTAGAGATCCCCTAGATAATAGACTAGATAGAGATGAAGCCGGAATAGAGAATACTGGGGAGGATTTATAGGAGGATTCGTTGCTAAATAAAGGCTGATACGAGCATTAAAAAGGAAGGTTAAAGAAGTAAATAGCGCTTAAATGTTTATATAAACTCTCTATAAGTACAGTAATACACTTTAAAATCTAAATATTGTGTTCTTTACGTACCATCTAACCTATAGCCTGGCACGTAGATGCGTTATCCCTTATAACTATAAAATATGTCCTATAATTATCGAACTAATTAGATTAAGCTAAGATGTTTTAATTATTATTTTATCAGTGCATAATTACTTAGTAGGACGCTACTGTTATAGGGGATAGTGTACCCCTTCCAAAGGCAATAAGAAAATTAATAGATTTTCTTTATACTGCTTGCTTACCTAGGACTATTTATACTAATATAGTATTAATTACTCTATTTAAAGCTAAAGAATGTACTAGCTAGTTAAATAGGAAGTTTAGATACTTATAGGGTTTAATTTCGTCCTTTATTCGCTTATTTATTTGTAAATTGCACCTAACGGAATCGTAAATCAATTGGAACAGCTCTAAACTCATTTAGCGATGCCCTAAAATTTTCCCTGCCTATACGAAATTCAATTTCCTGCACCTTATACCAATACGCCTGCCTATTACCTTTAAAGGTTACTAGGACGTAGCGAATTAAGGACATTAGCTAAGATATAAGGCCGATTATCATTATTCTGCCAGACTGTGCTTTAAGGTGTTTCTATAACTAGTAAAGGATAACGTTCTTCGGAGGCGTATAGATGGGACACTTATTCTTATCGTTATTAGGTCTATATCGCTTATAGAAGGAATGAATATAATAGTCTACAGACTATATAGATTCCCCTATACTATAAACATCTTTGTACTAAGCGCATATTTTAGATAACAAACCGGTCGCAATTAATAGTAAAGGAGCCAGCTGCTTCGCTCCTTTTTTATTGCGGATAGTTATAATTAAAATTGCTCTTTCCAACTCTGCCTGGCTTATATCCTTTAAGAGTCCTATATAAAGTGGCTCTTTAAGCTAGCGCAATATAGTCGAGAAATTCTGGTCGTTTATTAGGTTGAAGGCTAATATCCTAGCCTTATTATCAGCCATCCGCGTAAGCAATTTGGTGTAAGTAGCATCATCCATAAGTACAAGTGCCTCTTTTTTATCTGAATTAGTGTAGAGACGGGAGTATAAATTATAGCAAGTATTATGCTCCATATTTTTAAGGACAACTTTATAATAAACTGCATTTAATTAATAATATAGGCGAAAGCGCGTATTTAGGTTATCGCAGCTATAAAACTCTTCTTTAAGGGTATCCATTTTGGAGCTAGGGAAGGTATATTTGTTAGGCGTTACTTATAAAATTTATAGAAATAGAAGAAGTATACTTGAATATCTTAGCGACTAACTAATAAGTTAGGTCTTTTATAGTAAATCTACTTTTTAAAGTAAGTAGTAATTCTGAGGAAGCGGTTGCGTAAGGCCCTCAATTTTTAGAGGGGAGCATTTTATTAGTGTAATGGGTATTTCTAGGCACCTAAAGCATTGGCGTAAGTGAGGTCGACGGCTAGGACTGCTGGTTATAATGTCATCGTATATATCTAAATAGGTTTAAGTACACACTAGCGGACATACTTTATGGAGACTAGGAATATCTTCACGATAACTAAACGTGTATTTATATCCCGAGAATTATATAGTTATATATTAGCCTAAGGATATTCTAGAACCGCAGCAGTTATCCACTCTGCCGCGAAACTCACTACAGAATCTAAATCTAAATTGTATTTTCTCTTACATACTATATTAGCGACTTAGTCAATCGAGATATAAGCACAGTAAAAGGGTCGCGCAAGCCTATACGATTGGATTGTCTATAAACGAGAATCTAAAGCTAAAGTAAGGAAAGGAGAAGAAGGGGAGCGCCGCTCAAAGCTATATACGATCTTCGCGTCACGTGACCGCAATATACGGCAATCTGTGGCAACTTGCCGGTATGTAGTTCTGCTAAGTTTTGCTAGTGCCGTAATATACTATCTTATTTATATCTAGGCTATATAGATATATTAACGTAAATTATTACTTTAAGTTAATAAGGAACTAATTATTTTTTCTTTATACTAGCTTATATACTTAAGATCCTCTATATTAATGCTATAACGGTGCTTATAAAGGCTTAGTTAAAAGAATAGAATCTATTAGTAGTTAGTAAACGAGAATTCTAAAACAAGGTCTGGAAGAAGGTCAAGGAAAGGACACGTCTATATATATAGCGCTAAGGCTCGGCCAAGCCCCTAACTAGGGTCTGTATCAGTGCCGTAACAGTACTAGGGCGCGTCACCTGCTAAATTCCGCCGACCCTAACATCTGCTAACTAATTAGGATTTTCCATACTAGGTATGGAAAATCGCTATTAGCTCGCTTACCACTTAGCACCTTAGCGACCCCTTTATATTTACGTCAACCCCTAAGGGCCTTCCTCCTCTTCTTCTCTTTAGCTTAGTATCTTTATATAGTAGCAATCTATAAGCTTCGTCTTAGAGGAATTTATATAAGCCCGTTATAAATACAGTCTTTTATAATTGCTATTAAAGGATATACTAGCTATTTAAGTAGGAATCTACTTATAGACTATACTTTATAGAATCGTAAATTAACTAGAAGAGAGTTAAAAACTTTAAGATTATCTGTAAATATATTACCGAAATAACTTTCTAATACCTGCACCTTATACTAATATATCGGCCCGTCCTCTTTAAAGAGTACTAGGGCGTAATAAATTAAATTATTTGGCCAAGAGATAATGCTAAGTACTATTATACGTATAGGCTTAATTGCTATAAGGTAATCCGACAACTGATAAAAGATAATGTTCTTTAGAGGTATATAAATTGGGCACTTATTCTCATCTAACTTATATTGCCAATAGACGGTATAAACCTTACAATCCGCGATCTATTAAGTTTCCCCTAGAGAATATATATCTTTATAGCCATCGCATTATTTAAATAATAGATCGACCGCAACTAAATATAGATAATAATAACGACTTAGATTCCATATCTTAAGAATTATAGTTACTCTTCCTAACTCCCACTCGCTTATATAGTTAAGGACTCTTATATAACGTAACTCTTTAAGCCAGAAAATTAAAGTTGTAAGCTGTTAACTAGGTATTAGGTTAAGGGTTAATACAATCTTCTTATTAGTTATGCCTATAAGCAGTTTATTATAAACAGCATTATCTATAAGTATAAGCGCATCTTTTTAGTCCGTATCGCTGTAGAGGCGGGAGTATAAATCGCAGCAGATATTAGGTTCTATTGCGTTAAGAGCACCTTTACGGCAAGTTATATCCAATTAATAATATAGGGTGGGGCGCGTCTCGGGATTATCGCAACTGTAAAACTGTTCTTAAAGGATATCCATTCTATAATTGCGGAAGATGTATTTACTAGGTATTACTAGTAAAATTTATAGAAATAAAAGAAGTATGCTTTATATAGGTAATTATCTTTACAATTTATTAATGAATTAGGTCCTTTATAGTAAATCTACTTTCTAGGTTAGATAGTAATTTTAAAAAAGCAATTATATAAGGCTATTAATTTTTAGAGGGAAGCATTTTATTAATATAATAGGTATTTCCAGGGGCCTAAAGTAGCTTTAGTATCGGTTAGTAATAGCTATTAATAGTTATAGGCGTGCGCGTAGTTAATAGTCTTTAGAAGATAGCTAGGGAAGAAAGGGTTAAGAGGTTTACCATTAGGCGTTCTCTATACTGTTAATTATAATATCCTTAACTAAGGATCCCTAATGTTACGGCACTGGCAGAACTACGCACCGGCAAGTTGCCACAGATTGCCGCATATTGCGGTCACGTGACGCAAAGATCGTATATAGCTTCGAGCGGCGCTCCCCTTCTTCTCCTTTCCTTTCTTTAGCTTTAGATTCTCGTTTATAGACAATCCAATCGTACAGGCTTGCGCGACCCTTTTGCCGTGCTTATATCTCGATTGACTGAGTCGCTAACATTATCTAAAGCTCACTCTACTCTTTCTTCCTGAGAAGGAACTTAAATATATCTACGAGAACACAGAACAGGACCCTAAGGACACCACTAGGACCACAAGGACAGGACCCAAAAGAAAAGAACAGAACCCCAAGGAAAGGACCTATAAGACACGCACAGACCAGAACCCCTGAAGAAATTACCCGGAATTACCTAACACCCCTACCACCATGCCACGAACCACAGCAGCGGGTAAAGCAGCTACAGGACCCTTAAATACTTTAGATGAAGAAACAATTAACGTTTCAACCCCCCAGGCGGAGCTTGCGGCTGCTAATGCCGAAATTAAACGATTGCGAGAGCTGCTCGAAGCTAGAGATACCCCTATATCTAATAATGAGTTATTATTAGACAACCAAAGACTTACTACAGTCCTTCAGGCCCTATCCCAGCGCCTTAGTGGATCTATTAAGGCCTATATAGCACCGAAGCGGTCAGCAAAGGTCGCGGACCCCCTACTATTCACAGACGGAACCGACCCTATATTTAATAATTAGAAGCTTCAATTACGGGACAAGCTTAAAGTTAATGTAGACCACTTCCCTAACGCCCGAGCCAGAATGGCCTACGTCTTTGGCCGTACTGGCGGAGACGCCCAGACGCATTTACGCCCGCGATACACTAAAGACTCAGCAGACCCCTTTATCTCTGAAGAAGAAATGATTAAACACTTGTCTTCTATTTATAAAGACCCTTTTAAAGTATAGAACGCCCGCCTTGGCTATAAAAGCCTAAATATGAAAACAACGGAGACCTTTTCGGCCTTCTAAACCCGCTTCCTATACCTGGCAGGACAGGCCCAGATCCCCCAGGAAGACCTGCTGCCAGACCTCTTCGATAAGCTTACCCTAGACCTACAGCGGGTTGTATTGCTAGCTTATACTACGGTATAGACGTTAAAGGAACTTACGGACCATTGCCTAGCTATTAACTAAGGCCTTTATCGAATTAAGGCACGCGCCGACTGGCTAAAAACTAGAAACCTTGCAAACTAGGCCGCAAGTACTGCAAGTACGGCCCGTAGTGCCCCGGCATAATCAGCAACTCCTACAGCCAACCCGACAGCTGGCCGCGCAGCTACCCCTGCTGCGGGCCCAGTGTACACCCGGCCTACATATAGCGACCCCCGTATACAGGCCCTTAGCAATTAAGGAGCTTGCTTCTCGTGCGGTTAAACAGGCCACCCTATAAGGAACTGCCCGACAAAGGCAAGGACAAACAAGGTCCTGTTAATTCAGGAGGACAGTACGGAGCCGGAAAAAAAGGAACCCTAGAGGAAGACTCCTCTTTAGGGTTAAAAGGGATCGATATGTCACATATCGATCTAGGCTGGCTAGTTAGTAGAAGAAGCTGCACTATCCCTTATACTTTATTTTGTAATGGATATTAAGTTTTAACCTTTGCTTTAGCTGACTTAGGAGCAAATGCCTTTACCTTAATTAACACAAAATGCGCTATAAAACTGGCTGACTTTTTAAATGTACCCCTTGAAGAACTGCCTAAACCAATCCCTATTCGCGGTTATAACGGATGGATAGGGCCACCTATTATAACTATCTTGCGGACTTACCTCCGCGTTAACGGACGAAGGCAGTATAACATCCCCTTTCTTATTACGGACTTAGGAAGCCACGATATAATCTTAGGAAGAAAATGGCTAGCCTATTTAGGCTTGCAGCTCAAAGTATAGAGTAGACGGCTTATCTAGCCCAAAACTCTACCCCCAACCCCTTCCTTTATAAAAGAAATCAGCATTATAATAGAAAACCTTATACGGCCCTAGATTAATACCATTTACTAGGCCAATGCTATGCGCAGAGACCAGGCCTTTAAGAAGGACGTACAGCTTAACCCACAATGGATCTGTATACTATGCCGCCCTCAGACTACCTATGTCACGCCACCCGCACTAGAGACCTAGGAAGTCGGTAGTAACCTAGCTAAGTTCCCTATGGAGAACCCTATGAAGCCATAAAGGAAAGTCAGGGATATCAGACGCTACACTAAACTAATAGATAGGAAGGACAACTTACGGAAAATGGAACGTAAGCTAAGGAAGACTATAAACCCTATACCGCAAACCACGGCCCGACGGACGCTAAAGAAACCTATGGACCTCCCACCAGTTAATATCTACTACATTAGCGCTGTAGGATTCTACCGGAACCTGGTTCAGCCTAATACCATTACCTTTACAACTAGCCTATACGAAATTAACCGAATAATTAAGGAAAAGGAAAGCAAGCTTAGCGGATAGGAAAGCGGGCTTACGGATAAAGAACTAGTGGAGTAAAAACTGCCCAATTAACACCGGAAATTCAAGGACGTATTCTCTAAGGCAGCGTCTAATATGCTTCCACCCCACCAACCATATAACTACAAGATCAAGATTAAGCAAGATAAGGGAAGCACCCTTAGCTTTAGCCCTCTCTACCTATAGTCTATTGCCGAATTATAGGCCATAAAGCAGTACCTTATCAATAACCTAAATAAGGGCTTCATTAAGCCTAGCTAAGCCCCTTTTAACTCACCTATTCTCTTTATCAAAAAGCCAAATAGAGGACTGCGCTTCTGCATTAACTACCATAAGCTAAATAATATAACCCGCAAGGACCGCTACCCGCTGCCCTTACTTAATAAGACTCTTACCCAAATAAGTAGAGCTAAGGTTTTTACAAAGCTCAATATCCGCTAGGCCTTTCACCAAATTAGGATAGACCCCGGGTCTAAAAATCTTACTATATTCCGGACCCGTTACGGGACGTACAAATGCAAAGTACTTCCTTTTGGACTAACCAACGGACTAGCTACGTACCAGCGGTATATAAACAATGTACTCTTTAACTACCTTAACGACTTCTGTACGGCCTATCTAGATAATATTATAATCTACTCGGAGAACGAACTAAAACACGAGGAGCACGTCCATAAAGTCCTATAACGGCTCCGCGAAGCTGGCCTCTAGGCCGATATTAAGAAGTCGGAATTCAGTGTTAAGCGTATAAAGTACTTAGGTTTTATTATCAGCACGGACGGAATCAAGGCCGACCCAGAGAAAACGACCGCAATTAACTAGTGGACGCCCCCACGGACCGTAAAGGGGGTGCAATCGTTTTTAGGTTTCTATAACTTCTACCGACGCTTTATTAAGAACTACAGCAGGATTACCCGGCCTCTTAACCGCCTTACTAGGAAAGACCAGCCCTTTTACTTTGACGCCATGTGTATGCAGGCCTTTAATGAGCTTAAAAAACGGCTAGTGTCAGCCCCCCTACTTACCCACTTTAACCCAGAACGGCCCTTAATGCTAGAAACTAATGCCTTAAACGGCGCAATAGCCAGTATTTTTTCCTAGAAGTAACCGGACAGAGAATGGCACCCTGTCGCATACTATTTAAAGACTATAATAGATGCTAAACTAAACTACCACATCCATAATAAAGAAATGCTGGCTATTATCTCTAGCTTTCAGCACTGGCGTATACAGCTAGAGGGGACCCCTAAACCCATTAAAGTAGTGTCAGATTATAAGGCCCTAGAATACTTCATAACAACTAAGGCCCTTACGGCCCAGCAGGCACGCTAAGCGGATGTCCTATCTCAGTTTAACTTCTTAATTATATATAGACCAGGCGCTACGAACCATGCGGATGCTCTTACTAGGCGCGAACAAGACCTAGGTAACCATACGGCTGCGAAGATCTTATTACGGACCCAGACGCTACTACAACCAGAGCACCTTAACCCCCGGATACAGGCAGAACTAAGTACAGACCCCTCGGGCGCCGAGATGTATCCTATTAACCCTTTAGGACTTAACTTAATCAACAAATTGCTGCAGATAAACCGTACGGCCCCTTCTCTACAGGAGTACCGTAAAAAGGCAAAGAACGTTACCAGCCCATGGTCCCTTAAAAATGGATTACTTAAGCATTAGAAACGGCTGGTAGTGGCAAAGGAACAGAACTTACGGACTCGGCTTATTGCTAAAGCACATACCTAGGTCTCTACGGCCCACCCCAGAAAAAATAAGACCCGTAGGATTATTAGCAACCGCTACTACTGGCCTGGAATGGTTATAGATATTAACCGTTATATACGGAACTGCAACGACTGCCGTAGGTCTATAATTCCGCGAGATAAAACCCCAGGACTATTAAAACCCCTCCTAATACCCAACCGCCCCTAGCAATATGTCTCTATAGACTTTTATAAGCTACCTCCAGACCATAACGGATATGATATGGTTATAATCCTGGTTAACCGCTTCGGCAAGCGCCCGTTCTTAATTCCCTGTCATAAGAATATTAATACTAAAGAGGCAGCCCAACTATATATCCACTACGTCTACCGAATTTACGGACCACTAGATACTATTATATCCGACCACAGGCCGCAGTTTATATCAGCCTTTTAGAATGAGTTCACCCGGATTCTAGGCATTAAGCTAAAGCTTTCTACGGTATATTACCCCCAGACAGACGGTTAAACGGAGATTATGAATTAATACTTGGACCAGAGACTCCAGCCTTTCGTTAACTACTTCTAGGATAACTGGGCCAAACTGTTGCCCTTAATGGACTACGCCCAAGCGACCCTACCCCACAACTCTACCGGATTTGCCCCTATTTAACTAGAAATGGGTTACCTACCCCGCATAAGCTTTAACTGGGAAAGACCAGAAGGGCCCCAGACCGTACGCGAAAAACTATCTTATGAGGAAGCCTAGCAGTACGCTAAGCGCTTAGAAGAAGCCTGGAAAGTAGCCCGTACGAACCTAGAAAAGGCCTAGAAATTAATAAAACAGTAGGCAAATAAGCATAGGCGCGAGCCTAACTTTACTGTAGGCGATATAGTCTAGGTTACGACAAAGAACTAGAAGATAGAACGGCCTAGCCGTAAGCTGGACTATAAGATGGCAGGACTGTATAAGATTCTTAATAAAGTAGGCAACTCGTATAAGGTTAAGCTCCCAGACTTAATTAAAGTCCACCCTATCTTCTTACCGGACAAGCTACGGAAAGCTATAAATAACCCACTACCCGGACAAAAGAATGAACCTCCCCTGCTAATTTAAGTTAACGACGATGATAAATGGGAAATTAAAGAAATACTAGCCTGTAAACTTATAAAGGGAACGTTAAAGTATCGTGTTAGTTGGAAAGGATATAACCCGGACCCTACTTAGTACCCTACATGGAACTTTATAGGTAGCCCCCATAAACTTTAGGAGTTCTATAGCCGTTACCCTAACAAACCCGGACCGCCAAAGTACCTAGATAAGTAGATAGAATGCTGGCATAACAAAGACGATAAGCTACCAGAAGAATATAAGGACAAAAACGCCCCAGAAATTTCTTAGTCACGTGAGGTGTTAAGATATCTAGGAACTTCGACCGGCGGTCGAAGTTATCTGATTGGTTAGATTCTCTTGCTAAGACTTTTAGCGGCAAAAGCCTGAGGGCAGGCTTTTTTGGAGGGGGGGGTAATGTTACGGCACTGGCAGAACTACGCACCGGCAAGTTGCCACAGATTGCCGTATATTGCGGTTACGTGACGCGAAGATCGTATATAGCTTCGAGCGGCGCTCCCCTTCTTCTCCTTTCCTTTCTTTAGCTTTAGATTCT
>Ga0307515_10005646_pt1 | contig 25266 bp, 7 predicted proteins | sample 17_EM_MG_FD_194513 | JGI IMG/M metagenome (GOLD analysis project Ga0307515, IMG submission 194513) | Populus trichocarpa ectomycorrhiza microbial communities from riparian zone in the Pacific Northwest, United States - 17_EM | ecosystem: Host-associated > Plants > Roots > Unclassified | place... | reverse complement strand
CCCCCCCCCCCCCCCCCCCCCCCCCCCCCCCCCCCCCCCCCCCCCCCCCCCCCCCCCCCCCCCCCCCCCCCCGCAGGGCAGGAGGGGTAATAGGTAATATATAGTTTTCTGCCAGGGCCTAATAGGACGATTAGGAAATACTAGTTTCCTATTAGGAACCTATTAGGGCGATTAGGAAATACTAGTTTCCTATTAAGAGCCTACTAGGAGCCTATTAGGACAATTAGGACAACTAAGATAATTAGGAAAATAAAAAATCCTATTAGAAGCCTACTAGGATCCTATTAGGACTAATAGGACTAATAGAAGGCCCCTAGGGTCTTAGCACTCTAACAAAATACTAATATAGTTAAAATCCCTAGATCCTCTTCTTATTTTAGTTTAGTAAGCCACTTAGCTTTTAGTATACCTATTCTAGGCCTATTAGTAATTATTTATATAGGTGCTCTATCCCTTATATAACCTAATATACTAAATCTCTTATTTAGTTTCTAATCTTACTATAAGGTAATTCTTGCTCTAAATTCCTCTATAGTTTCTTTTTTTTATACGTCTTATAAGTAGATCCTTAAAGTCTTTTTACTTCTTAATCTTATTAATAGCCCTTATTTATATTTTAAAATCTTAGTTTTATAGGATTTTTAATCCTAAGCTTACTTCTATCTTAAGCTTTACTCCTACCTTAGTCTAACTAGGCTTAGGTATTCTTATTATTAGGTAAAACCTAAGTAGATAATTATATAGCCGCAAGGTATAGGCGACCCTAGGGTAACCTAGGGGTGACTCGCCTGTAAGGTACGTGCTCTACATATACCTAGGGAAAACCCTTCCTACCTTACACACAGACTCCTCCTTTTCCCTTAAGGATTTGTCTCTACTTATACAATATACCCTATTGTTTTATTATTGGACTCCCTATCTACATTCTTACCTTATATTTAAATCCTTATTAATCCCCTTAGAAGGATAGCCGGTTTAATTTTTTTATAATGCCTTTAAAAAGAAAACCAACGCCTACACCTAATAGTAATACGCTAGCAATATAACCGTAGAACGCCTTAGGATCTAGTATAGATAAAACCGCTAAAAGCATACTAATAGTATCTAAGCTATTTTCTAAATCTTAAAACGATTAGATATCTATAAATGCTAAAGACTAGTTTAACTTATATACCTAGGTTTAATAGAAGCTTAGTAAGGTTACTAGCGTTCTACCTAATACCGCTAATATAAAGGAGCTAGATAAGCTAGCTAAGAAAATAGCCAACTTACGGAGCATTATCGATTTAATAAAGCCCTTCCGTTACCTCTTTAGTAAAGAGTATAAGTTATATAGCGAACGCATACGCTAAATAAATCTTAATGCCCTAGTTAAGAAGTTACTACCTAATATTAGCGGTACTACTTAACAGCATTTTAACCGGTAGATCGCCGCAGTTAAGAACTAATTTGAGGTTAATAACGCTAACTACAACTATAAGTAACGCACGTGCTGGGCTATTAAAGGTCTTATAAAAGAGAAGACAATTACCTAACTAGTTTATCGCCGGTTAGGTACTAAGGATAAGGGTCCTTTACTATAGGACGAATTTAAAACTATAGTCTAAGACTAGATTAGGAACCCTATAGTAAGACGCTTTAATAACGCTATAATATACTATATAGCTATTATAAAGGAGAACTAGAGGTTTAACGTCTTCCTAGCCTATATACATAGCTTAGAGGACCTCTTCTTATATACCCCTTTTATTAATCCTAAATAATAGGTAGACTTTTAGTTCTTACGTCTCCTAGCCCACCTATAAGTAGAGCTCTTCTGCCAGAACTTTGCCTAATAGGTAAGAACCGCTAAAGACCTCTTTAACAAAATCCGCTGTATAGAGTAATTGCTTAATACTATAAAGCTCGCAAAAGATTGCGTAAGTAGTAGCGGTAAATTGTTATATATAAAGCGCGGTCGCAGTATAGGCTTTATAGAGTTAGGCTTAGGGAATAAAACCTAAAAAGGGCGACGCTTTTTTAAGTAAACTCTTAGGGAGACTACCTAAAAGCTAGATAGCTTAGGGGACCCCCTGGACGTTAGCGCTATATAGGCGAGTTAAAGGACTATAGGCGGCTACTGTAAGAAATACTAGAAGTAGGCTAATAAAGAAAAGTTAGCGCGGGCTTTGGAAAACCTAAAGCCCTAGTAGCGCATCTCTTTTAACTACAACTAGGGCCTAATATAGAGGGAGAGAAGAAACGTATTGTAGTATATATCGCAATAGATACGCCCTAAGGCGAAGTTCGCCTATATACTTTATATAATAATAGGTACTAAATTAACCTTATTAATTAAGATATCGTCTATAGGTTTAACCTACCTATACACTACACGCTATATTTACGTAAACCTATTATACGTTTCCTTAATAGCAACTAGATAATAATCTAGGATGCTTATAATCTAATAGTTACTACTAGCGACTTCTAGGGTACCTCTCGCACTATTAGCCCGTAGACCTTTTAGGGCGGCTTATTTAATAGTTATAATATAGTTCTTAAATAGGATTAGCTCGCGGAAGTAGATCTATTAATTAGCTTCCGTTCTAGATAGTTTATTTAGGGTACTTTAGACCCCAGACGCCTTTAAATAGTTACCCTTAACGCTCTCCTGGCAGATATTAAGGCTAGCGAAATAGTCTATTCGCTATAGCCAGAAGACTCCTTTTTTATGCTGGTTGTAAATATAATAGAAGACCTGTTATTACTGGCAGCGAGTACCTATATAAACCCTCTAGATATAGAGATACTGGTTATAAACATAGTAAAGGACCTGCTATTACTAGTAGCGAGTACCTATAAAGACCCTCTAGTGCTAGCGCAGATTACCTATACGTAAGGGGGAGGTGATTAAAACCCTAAAACTATTAAGTATACTATAGTAGAGCTGTATATACTCTCTATACGAGTATACCTACGAAACGTATATTGGCTATACCCTTCTCTTTACTAGCTCTTAGAAGTATACTACTATATAATAGTTACTTTAACCTTTATAGCCCCTAGCCTGCTAGAGGTATATAAGAAGGAAATTAATATCTTCTTTAATAAGCTAGTAAGTATACTACTGTAGAACTCTAAGTACGACTATATAATCGACTTAGAAGAAGGCAAAACGCCACCATAAATACCCCTCTATAACCTCTTATAAAAAGAGTTATAGATCTTATAAAAGTACCTAAATAGTGCTCTTAAAAAGGGCTAGATTAGGCTTAGTAAGTCGCCTACTAGAGCGCCTATCCTCTTTGTGCCGAAAGTAGACAGTATAATACGGCTATACGTTAACTATAGACGCCTAAATAAGATCATAATTAAAAATCGGTACCCCCTACCGCTAGTCGGCAAGCTCTTTAATAGGCTTAGCTATACAAAGATATTTATAAAGCTAGATCTTTGTAATACGTACTATAGGATTTATATTAAAAAGGGAGATAAATGGAAGACCGTATTTAAGATACGCTACGGTTACTTTAAGTACCTAGTAATGCCCTTTAGTCTTGCTAACGCCCCTATAACCTTTTAGAGCTATATTTATAAAGCTCTAGGAACCCTAGTAGATACTATTTACGTAGTTTACCTAGATAATATTCTTATTTACTTAAATGATAAGGTTAAGCACGTTAAGCACGTTAAGCACGTTAAGTAGGTACTGTAACAGCTTTGAGCTTAGGGCCTATATACTAAACTATTAAAATATATCTTTTATACTAAGAACGTTAAGTTCCTAGGCTTTATTATTACCCCTAGGGGTATTATAATGGACCCTAACCGCGTAAAAGCTATTAAGGAATGGCCTAAGCCTAAGTCTTATAGGGATATTTAGGTCTTCCTTAGCTTTACTAACTTTTATAGGCGATTTATCTAGAACTACTCGGATACCGTATACCCCCTATATATACATTTTGTATAGGTATATCGCGACCTAACGTTAGATAGGGAGAAGAAGAAGAAGCGTAAGTTAAAAGGGCCTACTAAATGGTATTAACCTTAGTCCTAGCCTGACGACGTGTAGTAGGCGTTCTATAAGCTACGCGCTACGTTTATACAAGCCCCTTTACTTTACCACTTTAACCCTAATCTACCCCTAATAGTGATTACTAACGCTTCTAACTATACCTATAGTGGTATACTTCTGCAGCCTTTAGGGTAAGAAAATTAACTCTACTAGCACCTAATTGCTTATTATAGTTAGAAGCTTACTAGCTTAGAAGTATAGTATAATACGTATAATAAAGAACTACTCGCTATAGTGTAATGCTTTAAGACGTGGCGCTATTACCTTAAATACACCGCGTATATAACGCGCGTACTCTGCGATTATAATAATCTTAGGTACTTTATAACCACTAAGAGCTTATTTACTTACTAGGCCTAGTATGCTAAGAAACTAGCTAAGTTTAATTTTAAGATTAAATATAAGCTAGGTAAGATAAATCCTACTAATATATTATCCCGGCGCCTAGATTATACTAAAGGCTTTAAAGATAGCAGTAAGAGGACAATCCTTAATACTATGCTGCCTATATTATAGTAAAAGTTACGGGTTATAGGCCTTATAGGCGGCCCTAGTGTTACTATACTAAACCAGCGAGTAGTATACGTGTAGTATACGAGTAACCCTTATAAACTTGGCGCCGGCGGACTAGAGCGTCCTACTATTCTCTTTAAAACTACTTTAACTAACCTAATAGCGCTTAACCCTAGGGAAGACCCCTTAGCCTAGGTTATGGTCCCCTATAATAACCTAGTAAGTTACCTACGTATTATATATTACTTTACTAGCACTAACTTTACGCAAAGTCTTATACTATGGCAAGAGGTAGTAGTAGCTGCTTTAGCCAAAACGGCGTTTACAGAATACCCCCCTAAGTCACTAGTTAATTTTATTCGCGGAGTATAAAAAAGGGACGCCTTTATACGCTCTATATATAATTAGTTAACCTAAAAATAAGTTCCTACTAGTAATAAGGACTACACCCTTAATAATTAAGGACTCCTAAGGTAAAATAATAAGGTTTAGGTGCTAAATTGCACACTACTATAATAGGATATCCTTAAGTGGAATTATAACGATTCTATAGGCGGCTACTATGGTTTTAGCCATACCTTTAAGGTAATTATACGGAAGTATGCTTGGAACGGCCTTACCTAAAACCTCTATAAATACCTAGATAATTATAATACCTACTAACGCTCTAAATCGCGCCACTATAAACCCTATAGTAAGCTGCAGCCTCTCTAGGCCCCTACCCAAGCCTAGCGGCATTATTTATTTAACTTTATTACGGATTTTTTAAAGTCTAAGACTCCTAATGGCGTAGAGTATAACTTTATTCTTATCCTTATAGACCGTTTTATAAAGCTAATACGCTACTATCTAGTGCGTAAGATAATTAATACTACGCAACTTGCAGAACTCTTATTTAGAGTCTTTATATAAATAGAGCCTCTAAATAATATTATCTCTAATAGGGGTAGTATATTTACAAGTAAGTACTAAAGCACTATATGCTACTATCTCCGCGTTTAACGTAAACTTAGTACTATATTTTACCCGTAGATAGATAGCTAGACGGAGCGTTAGAACTAGAAGCTTAAGGTATACCTACGTATATTTACAAACTAGGAATAGTTTAATTAGGCCTCCCTACTTAAAAAAGTAGCTTTTACCTATAACTCTAAGGTCTATACTATAATAAAGCATTCCCCTATTAAGCTTGCTTATAGCTAGTTACTAAACATCCTAGATAGAGTTTTAGACGGCGTCTAAGACGCCTAATAAAGTAGGGAGGGGTCTAAGTTAATAAATGTTAAACTTATAGAGATATATCTATAACGCCTGCGCCTTATATATAAGGTAGCGGTGGCGTTAATAATGCACGCCTAATAGCTTTAGGTAAAATACTATAATTATTACCATCTGGCTAAGCATTTCGCCGTTAATAAACAAGTCCTACTTTCCTCTAAGAATATCCACACAAAACGTCCCTATAAAAAGCTTAACTATAAGTTTATAGGACCGTTTTAAATCCTAGAGCGCGTAGGGCAGCAAGTATATAAGCTAAAGCTTTTACCTACTATAGCATGGCTTTACCTAGTCTTCTATATCTCCCTACTAGAGCCTTATAGGTTACGCCCTAGGTTTTAACCCTTAGCAGTAAAAGAGCTTAAGAAAGGCAGCTAGGAAGTAGAAATAATTGTCGCCTACTAGGATTATACTAGATAACCGCAGTATCTTATTAAATGGCTAAAATGGCTAAATAAGTATAATAAATAGAAATACAAGATAGAACTTAAGAATTAATAATAATAATAATAATAATAATTCATTGCTTAACGTCCGATTCGGATCCCTATTAGGCCTATACGGACTACTCCTTATTTATATATAGGGAGAAAACTCTTTAGAAAATGAGAAAACCCCATAATCCATCTCCCCGCCTTTTGGGACTCGCCTACTTAGCGCCTACGAGTCGCCTATAGTGCTCTACTACCTTACTTTTTAACCTTCTTAGGAACCACTGCTGCCGTAATAAGCCTACGGACGCGCTAGTATTACAAATTTTTACTCTACTACTATAGATTTATTAGGGGGCGCCTACTGCTCGCCCCCTTTCCTTTTATTACCATTTCCTTTACAACCCGGAACTGGTCTAGTATATTTTAGCTAATAAGCCACTAGGTAACTGCCTTAAGACCTTTTTATATTAAGAGCAGTGTATTATAGTCCTCTGTGCCAGCTACTAAGAGTATTACTTCTTAGTTAGTGCGTAAGGGGCATAACAGTATTACATATTTTAGTGTCTATCTTAGCTAGCCATATTTATATCTCGGGCTACCTACTAAAATACCTACCTAGTAGAGCCAGTCTTTTAGTCCTATTACTTCTGTTCTTAAAAGTGTTGCTATTATATTTTCTGCCTTTATTAGGCCTTCTTGGAGCCCTTAAGTATTTACCCCCTATAGCGTTAACCATGCTATAGCTTGGGTTCTTTTTGCCTAAGAAAGCCTCTAAACCTTTAACTCCTATACGCCTCTCTAGCGTTAGTCTAGCCAGTATTATATTACGGTAGATGGTTTTCTAGCATTCTTTTATACTCTACTTTAGCTCCTTTCTCTCTCTTACTGTTATTTTTACTAGCCTCTTACGCGTCTCCTTTCCTCCTTTATATAAGCCTGGGCCCTAAAGCAGCACCATTTTTCTTCTACTTTCTTCGCCTGTTTTTCTAATATATCTTCCCTACTTTAGGGTTGTTGGTTTATTCTCCTATAGGGCACCCTAAGGTCCCTCCTTAGTTTATTTAGGCGTGTCTTAATATACTTTATAATATTAAAGTTATATTTATTTTACGCCCTTTATATTACAGCGGCTTTAATATATAGTTATAGGGGGGGAATATTAGCTTCCTTCTTAAGCAGTGCTATAGCCGTTTACTTATACCCACCTATTATACTCTAAAGGCAGGCTATTAAAACCTTTTAGAGTAGTTTAAGGAGTAATTTAGGAGGGCCTTTTTTAGTTTCTCTAATGGCCTAAATACTAGATCTATACGTTATGGTTAGCCAGATAACTACTATATATAGTAGGCGTAACCTCTAGAAGCATAGACCCTATATAGAATTAACGATCCTAGATAATGCAATATACTATACTTAGCCCTTATAGGCTACTTGCGCCGTATATACGCTCTACTAGAGCTTACTATCTACCCATACTTTTAATACCCTTAGGCCCTAAACCGGTTAACCCCTAAAGCCTTAAATATAAATTATATACTAAAGATCTGTAGATTAGTTGCGTTTTCTTATAAAATAAATTAGCTAGTATTTCTCTAGTAAGAATTAGACTCTATATCGTCTTGCCTATTCTATATAGGTATTATAGGCTTTCTCTAGTATTCTATAATTCTCTACGGCTGTTAGCCCGTATATAATTAGGTTTATATCGTTAATAAAGCCTATCCCCTAGGTCGCCCCTTCCTTAAAGGAGTTAAGTAGGTTGCTTATAAAGAAAAGGAAGAGTATAGGCAAGAGGGGTAATCCTTATGGTATTCCTATTATAACTATAATAGGGGAGCTCTAGTATCCGCTAAAGACTAGTAATATTTCTTTCTGGCCTATAAACCCTTAAACAAACTATATAATCTATTCTAGGAAGCCCTTTACCCTAAGGATATATAGGAGGCGCTTGTGGGGTACGTTATTATAAGCACTACTAATATCTAGGCTAAGTATTAATACTATAAAGTCCTTTCGCATCGCCTATGCAGATTTAATAGTAGTGGCGAGTAGCGTAAGTACTAATAGTGTTAAGCGGTTCTTTCTTACCCCTATTTAGCTTTATAGTAGTAGGGCGTATTCCTTAGCCGTATCTACTATACGTTTTGCTATAACCCTTTCTAAGATCTTATAAAGGGTATTTTCTAAGGCAATAGGGCGGTAGCTTCCTAGGATTAAGTAATCTGCTTTACCTTCTTTTTATAGGACAACCGTTATTATAGATCTTCCGAGTCGCGGGTAATAGCCTATAGCAAAGTATACTCTAGCTATATCTATAAGCTAAGGTGCTATAAGTAGCCCACAGATCTTTAAGGCCTTATTTAGAATCCCATCTAGTCCTAATACTATATTATTTAAAAGGCGGCTAATAGTTCTAGCCATTTCCTCTAATATTATATCGCTATTAACCTATAGGCGAGTTACCAGTACTTTACCCATAATATTACTAAGGCCTACTAGAGCTAGTTAGGGGAAGAACCTTTCTATAAGAATTTTTGCCTTCTTATTATTGTTATTAGTAGCCTATAACTCCCTAGTTCTTTATAGGGGTAGTAGGTATAAGTTTTCTACTAGGCGCCCTACCTTTTTTTTTATACCTATTTTACTATTGCCCAAAGGCCCTTATTATGGGAGAGGCTTAGATTAGAAGTATGCTTATTTATAAACTATCTCTAGTTATTCCTTGCTTCTTTTTTTAGGGTATTCTTTAACTAGTTTCTTATATCTTTATATCATCTCTTATCTTTAGGGTTATAGCTACTTATATATTTCCTTCTTACTCAATGTTAGCTAGTAATAAGAACTGCATATTATACGGACCATATATATCGCGTATAGGGGCTCAGTTTTAAGACCGGGCAGTACTCTTCTAGCCTATTTTTAATCGCTACCTAGATCCTTTCTAGTCTTTAGTTAATTTCCTTAGGGGTAGCCACTAAGCCTCGCTTATTTAGTATTAGGTGGATTTCTTCTAGGTCTTAAAGTTGTTGTTTAACTATATTAAGAAAACTATCTATCTTAAGCTTCCTTATTGCGTATCTTTTACTATTTAATTACGCCTTAATATCTAGGTCTAGTTATATCTAAATAGGGATATAGTCTAAAATAAGTACCTATTCTTTTTTAGGGCTATACCTTTCGAGTCTCTAGTATAGGCCTTCGTCCATAAATATAAGGTTAATTATACTTTTAGCGGTGCCTCATTACCATATAATTGCTCCTAGGGGGGTGGCCAGCTTAAGGCCCCAGATATTTATAGCTTTTAATAGGCACTCTACCTAACATTTAATAGTAATATAGATACCCCCCTACCGCGGGTAGTAGAGGTTTATATCTCCTAATAGGATAAACTCTATACCTTTGGTTTCTAGTAGGCTTATTACTAATATAATATTCTCTGTTTATAGGACCCCTTTAACCCTAGGGTTATATATATTAATAATTTATACCGGTCCCCTATATAACTAGATTATTATAACTATAATATCTAGGTTAACTACCTGCTATAACTATAAGGATAGGCTAATAGCCTTGCTAATTATAAAGTACACGTATATAGCTGCTTTTGGTTCGTATAGGAGCTAGAATCCTTAAGGGCAGTATATTAATTATATATAGGTATTATAATACGGCTCTTATATAGCAAGGATATAGTATTTCTCTAGGTCTAAACTATCTAGTAGGGGCCTTACAAGACAGTGGTTTGTATTGCCGCAGTTATACTATATAATGGATAGGTGACGGACCCCTAGCGAGGGTCCTTTGCCTCTCCTTTATTCCTTACTTCTTCTATTTTTACTTTTTCTAAAATATTTAGAACTTTTATCTCTTATATCTACACCCTAGTTACTACTTATTTTATATAGAGCTTTCTATTCCCATGTCTTATATTCCTAGTAGCGCTTTTATATCTAAATATATTATTATCTCTAGTTCTTCCCCTAATCTTACTAGTTAGCTATATGCCCTTTATAGGTCGGCTATAAATATTATATTTACCGCGTTAAGTCTAATTCTTAATTGTCCTAGTTTTAAGCCTGCTATAGCTGTCCATAGGGGTCTTCCTATAGGGCGTTCTCTCCCTTATGTCCCCTGTGACCCTTATATCCCTAATTAGTCTAGTAATATCGCGCGGCGTCGCTTCTGGCCCGTTAAGGCTTGGGATAGCTAGCCTAGCCCTCCGGTGTTAAAGGTAGGAAACGCTAAAAGAACACCTACGTCCCCCTAGCTTATTGCCTGTTATTTCTATTTATATAACCTAGCGTGCAGTTATTCCCGTAACTGTTAAGCCCTTACCTTCCGTCTCCTGTATTTAATATAGTCCCCTCTCTCCCACGCCTTATATGTGCTTTAGTAGCAGTTTACGCATTTTATTTAGTCTTAATTTAAGCAGTGTCTTATATTATAGGGGCCTATATAATGGCCGTAGCACACCTATACTACGTATATAGATTAGGTGTAACCCTATTATACGCAGTAATAGCATTATTTTAAGCGTAGTCTGTAATTATAGAGCCTTGTATTATATATAAGGCTATTTATAATTATTCCTTTTTAGATAAGGAGTTTTTGCATTTTTAGTATATATATACTAATAATAAGGGAGCTATACGTCCGACCGGCGTTTTCTTAGCAAGTCTCCGGCAACCCTTATATCCTCTTATTATTCTTATTATATGCTTAGCTTATATTTTCCTATTAAAGCTATTAGATTTGGGTGATTTTAAGTCCTAATATAAGGTGTTCCGTTTATCTTACTATCTTCTATATAATTGCTATATTGTCTACCTAGCGTCCCTTTTCTACCCTAAGGCTTATAGGAACCGCTAGGACTTTAACTAGATAATCCTTACAGAGTACTTTTATACTAATATATTCTCCTAGCCTATCCCCTACCCTTACGGCTTATTCCTTTACCTATTAGTCCTTTAGGGTAACTCTAATATCTCCACTCTTAAGGTATTAGACTATAATAACGTTATAAACCTCTTTATAAATCTTTATAAGGACTTCTATTTCTAATTATCCCCTAAGCCCCTTTACTTTTTCTATATTTGGTTATATTATAATTATATACCCGGTTATTGTCTTAAGGGGGGTAGGTTCCCTATACTATAAAAGCGCAGCTATAGCGGCCTAGGTGCGGTTCGCCAGTAAAAAAGGGTTTTATTTATTTTTAATTTTACTTAGCCGTTAGAGGATTTAATTAAGGGTTTATTAGAGGGGAGCCTAAGGTTCGCTAGACTAGCGGAGCCATTCTACTAGCTATATTAGTTTGTTATAGCTAATGGTTACTCCCCTATAGTTTTAGATACTAAACGCATCTAATAGGCTTTATATTTTATTAGATGCCTTCTTAATAGAGGTATTTCCGCTTTATAGTGTGGTATTCGCCCATCTTTGTTATAGAGGGCCATTGCTAGGCATAGTTCTGGCGGTCGCGCGCGAGTGCGAGCCACCGTTGTCTAATATGTGCCTCCCCTACAATATATACATCTTAGCGGGATTCTCTAGGTGTTTTTCAGGGTTCTTTTAGTTGGTTTTAGTCTTTTTAGGCCAAGTGCAGCAAGAGCTCCTTCTATATTTTTAAGGCCTAAAATATTAAGCATGGTTAGGCGTAAGAATTATTAATAATTATTAGATAAGTACTATAAGCGGGACACCCTAGCCTTATAGCTAAAGCGTAGGCGAAAAGTAAGCGCTGCTGTTAAAATATAACCTATATTAAAGCGGAGTAGAGGACGTCCTAAGGGATTAAAGAATAAGTAACGATTACTATAAGAACTGCAGCCTTAATTTAAAAAGCACCCTTTCTAGACCTAGTCTATTACTCTATACTAGCTAAGTAGATTATTTATATATTAGAGAATAGGCCCGTTTATAACCGGGGTTTATTTAACTAAAGTTTACAACCTGCTAGTAACCTACTAGTAGTAACCTATACTAATAACCCATACTATTCTATATATATACTATATAGATAACGCGTAAGGCTAAAGTATAGGTTAGTAGCAGATCTAATAGGTATATAGCCTTGCCGTCCTAAACCTGGCTATATATAAGTAACCTATAACCTACCTATAAAGTATATATAGCGCTACACCGGTATAGTATAAGGTTAAAGTAGGGTTAGTAGCGGATCTAATAGGTATATAGCCTTACCGTTTATAAATCTAGCTGTATATAAATAACCTATAACTAACCCGCAAGGTACTAGCGACTTACCTATATAAGTAAGCTTTTAGAATATTTCTAGTCTACTAAATTTAGGCAACGGTATTAAGCTCTACTAGCTCTACCTATTAAATAGACTAATTAGCATTTTCTATACCGGGTATATAAAATCACTATTAGCTTAGTTAAATGCGGGGGAGTCTTAGTAAGGCAAATCTGACTAATTAAATAACTTTAACCGGTGGTTAAAGTTCCTTAATATCTTCGCGCCGCGTATATATACTACCCGTCTCTCTATACACAAAATTAAAACGCTTTTTCCCCTTTAAATTTTTTCCTTACTAAGGTTTTTATAGGGTTTTATTAAGGCTTAAGTATATAAATGTCACGGGACGGGGGCAGTGGCTATAAAGCGTATGTATTCGAGGAGTCTACAAGACGTTACGCGATCGATCGTAAGGGTTAAGGGCGTAAGGAGGTGATATACCTACGCGTAGCTGACATAAGCTGTACGCGAGGTATACGCGAGAGCACGGAGCTCTCCTATAGAGGCCCCTGCGGTAGGGTTCCGTAACACTACCCCCCCTCTTATAGAGGCAGAGCTCCGGCGACGCTGTGGTTACTATATATATATAGAAGAGACACTTAAGGTATAGAAAAGAAGAAAAAGGGGGGTATTGCTGAAGGCTTGAAACAACGTTATGTGATAGGGCTTAGCATCTAAAAATCCGACTAATTAGACAACTTTAACCGCCGGTTGAAGTTCCTGGACATCTTAATAATATTCCGGTTATGTGATCGCACTTTACCGCAATCTAACAGCAATCTAACGGCAATTTGCCCTTACGTGGTAATATATAACGGTTTAACTCTATAAGGGCTCCTATAGAGGATTAGGTATAAAGTCTTTGCTTAGGCCCAGTTTCTATAGGTTCGCGTAGTGAAAGTCGCTAATTAAATCCTTTGCATTTTTAAAGTCTTCCTATAGTTGCCATTCTGGCTAATCTATATCGAATCCTATATATATAGCTCTGTAGTAGAGCCGTCGTCCTCTGCCTTTACTAAAGTATTTAGAGTCGATAATTTGTTTAACGGTCCACTCCTTATGGTTCTTGTCTTTGTTTTTGTCTCGGATTAGTACTAGTAGGGGTTTAGGCTCTATCTACCCTAGTAAGGGGTTAGGCTAATAGAGGTATAGTAGCTATAGGTAAAATACGGGCCATATCCCGCGGGTAGCTAGGGTAGGCGGGAGTTCTAGCTTATATGTGGCTCCCCTATTAATAACTCGTTTAATTAAATAGGGGCCGAGGTTCTTATAATTAAGTGACTTTATAGGCCTCTACGTAAAGATATTGCGTATATTTAGCTATACCTAGTCGCCAACACGCATCTCTGGTAGTGGCGTTCTATAACAGTTAGCGAAGTAGGCCTACTTTACTTAAGCCCAGGCCATTTCTCCCTTATAGTAGTTGAGTAGATTTTTTATACGGTCTGCATGCTGGTTAGTAAGTAGCATCTTAAGGCATTTTCTATATAGCAGTTTCTTATTAATAGGTTCTGGTGGCTCTATGCCGGATTAGGGGTAATAACCCTTGTTCGCGAAGAACGGGGTAAGTCCTATAGTAGTTAAGACGTAGTTATTCGCTGCGAATTTACCTAGTAGGAGGTAATCTACCCAGTTATTTTGACTATAGGCGACTACCTATCGTAGGTACGCTTTTATGCTAGCATTAGCGTTTTCCGGTTGCCTAGCAGTTTTATAGTAAAAGGATATAGATATCTTAATGGAGATGCCAAGGCATTAGCAGATTCGTCTCTATATATTAGAGTTAAATTATATACCTTAGTCGGACGTAATTAAGTTAGGTAGCCTATGTAGTCGGTAAACTTTGCGGAGAAAGGCGTTAGTAACGTCGCTAATGGCTACGCCTTTGGTTAGGACGTAGTGGCGCTCTTTTATAAGTCGGTATATTATTATAAGGATGTTCTTGTAGGTACGGCCGTGTTGTTTACAGGGTGGTAGGTTAACAACGAAATCTATAGCGATATCTGCCTATCGTCGTATAGGTACTAGTAGAGGGTGCAGTAGTCCTTAGTACTTTATATTAAAGGCCTTAGCGCGCTTACAACTATAGCAGGCGCCTATAAAGCGTTTAACTGAGTCTATTATTTTTGGCTAGAAGTAGTATCGGCTAAGAAGCTCGTAGGTTCCTCCTCTGCCTAGGTGGCCGCTTAATTGGAGGTCGTAGGCCATTTAGATTAGTTGCCGTTATAGATTTTCTAAGTTAGGGATAAATAGGCGGCCTCTATAATAGAGCCTGTTCTCTTTTACTTCTAAGGATGCTATATTAATCTGGCCTAAGCTTTGGAGGTTAATAGGCAGCGTACGGGCGCTAGCGGTCTTTGCGGTAATAAGTTAATGCAGTAATAGGTTAACAGAGGCGTTATATACCGTAGTAATAAGCTCGCTGATTTTAGGAGGTAACTCTAGTTCTGTGGTATAAAGCTAGGGTACAGTTGGCTCTATTGTAGGTAGTATGCCTAGGGCTAAATTTCGTGCTTTTAGGATTGTCTATTGTTGGAACTAATTGCGGGGGTCATCTTTAGACTAAGGAAGGTCTTGCGAGCGGCGTGTTAGGCTATTAGGTTTAGTACCTTATACTCCTAGTTTATATACAATTTTAAAGTTAAAACTAGAGAGGAACTCGTTCTAATATGCTTAGCGTTAGTTTAGCTACTTTATGGTTATAAAGTACTTAAGATTACGATGGTTTGTAAGGACTTTAGTTGGCTAGTTAGGCTCTGCTAAGGAGAGTTCTGGTTAGAATTCTTTAAATACTTATATAATTGCAAAGAGTTCTTTATTATAGATCTCGTAGTTACACTCTTATAGTATAAGCTTAGACGAGTAAAATATAACTAGGTAAAGGAGACCGTTATTACTCATCTGGGAAAGGACGCCTGCGTTAATGTGGTCTAAGGAGTTGGTTTTAAGGTAGAGTTATTGTTTTAGTGTAAAGTAAGCTAGGACAGGTGCTTTAGTAAAGGCATTTTTAAGGTCTTAGAACGCCTTCTTGTATTTAGGCATCTAGGTAAAGCGTAGGTGCGTTTTTCTTCCTTTTACAGAAAGGCCCTTCGTTCGCATTATTGCTATAAGTAGTACTACTACGCCTAAGAAGTTGTATATGAATTTCTAATAAAAGTTAGCAAAACTGAGGAAGGCTTATACGTCCTTAATGCAGTTAGGGGCTTACTATTTAGTAATTATGCGTACCTTCTCGGGGTCCATATGGACACCTTAGTAGTGATAATTAGTCTAAGGTATTTTACTTCTATAACTAAGAATTCGCATTTCTTTAAATTAATATAAAGTCCTACATCCCTAAGGCGCTATAGGACCTTTTAAACGTGTTCGGTATGCTTAGAGGGGTCATTACTATAAATAAGTATATCGTCTAGGTACGTAGAGTAGAAGTCATTAAGGTAGTCCCGTGAGGCGTTATTAATATAGCTTTAGAAGGTACCTAGGCCGTTATATACGCTAAAGGGCATAATAGTATATTTAAATTGGCTAAAGTGCAATGCGAATGCGGTTTTCCATTCGTTACCTTCCCGTATTCAAAGATGGTTAAAGGCGGCGATAATATCGAGCTTAGTATAGATTTTGGCTTAACTAAGCCGCTTAAGGGTCTTATATATAAGCGGTACTAGGTATTAGTTTTTAATCGTAATAGCGTTAAGTCCTCTATAGTTAATATAGAATTAAATACCTCCTCCTGGCTTCTTAGCGAGAAGGATAGGGGTGGCTGCTAGTAATATACTGGGACGAATAAATCCTTTGTTAAGGTGCTTATTAATATACTTTTTTACAACTAGAAGCTTATCTTTTAATATTAAGTAGGGTCTCTTATAAGGTAGCATTTTTCCTTATTTAATGTTAATGGTATAGTCATTAGGTTAATATAGGGGGAATATATCTATACTCTTTTATAAGTATATGTTAGTAAAGTTGTGGTACCTCTTAGGGAGGAGCTTGCGGAGTTCTTCGTTAGTAAGTCCTTTTTTAAGCTTTATAAACTTCTTAAAGTCTAAAGGTAAAAGTCCATAGAGTTTCATAGGGGCGTCGTCTTTTAAAAGGTTAACTATATCTATCCTATTACTGTAGAGGACATAGTCCTATTCTTTATTAAGCTTATATAATTATAATTGGGAAGCTGCAGCAATGGTCCAGCCTTTCTTATATACTATGTGGTAGAAGGCCGGGGCACTTATATAGTAGTAGTTGGTTATAGGTAGGGTAATAAGGGGTTCCTTAGGTTAATATCTTAGGGAGTAAATAGAGGCGGCTAGGCTATGCCCTAGGCAAGTCTCTTTATAGTATTTAAAGTTAAAGGTTACTTCTCTCTTCTTCTAGTTAATGGCGGGGTTATATTATTTAAGCTAGTTTATTCTAAGGATAATAAGGTAGTTAGCAAGTGGTATTATATAGGCCTAGAGTTCTTCCTAGTGCCCATTTATATCTAGGTAGAGTTATACTATATAGGTAATCTTCTGTGCGGTATAATTACTATTAGCGAGTTATAGGGCGCGGGCTTTGGTAAGGGGTAAGGTAGGTAGGTTATAAGTACATATAAATTAGGTATTTATAAATTTATTAGTAGCTCCACAATTAATTATAGAACGGCTTTTATATTATTTTTTGGTAGTAGTTCCTATTATAGGTAAAACTATCTATTTCCGTCCATTTATCTTTATAGAGTTATCTATTAAGTAAGCTGATATATAGATCCCTCCATTATTAGGGCGTCCTAACCCGCGACTTAGGGCTAAGACTTGGCGTTTTCTGTTTCCGTATCCAACTCTACCGCTATTACTACATCTTCGTCTTATACGGTAGTGGCGTATAGCAACGTATTTAGTGTTTAGGGTATTAAGTTAAGTATTAGGCGGCGGCTACTAAACCTAGCTATTAGGCAGTTTAGGTTATTGCGATAATAGTCTTCTTAATAGTATCTATAGTAGCGTCCTAGTTTCCAGAGTAGCTCGCGCTCTCTATTTAGGAGTTTCTATAGGAAGGTTGATATAGAGAAATCGATATTAGTTCCGGTAGTACTTAAGGTAGTAGGCGTTAGTGGCTTAGTATATGTGGGTTTAATAGGCCTAGGGGGCTTCTATAGGGAGGTCTTTAGGCAAGGGTTAGTAGTAGTAATTTAATTTAGTCGTTGTTTAATCTTCTATAGAGCTGCTACTATATTATAAACATCGTTATAGTTATAGCTAGCGGCTGCGTAACTAAGGCAATAAGTAACTTTTTTAAGGAGGTCCTCTTAGTCTTTAGTATCGTCTCAGGCAAGGGCTCCGGTGTATTCCTAGAATTTAACATAGAATTCGTTAAATAATTTAGTAGGGCTTATCTTTAGGGCATGTAGTTTAGCTTAGTTAGTGGCCAGTAGGTTATAGTTACGGTATATTAGGTTAAGATCGTCAAGGACTTCTTAGTAAAACTGCCACTTTTAGGGGCCACTAGTCTCCTATTAGGCGAAGAGTCTGTTAAACGGTATACCCTTTGTTCGCCTAATAATATAGCCAATCTTAGTGTCTTCTATAGGAAAAAGGCAGGCGCTCTAAGTTAGTTTCTCGCGGATTTACATCTTTTAGTAGCTGTATTTCTTACGGTCTCCCTAGAAGACTAGGGGATTAGGGTAGCGTATATTAGACCCTACGGTAGCAGTTTAGGTCCGATTATTATGGCTTTTATTATTACTACTTTAGTAGGGGTTCCTATTAGGTAAAGCTGCTTAGCACTAGCCCTCTATTAAGCGTTAAGTAGGTGAAGTTGCCAGGGGTGTAGAGACTTAGGTAGCGTTATATATAGTAGAGAGGTATCTAGCGTTATTACGAATATACTTATTAAGCTAAGATTATAGGTATTTAATTATGCCTTCTCTTTTAGTGACCGTAGTAATTAGTGCAATCTCAGCCTTCTTTAACTGTTGGATGTTATGTTTAAACATACGGAGGTCATCTTCGGTTTTTTAACATATGTTATTAGCGAGCGCCTTACAAGCTTATAGGTCTTAGATAATATCGCGATCTTAGGCAGCACGCATCTCGGCTTATGTAAGCTTTAGGTAATAGTTCTGTAGAAGGCGGTAGTATTTATTAGGGTCTCCTGCTACCATTTTTGCAAACGTCTCGGCGTCTCGTATTTTGATTTTAATAGGTAGTAGCCCTTCCGTTTACTTGTCCGTAGTTATATAGTTAATAAAAGATAAGACATTATTAGTGTCCGCCTTCTTAGGGGTTAAGGCTAAGGCTAATAAATCAAATTCTCCTGGGATTGATTGGCGTTATAGGTTAGGTATAGGTATTGGATTGTTCTTTGGGTTTAATATAGTAGCTAGTAAGGGATATTATCTTACTATCGTAGGTTCCTTGGAAGTATAAAGTGAGGTAATTCGTAGACATGCTGCTTTTGGCAGCGCCTGCAGTATTATAGAGACGTAGAATTGGTCGTAGGCTAAGCGTTAGTGGTAAAAAAGGCGCAACGTAATGTTATAGGACGGGGGCAGTGGCTACAAAGCGTATGTATTTAAGGAGTCTACAAGATGTTACGCGATCGATCGTAAGGGTTAAGGGCGTAAGGAGGTGATATACCTACGCGTAGCTGACATAAGCTGTACGCGAGGTATACGCGAGAGCACGGGGCTCTCCTATAGAGGCCTCTGCGGTAGGGTTCCGTGACATAAAGGATTGGGGACGACCCTTTTTAAAGGGGGGGTATTATTAGGTAAAACCTAAGTAGATAGTTATATAGCCGTAAGGTATGGGCGACCCTAGGGCAACCTAGGGGTAACTCGCCTATAAGGTATGTGCTCTATATATACCTAGGGAAAACCCTTCCTACCTCGCACATAGACTCCTCCTTTTCCCTTAAGGATTCGTCTCTACTTATATAATATACCCTATTGTTTTATTATTAGACTCCCTATCTATATCCTTACCTTATACTTATCTTATTTTAAAAATCTTAAATCTTACTTATCTCTTCTTAAGAATCTTATACTTATAGGAAACTCTATCCTAAGCTTATTTATATATCTTTAAACTAAGCTATTACCCTACTCTATCGGTTTCTATCTATTATAGGTCCTTAGGTATACCTTATCTCATCTTAAGAATCTTAAGCCTTTAGCCTTTTACCTTTATTAAGTAATAAATTAGCACTAGTAGTTATCTACTTACTTAATCTCTATAAAATACTCTTCCTTTTATCTTATAAAGCGATAAATGCCATATTTAATGGTATTATAATTCCCATTACTAAACCTTACTCTATAGTAGTTTTAGTCTCTATTTCTAATATAACTTCTTTAAGGTTTATATACTCCTAGTAAGCTGCCCTTATTACCTTATTATCTGTAAATATCTTACCTATATTAAACTTACCGTCTTTAATATCTAATCTATATAATAGTTTATTGGTTCCCTTATATTCTAAGGGTCTTAGCTTCTATAGCCAATAGCTTATACTATACTTAGCGTCTTTATAAATTTGGTATACGTTATTATAATAAAACGCAAAACTTCTAATTAAATACTCTTTTATTCATTATAGTACGCTATTGTCTCTTTATATATATACGTCTTTTACTAGTCTGGTTCCCTTTATTATATAGTAACTCTAACTATCTTTATAATCCCTTATAAAGTAACCTTATTTCCCGCAATTTATATAAGCTCTGTTTTTAAACCACTAACTTTATTATAGAGTCCGCCTAAACGTCTTCTACTATTAAGATCCCTAGTTTAGCCTCTACTCCTTAGTCCTATAATTACTAAATCCTTAACCTTTAGGTTTTTATAATTTCTTACTCTATCTCTTATAGGCTTCTTTAGTACCGCTTAGGTCTATTAGCTCTACGCTATACTATAGTTTCTAATTTAACTTTAGTTGTTATGTGCTTTACGCCTTATATAACTATAAAACTCTATCCTAGCCCTTCTTAGCCTGCTCTCTCTAGTAAATCCTATTGTTAATCTTAATTGCTTAGTTAATTAAATCCCTAAAAGTGTCTGCATTTTCTATTAGGATAATTACGTCCTAATTAAGCAATTAACAACTTAATTGTTTACCCAACAGTAATTTTAGGAGCTCTTGCTGCACCCGGCCCAAAAAGACCAAAACCAACTAAAAGAACCCTAAAAAACACCTAGAGAATCCCCCTAAGATACATGTATCGCAGGGGAGGCATATATTAAGCGACGATGGTTTACACTCGCGCGCGTCTACTAGAACCACGCCTAGTAATAGACCTCTATAATAAAAACAGGCGAATACTACACTATAAAGCGGGAAGACCTTTATTAAGAAGGCATCTAATAAAATATAAAGCCTATTAAACGCGTTTAGTATCTATAGTTATAGGGGAGTAACTGTTAGCTATAACAAACTAATATAGCTAGTAAAATAGCTTCGCTAGTCTAGTTAACCTTAGGCGCCCCTTTAATAAACCCTTAATTAAATCCTCTAACGGCTAAGCAAAATTAAAAATAAATAAAACCCCTTTTTACCGGTAAACCGCACCTAGGCCGCCGTAGCTGCGCTTCTATAGTATAGGGAACCTACCCCCTTAAAGATAATAACTGGGTATATAATTATAATATAACTAAATATAGAAAAGTAGAGGAGCTAAGGGGATAATTAGAAATAGAAGTCCTTATAGAGATTTATAAAGAGGTTTATAACGCTATTATAGTCCAATACCTTAAAAACGGAGATATTAAAGTTACCCTAAGGGACTAATAGGTAAAGGAACGAGCCGTAAAGGTAGGGGATAGGCTAGGAAAACGTATTAGTATAAAAGTACTCTATAAAGATTACCCAGTTAAAGTCCTAGCGGTCCCCCTAAGCCTTAGGGTAGAAAAGGGATACTAGGCGGATAATATAGCAACTATATATAAGATAGTAAAATAAACGGAACGCCTTATATTAGGACTTAAGATTACCTAAATTTAATAGCTTTAATAGGAAAATATAAACTAAGTATATAATAAGAATAATAAGAGGATATAAGGGCCGCTAGAAACTTGCTAGGGAAACACTAGTTAAACGTATAGCTTCCTTATTATTAGCACATATATATTAAAAATGCAAAAACTCCTTATCTAAAAAGGTATTATTATAAATAGCCTTATATATAATATAAGGCTCTATAACTATAAACTCCGCCTAAAATAATGCTATTACTGCGTATAATAGGGACACACCTAATCCACATATGTAGTATAGGTGTGCTACGGCCACTATATAGGCCCCTATAATATAAGATACAACTTAAATTAAGACTAAATAAAATATATAAATTGCCACTAAAGCATATATAAGGCGTAGGGGAGAAAAAACTATATTAAATACAGGAGACGGAAGGTAAGGGCTTAATAGCTACGAGAATAACTATACGCTAGGTTATATAAATAGAAATAATAGGTAATAAGCTAAGGAGGTATAAGCGCCTTTTTAGCGTTTCCTACCTTTAATACTAGGGGGCTAGGCTAGCCATCCTAAGCCTTAACGGGCTAGAAGTAACGCTACGCGATATTACTAGACTATATTGGGATATAAGGGTTACAGGGGACATAAGGGAGAGGACGCCCCGTAGGAAAACCCCTATAGATAGCTACAGTAAGCTTAAAACCAGAATAATTAAGAATTAGACTTAACGCGGTAAATATAACATTTATAGCTAACTCTTAAAGGGTATATAGCCAACTAGTAAGAATAGGGGAAGAACTAAAGATAATAATAGATTTAGATATAGAAGCGCTAGTAGGAATATAAGATATAGGAATAGAAAGCTCTATATAAAATAAGTAGTAACTAGGGTGTAGATATAAGAGATAGAAGTTCTAAATATCCTAGAGGAAGTAGAAATAAAAGAAGCGAGGAATAAAGGAAAGGTAAAGGACCCTCGTTAGGGGTCCGCTACCTATCTATTATATAGTATAACTACGGTAATACAAACCACCGTTTTGTAAGGCCCTTACTAGACAGCCTAGACCTAAAGAAATACCATATTCTTACTATATAAGAGCCGTATTATAATGCCTATATATAATTAATATACTTCCCCTAAAGATTCTAGCTCCTATATAAACTAAAAGCAGCTATATGCGTATGCTTTATAATTAGCAAGGCTATTAGCCTATCTTTATAGTTATAGCAGTTATAATAATCTAGACATATAGGGGACTGGTATAAATTATTAATAAATATAACCCTAGGGTTAAAGGGGTCCTATAAACAGAGAATATTATATTAGTAATAAGCTTACTAAAAACTAAAGGCATAGAGTTTATCCTATTAGGAGATATAAACCTCTACTACCTACGGTAGGGGGGTATCTATATTACCGCTAAATAATAGGTAGAGTGCCTACTAAGAGCTATAGATACCTAGGGCCTTAAGCTAGCTACCCCCCTAGGAGCAACTATATAGTAATAAGGCACTACTAAAAGTATAATTAACCTTATATTTATAGACAAAGGCCTATACTAGAGACTTAAAAGGTACAATCTTAAAGAAGAATAGGTACTCGCTTTAAACTATATTTCTATTTAGATATAGCTAAATCTAAATATTAAGGCGCAACTAAATAGTAAAAGATACGTAATAAGAAAGCTTAAAATAGACAGCTTCCTTAATATAGTTAAATAATAACTTTAAGACCTAGAAAAAATCCACCCGATACCAAATAAGTAAGGCTTATTAGCTACCCCTAAGGAAATTAACTAAAGACTAGAAAGGATCTAGGCAGCAATTAAAAATAGGCTAAAAGAGCACTGCCTGGTCTTAAAACCAGGCCCCTATATATAATATATATAGTCCGTATAATATATAGTTCTTATTACTAGCTAATAGTAAGTAAGAAGAAAATATATAAGTAGCTATAATTCTAAAGATAAGAGATAATATAAAGATATAAGAAACTAGTTAAAGAATACCCTAAAAAAAAGAAGTAAGGAATAGCTAGAGACGGGTTATAAATAAGTATACTACTAACCTAAGCCTCCCCTATAATAAAGATCTTTAAAGGATAGTAAAATAGGTAAAGAGAAAGGCGGGACGTTTAGTAAAAGACCTATACCTTCCGCCCCTATAAAGACTAGGTAAATTACTAGCTATAAGCAACAATAATAAAAAGGCAAAGATCCTTATAAAAAGATTTTTCCCTTAACTAGCTTTAGTAGACCTTAGCAATATTACGGGTAAAGTACCAGTAACTCGCCTAAGGGTTAATAGCAATATAATAACTAAAGAAATGGCCAGAACTATTAGCCGCCTTTTAAATAATATAGTATTAAGACTAGATAGGATCCTAAATAAGGCCCTAAAGACCTACGGACTATTAATAGTATTTTAGCTTACGGATATAGCTAAAGCATACTTTATAATAGGCTACTACCTAAAACTTAGAAGAGCTATAATAATATTTATCCTATATAAAGAAGGTAAAGCAGACTACTTATTTCTAGGGAGCTACCGCCCTATTGCCTTATAGAATACCCTTAGTAAGGTCTTAGAAAGGGTAATAGCGGACTATATAGCAAATACGGCTAAGGAATACGCCCTACTACTATAAAGCTAAATAGGGGTAAGAAAGAACCGCTTAATATTATTAGCACTTACGCTACTCATTACCACCATTAAATCTGTATAGGCGATGCGAAGGGGCTTTATAGTATTAATGCTCAGCCTAGATATTAGTAGCGCCTATAATAACGTCCCCTATAAGCGTCTCCTATATATCCTTAGGGTAAAAGGCTTCCTAGAATAGATTATATAATTTATTTAAGGGTTTATAGGTTAAAAAGAAATATTACTAGTCTTTAGCGGATACTAAAGCCCCCTTATTATCGTTGCAATAGGAATACTACAAGGATTACCTCTCTCGCCTATACTCTTTTTTTTCTTTATAAGCAACCTACTTAACTCCTTTAAGAAAGGGGCGACCTAGGGGATAGGCTTTATTAACGATATAAACCTAATTATATACGGGCCAATAGCCGTAGAGAATTATAGAATACTAGAGAAAGCTTCTAATACCTATATAGAATAGGCAAGATAATATAAAGTCTAATTCTTACCAGAGAAATACTAGCTAATTTATTTTATAAGAAAACGTAACTAATCTATAAATCTCTAGCATATAATTCGCATTTAAGGCTTTAGGGGTTAACTAGTTTAAGGCCTAAGAGTATTAGGAGTAGAGCGTATATGCGGCGTAAGCGGCCTATAAGAGCTAAGTATAGTATACCGTATTATCTAGGATCGCTAATTCTATATAGGGCCTATACTTTTAGAGGTTACGCCTACTATATATAGTAGTAGTCTGGCTAACCATAACGTATAGGTCCAGTATTTAGGCCATTAGAGAATCTAAAAAAGGCCCCCCTAAATCGCTTCTTAAACCACTCTAAAAGGTCCAAACAGCCTACCTTTAGAGTATAATAGGCGGATATAAGCGAACGGCTATAGTACTACTTAAGAAGGAAGCTAATATTCCCCCCCCTATAACTATATATTAAAGCCGCTATAATATAAAGGGCGTAAAAGGAACGTAACTTTAATATTATAAAGTATATTAAGACACGCCTAAATAAACTATAGAGGGACTCTAGGGCGCCTTATAGGAGAACAAACTAATAACCCTAAAGTAGGGAAGATATATTAGAGAAATAGGTAAAGAAAGTAGAAGAAAAATAGTACTG
>Ga0307515_10005645_pt1 | contig 25270 bp, 9 predicted proteins | sample 17_EM_MG_FD_194513 | JGI IMG/M metagenome (GOLD analysis project Ga0307515, IMG submission 194513) | Populus trichocarpa ectomycorrhiza microbial communities from riparian zone in the Pacific Northwest, United States - 17_EM | ecosystem: Host-associated > Plants > Roots > Unclassified | place... | reverse complement strand
AAGGATATAATATAGACCGCATTAGTATATTATACGATACTCTTAATATTTCTTTAGCTAACTTTCCTATAGGTAATAGCTACTAAGGCTAAGGATAAGTTTATAACTCCTTAACTTTAACGTGTTAAGGAAAAGCTTATAAAGTACATTAAAAAGCTAGATAATTCTCCCTACTATCTAGCGGTATAAGTTCTTAACCTAGAGTATTATACGGCTTTCTTAAAAGATTGGAACAATTATATTACTGTTAAAGGAGAAAAGAAGCTTTTTAGCGTATGAAAGCTCTAGGAGAGATTCTGTAAGAAAGTAATACTTTTAGGTTTAACTATATTATACGCAACTAAGAAAACTTAAAAGTCGCCTTTAGAGTTTAAAGAAAACCTCTCTGCCTTCTATAAGGCTCGTCTTTAGTATTATTTAAAACATACTCGTTTATAGAGTCTAGATAAGTTTAATAACTATATTAATAAGAACCTAATTCCGCTGGATAGCTATATAATAGCTATTTAATAGTAGAACTAGCCTCTTTAGTATATAAGATTTCCATAACTCTTATAGCTTATAATTAAAATTCTCTTAATACCTAGAATAAGCGATAAGCCAGAGAGAGTATTTTTAGGTTCTTAACGTCGCGTTCTATAGGATTATATAAGTACTACTCTATAAATACTTAAGGCATTAGAATGCGCGAAGGACTAGGCAGCTTATAAGATTCTAAGTATTCTCTTATAGTTATACAAGGGAAAGTATATAAGGGGTGTGTTGTATAACACTAAAGGGGGGTAGGGGGGTATATAAATAAAATAATTTTAGGTAAAAGGTAACTACTAAAGGCGTATAGGTGGCATAGGTAAATATATGCTAACTTTAAACTTAATAGATTATAAGTTTCAATCCCACTAATATTATCCTTTATTAAGAATCGGGAAATATAATTGTCTAGTATATTTCTCGTCCTACTATATAACAGATTCTTTGGTAATATTACTATACTATAAGTAAACTCTCCTTTTTATATAATATACTTATATAACTAACTACTCTTAGAATAAGCAAGAGAGGGTAGAAGCTTTACTAGCGATTAATATAGAGGCTTAGGTTAGGGGTGTGTCGGAGAGGTAGGTATAGATAGGGAGGCCCTTATTATAACAAAGCCTTATAGGAAATACTACGGTAGACTTATCAATGGGCTGGGTATATAGGTATAGATTAGTCAACAACGTAAACATAACTAGTGGAGTAGTTGCCCAATAGATTAACTCTAATTGTATTCTGAGATTTACTACGAAGGAGAGAACTATCTGGGTAAGGACTGTGGTCCTTTTAAATACACAACCGTACTCCTAAGAAATCCCCTTTATACGTATTGTACGTACGTTCCCCTCATACACCGCGTACACTGCGTATAACGTCATGTGACCTCGGCTACTATTCCTCGTCACATGGCTCTATCGGCTCCATTCTAGACCGTGCCTGTATTAACCAACTAGCTTCTTCCAACTCTTCTCTAAGTAGTTATAACATCGTACTTAAAGCGTCCGTAACACTTATATATAAATGCAATTCTAATTTAAAGCTATAGGTCTCTAAATATAACTATAAGTAACTTATATTACTTATATAAGGTAGAGAGCTAACTAATACTAGCCTTATAAGGCTTATATAGTAACTCTACGTCGTCTAATAGGCCCTTACCCCTTTACTAAATATCAAAGTCTCCTAGGGTTCTGTAGTAGGTGCTGTAGAAATTATAAGTGGCGGGATTATAGAGCTTAATATTTATCGTACGATATAAATTCTTAGCCTATAGTGGCGGCAGCGGGAGTATTAAAGGGTAAGGATCGGATTATAGAACTAGGGGATAATAAGGAGTAGAAAAAAGTTACTAAATTTAAACTACTAGGTCTCCTCTCTTTTTTCCTATTTTTATTTTATTTTATAGTATTTTATATAAAGAGAAATGTTAGTATACTTTAACAACGTGCAGAATACATATATTATAATAATATGTACTATGCGGTGTTATAGATGGATGTTGTCTTCCAATACAAAGAAGGGTGAGGAACTTAAGGTTCCTTACTACGCTAGTGCCGCGGTAACACGTAACGGCAACTTGCCTTACGTAACGGCAACTTACCACACGTGGCGGCAATTTACCTCCTATTGCAATGCAATATATTCTAGCTACACTAGGAGTACTTTAGAAAATGCGGAGGACTAGTATCCTACAACTGTGTAGTTTAAAAATCTATATATACACTTCTCTTTCTTTTCTTCCTTCCTTCCTTCCTTCCTTCCTTCCTTACCCTATACCTTTATATCAGTGCTATTATCAGTAGCACGTTCTACCCATTTTACTATCTTTAACTTAATTTAGTTTATATTAATGAGTTACTTAAGAGCTAATAACGGTTTGCTTTTAGTTATAGCGTCTATAGAGTTACTGTCTCTATTAATCTACTTAACTTTAGCTATTTTGCGTCTTTTATATAACTAACGTAGGCACATAACATTAATTATAAGTCTCTTCTCCTATATAGTTCCTAGTTTAACAAGGCATTTATAAATCAACTTTAAATCAGTGTAAAGAATAAGCGGTAGGCTAATATTAAGTTATAATTTAACTGTGGCCTTAATTGCAGCGCTGATATTAAAACTATGGGCTATAGCATATAATTTGGAGGCTAGTACGCTTCTAGTAATTCTCTTACACTTAATTAAGGACTAGTAAACGATATTCGCCTTATTTAATAAGTCTACTAGTACTAGGATATATCTAATCTATAATAAGAGATCCTTATTGTTTATAAATAAGGAATTAGTAAATACAAGTAGTTGTAATATCTCTATATCGAGTTTAACAAAGTTTAAACCTCTTATTAGGTTCTTAATTTGCTACTAAATCCTCTTATTAAGCAGTTTTGCGTCTTTCTTATTAGAGTTAATCACCTAGGCAGCATAGGATAAATTAAAAAAAGCTTTAGGCTGGTATATAGACGCAATATAAGCTCCTCTTACTTATTAGGCGATATATTAGTCCTTAAGTATAAGTGCTATATAAATAGTGCCTCTAGAACTAGTTGTTATAATAGCTTCCTTAATATTAATAAGGGTTAAGTTCTAGCATTAGCGCTTCTGCGTAAGCATAATTATATAATCCTATTATCGGATAATGCCTCCGTTAAACTTAATTAGGTGTTCCAGTGTAAGTTATTCGCGTTCCTTAATTAGGAACTTAGCTTTCTTAATCTTCTCCTATTCTAAAGCTGCAAAGATTAAGTTAGCTAGTAGGAGGGTGTTATTAGTCTATAAACTAACTATTCCAAAATTTATGGGGTTATTAAGGTGGAGTAAGCAGGGGTTATAAGTAGATTGGCTTATATTTAGTTCTTTAATATAATGGTTATAGTAAGTCTTAAACTAATAATTGCCTGCCTTAGGAATGCCGTATAAAGATCTAATAACTTTTAGAATTGTGCCTTATAAGACTTTAAGTGCCGTACTAAGTTTAAGAGGTACCCTAATATAGAAGTCTTAATTTAGTCTTATAGCTAATTATATATAGGCCTATAAAATATCTTATAAGTAGAGATATATACCATTATTCTAAGTTATAGCCGTAATATAGAGAATAAGGCGTTGGCTGACTCGTTAGATTATAGGTAATTAGGTTAATACAAGGTCTTTTTCTAGGTCATTATATGCCTATACAATTAGTCTTAACTTCTTAAAGGCTTTATTAGAACCGGGGTTCTTAATCTTATTAACGAATCTAAAGTTAAATACTCTGTTGCTTTATAGTATATCTTTAGGGTTAACCAGTTTAAAAACTCCTTTCTTAAGTAATCCCTTAATTTCCTTCTGGCGTAATACTATAAACTAATTAGACTTTATAAGTTAATTATTATCCTTATCTTGTAGATATATTAAAATATTCACAGTATTAGCTTTAATAGGGTACTTACGTGGTTTACCTCTTCCACACTTAACGGGTTGAGGTCTAGGCTTAGTTTAAGGTAGGGGTTTAGGTTTAGTTTAAGGTGGTTCACTTTTATTATCTTCTAGTTATATATCCTCTGTAATCTTAGGGTCTACTAAATATAGTTTCACAACCGTACTACGGAAGTTAGTGGGTCTATAGGGAAGTTAATACTAAGTAGGTTATACGGACCAGACTAGTAGCTAGGTTAGCCTATAGGTCCTTCTCTCCATACCAATATAGGTAAGTTAAGTGGTAGGTCATAGATTGCAGTTGTTTTAGGTCCGTTACGTATATTAAGGGCATCTGCCACTTAGCGCTTAGCTCTAAGCTTCTTAACTTCTTCCATAGCCTTTTTAAGAGCTGCTGCTCGTTATATAACTATAGGGTTAGGTACATCGGATTCCACCATACGTGGGTAAGCTCTAAATACTAGTAAGGTGGGTATAAGACCGTTAGGGCCTGTGGAATTGTTAATTGCTTTAAAAGCCATTTATAGGGCTATATCCTTACTAATATCTGGTAGTTCTGTAGTAATAATATAGTATATACGACGGAGGGGGCTATAGTAGCGTTTTACTATTCTAACTGAATTATGGGCTTCGACAGGTATACTTCTTATAACTATTCCAAATATTATAGCGTATTATTTAAATTCCTTGCTTATAAAATTCTTACCTATATTATATGTAATAATATCAGGAGGTCCTAGGTATGTGTTAATCTAGTATATTCGTAATACATCCCATATATACTTAGCGCTAATATTTTACAGCTATCTGCCAGCTTAAAATCGTATTCCTTTATCAACGATATACAAAAGGGATGCGCTATTAATATATATAATATCAACTACAATTAAATAGTTAAAATTAATATTATTATATAAGGTAAATCTGAATCTACCAGGCGACTTTCTATATTTTTAACAATAGTGGTAGTAGCGTGTGAGATAATCTAAGGTCTTACTATTAATATTATACCCTAAGCGTTTAAGTATTCGTATAAGACGCTTAGCTAAAGGGTAGCCAAAACAGTAATATAGTCGCTTTAATTCTACGTCGGTGAGGTAGCAGGGGTTTTATTTAAATAACTTAGTTAAATAAGTATATAGGGATGTGTTCTAAAGTAGGAAAGGGTGGCCAAAGCGACATATAACGGGTACTTTACTCTAAGGGGTGATTAGCATATTTTTCAGGTTATTATAGTATACTTATAGGTGATTTATATCTACTAAGCAAAGCAAAAATAGGGTGTCGACCTTAATAATATGAAACTTAATTATGCCAATTAGGGTGATTACTTTAGCTAATTTAATTAATAAGGTTAATTTAATACCAAACTATACGTTAACCATGCCTTATATAGTGGTATTAAGCTATACATTAGTATCGAGTCTCTAAAATGCCAAGAATTGGCTATATCCTGCTATAGATCGTTTAGATACTCCTATATCAATTATTATACCTATAAACTTGTCTATAGTATAGCGGGACGTAGATATAGTTGCATTATAGGTAAAAGGGTCCTAGTTGGTTATAAGAGGTACTATATTATCTATGGTTATAACTAAATGGCTAAAGGCTTTATTAGCTAGGGTAGCGGCCATAGAAATCGCTTTCTGCTGTTCTACTTAGCCGAGGGAGGTATAGTAGTGATTAATATTTAGTTATAAGTTCTTGTTAGTTGCCTTATAACTTACATTAATAGTTAGTACTTAAAAAGCTTTCTTAAGCTCTTCTTCTGAGTCGGTATTATTATCCTCATAATTTATAATATATTAGTTAAGTCGTTTCTTAAATCGGTCGTCAAATTTACTAAACCTATCTTTATTGGTAGTTCTAAACTTAGCTTTAGACTCTTCTTACTCCTCCTTAGTATATCTCTATAAGTAATATCCTTCCCTATTACATATAAAGCAACGTAGTTTCTTTTAGTTGCGGTTATACGGAGGGTTATTATAGTTACTGCGGTCGTAGTTATTATCTCTTTTATAGAACCGTTGGTCTATAAAGAAGGCTTATATCTTCTCTATATACTCTTTCTTATATACTATAATAAACGATTAAAGTTTGTTAATAAGGGCTTTAAGGTTGTCTGGTGGGTTAGAGACTATATATCTATATACTAGTATTCCCTAGTAAGAAGTGACGATTTTGTTATAAAGGAAGTCTATAGTTTATAAGGTAGGTTTAAGGCTATACTATAGTTAATAAAGTCTGTAAATTAACAATTAGAGACATTTGCTTATCGACTTATCTATATTTCCTGCTATTACTATTATAAGTATAATAGTGTTCTACTTATTTAGGTTCTTACGTTAAAATCCTAATCCTTTAAAGAAATTCTAAAGGTGCTTATAAGCTTTAGCAAATAGTAGGCGGGACAGTTAGTTTATATAGAAGTGGTCTAAAGCTAGTCCTTTTAGCATAGTAGGGAATGCCTTAAGGTAGGCTTCTTAGGGTACGTCCGCTTAATTACAGATATTATAGAATATTATTAATTTGTAGTTAAGGCTTTCGTTTATACTACCATATTTCTACTCCTCTATATATATCTTAGCTGCATTTGAAATTTCCTTACTATAGCCGGTTACAGTAATAGGGTAGTTCTCCTTATCTATAGATTATACATAAAGTTGCTGTATTATTATTACGGGTTAAGGCGTAGTAGATAGTGTAAAAGTGGACGTAGTTATAGATTAAGGTATAATAGATAGTGTAAAGGTAGAGGTAGTTAGTATACTAGTTAGTTGGGTTACGGTAGCTTTAGCTTATTATTACTCCTCTAAGGTACCCTCTATTATATATACCTTAATTAATCTTAATAACGTCGGTCCGTACTTATTATTAGCTAATTTAATTATCTCTCTACTCTATTTAGTTTAGTCTTCTTTTTATACTATATTATATAAAGACTAAGGGAGTGTTTTATTTCGTTTATAGTTAACATTAACCTATACTCCTTTAATATTTAGGCAGTTATATAGTTGCTAAAGCCAGTATAAGGGGATTTACGTAAAGATATTAACCGTAAAGTCCTTAAAATCTCCCTAGAACAATTCCTAAAGTGTTAAGTCGAGCTAGTTATATATCTCTGTATATAGGTACATCTTATATTATAGGTAGTCAGTTAGTTTATCTTTAGAGGCTTCTATTAAGTTAATCCTATTTTCCTATTTAGCTACTTCTTCCTCCTAGTCTTTCTCTATTCCTAATATCTTGTTTATTATATATTGTTTAGGTAAGTGGGGGTAAAGGTAAGGGTGTTTAAAAGGTAAAGGTAGGGGAACGGTTAAGGAGGCGGTTAAGGAGGCGGTTGAGAAGACGGTTAAGGGGATAGTTCGAGTTAATTAAGTAGGGTAAAGTGCTCTACGCAGTAGTCTTTTAAAATAGATAGAACGAGATATCTAAAAGTTGTTGTAAATACCAGATAAGTACTCCTAGGTGGTTTCTCTTCTTCTCTTTAACTAAAATAGGCTAATACGAAAGGTGGATAAGTATAACTATCTTCTAATCTGCTGCAAGGTGGATAGTATAACTATCTTCTAAGCTATCTGCGTGTTTCCTGATCTATACGCGCTCACTAATTAGTGTTAGTATGCTTTAATAACGTGCAGAATATATATATTACAATGATATATACTATATAGTGTTGTAGATGGATATTATCTTCTAATACGAAGAAGGGTAAGGAACTTAAGGTTCCTTACCACGCTAGTGCCGCGGTAACACGTGACGGCAACTTGCCTTACGTAACGGCAACTTGCCACACGTGGCGGCAATTTGCCTCCTATTGCAATGCAATATATTCTAGCTACAAGAAATATAAATAAAAAGGTAGAAAGAAAATATCTAATTAGTAGGAAAGCTAAAGGTATTTGCTAAGGCTCTGTATAAAGCTCTGTATAAAGCTCTACATAAAGCTTTATAAAGGCTCTATATAAAGCTCTATATAAAGCTCTATATACAGAGGCTCTATATAATAGCTCTGTGTACAACGGCTCTACTGCGGAGGCTCTATATAAAAGCTTTATGCAGAGCTTTGTATAGAGCTTTATGCAGAGCTTTATATAAAGCTTTATGCAGAGCTTTATATAGAGCTTTGTGTAGAGCTTTATATAGAGCCTCTATAGAGCTTTAAGCGGAGCCTCCGTAGAGCTTCGAGCGGAGCCTCCGCAGAGCTTTATACGGAGCTTCGTGCGGAGCTTTGTGCAGAGCCTTATTCCGCAGAGCTCTTATAAGCTGTTAGCGACTCAGTCAATCGAGGCTTGTGCACGGTATGAGGGACGTGCAAGCCTGTACAATTGGATTGTCTATAAACGAGAATCTAAAGCTAAAGAAAAGGAAAGGAAAGGATAAGCAGCAACGCGAGGAGTTATATACGATCCCTAGTCACGTGAGAGTCACGTGAGCCCTGCGTCTACCATAACGTCTACCATAGCTGCCGCTTTCTGCCAGTGCCGTAACATAAGCCTTATATCTATATAATATTACTTATCCTTAGGATATTTAGATAAAAGTGGTACTATTTTAAAGCGCTTTATAAGCTCTATAAATCTATACTAATAGAAAAATTATTTATTTAATATTGGGGGGTGTATTACAAGTGTAAGTATATTAGGGGTTTTTGCTAAGACTATCCGGAGACTATCCGGATAGCCTCCGGATACTATTAGCTGATAGGTCTATTATCTAAGAGGCCTATCCGGCCTATCTTCCGCAGGTCTGGGGCGAGTACACTGCTCCTTATTAACTAACGAATTCTCTACCGAGAGTCTAAGGGTATATTCGGTTGCAAATCGGCTCCGTTATATAACTATTTAATCCGTGCACCTTTTAGTGTCGCCTATTCTGTAATTAGTGGCGACTACTACTATAGCTTGTTTGAACCTGTAATAAAGGCAATTATTTAGTAGCTCTAAATAAGGCTCTAGATTTAACTTCGCATAATGCGTGATTAACGTCGGTAAGTGATTCGCGTAAGCCCCTCTCTGCCACCAGGCCTCTATCACGACTCCCTACTTTAGTGTATTAATAGAGCCTCCTCCTTAGCCAACGCCCTCTCTATAATTAACGCTTTCTACACTTTTATCCACCTCCTGTAGGAGCCGTAGTAGAGTTATAGCAACGCCCGCGACGCCTATAACGCCCGCAGTGCGCAGGAATGCGCGTCTAAGATGGATAGGCGAGATGGAGGAGGCGATGTTAGAAGGCCTCGTTAAGGCCGTTAAGAAAGAATATCGCGTAGATAGCTCTTACAAATCTAACGGCTAGAAGATTGCTCTTAATTATACGCTTACTATTTCCCGGTAGCCTATTACTCTTAAGCAAATTAAGAGTAAGTATAATAACTATAAGAGGGACTAGAAGCTGTGGAAGGAGCTCTATAACCTCTTTAGCTAGAGGTAGAATAAAGATAAAGGCGTGCTTATTGCTAGTAAGGAAGTTATAAAGGCCTACTTTAAAGCCAATCCTACTGCTAAGAAGTTTTGTAATACGCCGCCTGCCTTCCTAAATCTACTATAGAAGCTATTTAACGGAGTTCTAGCGATAGGTAGTTATATAAGGTCGATTAATAAAGCAATTAAGAGCTCTATAGACCCCGAACTTCTCTCGGCGGTGGCCTTATAGGCATTAGGTTTAGTAGATAAAGAAGATAAAGAGAAGGCTAAGGAGGAGGCTAAGGAGGAGGCCGAGGAGGAAGTAGATAAGGCCTTTAAGTTAGAGTTAGCTTATAACTCTATTAAAGGTAGTTAATTAAGCTTACTTTAGCCAAGTACCTTAGTCCTTTTATTTCTTTCTTAGCGCTAAGTTAACCTTCTTTACTAGCTATATAGAAGCGGGCTATTAAGCAAATTACTAGAGCTACTAAATCTAATATAAAGTGTTAGTAAGGAAGACGGCGAGTTGTAGAGGCACTAGAGGAGATGGTAGAGAAGGTAATAAGAGAGATAAGGGCTACGAGAGAGTTAATTACCTAAAAGTCTTCTTAAGAGAAGGCCTCCGCAGAGTTTATCCATAAGTTTAGTAACCTAAATCCCGTAGAATAACTAGCTGTTTTATAAGCTTTTAAGATAGAGTCTACTATTAGATTATTTCTTATAACGGCTAAAGTTATAGAGCTTCGGCAAAGCTTAATTAATGATATTTTAGCTAGTAAGAAGGATAACGCGTAGGAGAGTAAGCTTTAGGTAAGATCTAGGTCACTCTTTAGAGCCTTTATATATAGGTAATTAGTAAGCAATCTATATGGGGAAGCTATATAGATTTATATAATAAATACACCCAAATCTACTGTATATTCTTAAGTAATTGGCCTACTAATTGCCTGGCAGTAACTCTTCTATATAAGCTCCGCAATCTTATTACGTCTTTAGTTTATAACTATATCGCCTTTTACCTCTATAAGCCCTATATTATCCTTATCTATAACCTTATCCTCTACCTCTAGATTATTATCTAGTAGGTTATCCGGATTATTTATATTAATAAAGTTGTAAACTATAGCTAAGGCGTACACTATATCCACCTACGTACTTAAAGGGAGATAACGCCTACTAGCCTTAAAGTACCAGAAATAATTCTTAAAAACTCCTATAGTACGCTTTACTACATTCCTTAGTGCCACATACCGAAGATTAAAGAGCTACTTTACGTTCTATAGTCTAATATTTACTTACGCTTACTTATAAAGATAATATTATATACTATAGTAGGGAGTTAGGGTTATAGGCGTATTAGAGTACCTAGTATCTATAACGTAGTATCTACTAGGTAAGGCTTTAAATCCTTTAGCTCTCGCTAAATTAAGGACTTTAGAGTTATAAGCAGAGCCCTCTTAGCCAGCTAGAATGTAAAGGAAGTTTATTTAGAAATTAACAACTATAAGAACGTTCTGCGATAATTCTCCCTTCCTTTTACGCCATAGAGCTTACTTTATATATCTACCGGTTATAGAAACTGGTAGATAAGCACCGTTAAGAGCTCTAATATAATTAGCAAAGAAAGGATATTACTTAGGGTTATTGGCGATCTCCTCTGGAGTAGAGTTCTTAGGAAGCTAAACGACTTCCTTATATAATTTTAGAAGACTAGAAAGGACTTTATATACGGCTCTATAAGGCAGCAAATTAATACTAGAAGTTTATTAGCTGGTAGGTAAATACTTACTAGTAGATTATTGCAGATAAGTGTTAAGTTACCTTACTTAGTAATCTATATAACGAATTATTGCTAAATATTATTAGGAATATTAATAGCTTCTTAGCCGCTAATAGAAGCTTCGTGTTCTTTAAGTCGCTATATAGTTATAACCAATTAAGAAGCTTCCTAAACACCTTAAGCCTTATACGAGTTAAATTTATAAGTTATTATTTATAACCGTAGAGCAGCTGTACCGTCTACCTTATTCCTCGCCATATATTAGTATGCTAAGTATAAACGCCTGTTAGAAACGAGCTTATTGCGATTATAAAGGTTAAGATAATAATATTATATAAGGCTTATAAATGCGATAGCAGTATTACAATCAAGTTATATAGAGTCGCTATATTATAAGAAGTCGTATATATAAGAGCTCTAGCTTAAAACGGAATATGGAACGGGAGCTTAAAGGCTACTGTTGGTAATATAAGGGTGATATCACGTAGCTACAGTTTGTAGATAGTATGATGTTGGTTAAAAAGCTTATTCTCTTAGAATGAGGAAGGGTAAGGAACTTAAGGTTCCTTACTACGCTAGTGCCGCGGCAGCACGTAACAACTACGTGCCTTATTCCTAACACTGGCAACTTTTTTTTTATAATTGCTATCTATATACAAAATAACGCAATTAAGCTGTAACGGTGCTAGCACCCGCCATATTGCCGTATTTTGCCGTATTTTGCTATATTCTACTAGCTATAATATTCTACCAAATTCTGCTAGCCGTATTTTACTAAGTTCTGCCAGCTATATTCTGCTAAATTCTGCCAGCTATATTTAAGTTCTGTTAGCTATAATATTCTGCTAAATTCTGCTAGCCATATTCTGCTAAGTTCTGCTAGCTATATTCTGCTAAGTTCTGCCAGCTATAATAGCATCTTAGTTGCCCTTGCTATATCTCCTATTCCCTCTTAACCTAACCTTTAACTTGTATACGTAGAGTATTTGTGTTAATAAATGTCTCTAGTGCCTTATTTGGGTTTGCCTTTATTATTACATTTACTAGGTTATCTTAGCTATTAATCTATTAAATCTTAAAGAGTTCTTAACGCTTATAGGACTATTAAAGTGCTATAATATTAATTATAAGGCGCTTCTCCTTTATAGTGCTAGGCTTAACTAAATACTTGTAGAGGGAATATAAGTTGGTGCATACGATTGTAGGGATAATAAGAAGTTTTAGTTAATCTGTAATTATCTTAAGGGTAGTTCTAATTATAATTGCTATGTTAACTCTACTAACTATTTTATATATCTCTAACGCTAGAACGCTTTAAGTAACGCGCTTACTTTTAGTTAAGCTCTAATAGATAAGGTTGCCGTAGATTATAAAGTTATTCTCTCCGGTAGATTTATTTGTAATAATAATCTTATATCCTAGCTAGGAGCTAAAATCTTTATTATTTATAAAAGATCTATTAATAAATACGAAGAGCTTAGCGGTGGGAAGATTGATAGGTATATAGAGTAGTCCCTAATTAAGATGGTTTATTTACTAAAAAAAAAACGCTTATTTAGGGTTAAAATGTTATCCTTAGTTAGTTTCTAGTATTAAGTAGTAATAAAGAGATTAAATAAAGCCTTAGGTTAATAGATAGAAGTAATATAAGCTCCGCAAGCACGTTGCTCTACATATCCTTACTTTAGAGAATTAATATTAATAACGTTAATCTTCTTACCTTAACCCTTCTGGCGTAAAGCAATGGAATCCTTATTTAAGGAGAGGATATATTTATTAAAGAGTAATAGTGTTATTAAATTAAGCTTTTCCTTTAGCTTTACTATAAGATTTGCCTTTACTAGCTTATCTTCTTTAAGAGCTAAGAATTGGTCGTCTCCTAAAATAATTATATTATTAGTTTATATGCTAACAATTCTAAACGGAGTTCCTATAGTTATAATAAGAAAGCAGGGATTAATATAGAAGTAGTTATTAAAAGCTTCTCTTTATGGTGCTTACTGTAGGTAGCCCACTAATAAGTTCCTACCTCTGCAATTCTATATAATGGCTTAAGCATAACTATAATTGTATCTTTAGGATATTAGTGGCGAATTTGCTCTAGAAGGTATACTAATATTAAGCGCTAAAGGTGCGTTTTTAATTAGGTGTAGGCTTAGGTAATATCTTATAAATAAACCGCTATTCTGTTCTTTATTAAGGAGGGAGCTAGCGCAATAATAACCTATTAACTAGCTCGTTAAATTATAGGAGATTGCGTAAGAATTACCTCCTTACTATTATTGTTGTAACCTTAGATAATAAGCCTTAATTTCTTAAATAGGGCGTTAGTAGCTTTACCCTTAATCTCGTTAACTATTCTTAACTTAAAGATATAAACTTTATTAAACTTAATAGGGTTATACTTCTTAAATTTAAAGACTCCTCTTGCAATAAGACTATTAATCTTCTACTTATTAGATGCTTAAAAAGGAGCTTTAGGGGTTATAATATAACCTTCCTTTTAGAGCTGTTTTGCGAGCTTAAAGTTAGTCTTCTCCTTAGCTGTTATAAAGGCTATTAATAACTTAACTCTATTCTTAATGGCGGTAACGAGTTGCTCTTTAAAATTAATAAGGTGTTAGTAATTTTATAATCCCTTTAGGAAACCTCTACCGCGTTATAGTTACGGCATATCTACTATAATTATATTAGAATTGTAGTCGCCTTCTAGAGTATATTAATTGTAGTTCTCCTCTAGGGCATCTTCTAGGGCATCCTGCAAAGGCTTAAAACTATTATCTTTATAGTAAGGCTTAATAATAGTTAAGCGGAATTAAGTGGGTTTGTAAGGCATCTAAATAGTATAAGTTTAACTATTAATTATAATAAGTTAATATAGGCCTAACTATCCTCCCTTTTTACGCTATACGCGTACCTTAGACTAGAGTGGCAGATTAAGTGTAGTTAAGGTATTTAGGCCATTTCTTATTCCTAGTATATTATTAACTTGGCGTATAGCGTAGAGATATTAGACCTTCTTTATTGCCTTATAAATAGCCTTAGCTTATTATATAACGGAGGGAAATAGTAGAGAATTATTAGTTATTTAAGGGTAGGTGCTAAAGACTAGTAATATAGGTATGAGTTTATCCGGGCTAGCGGAATTGTTAATAGCTTTAATAGCTATTTATAAGGTAAGTTCTTCGCTAGCGTCCTCTAGTTCTAAAGAGATAATCTTATATATACGGCATAATAGGGTGTAATATTGCTCTACTTTTTTAATACTATTATATACCTTAATAGGGACTTCCTTAACCTTAATTACTATTGCCTTTATCTATTATTAAAACTCTATAGATAAGAAGTTCTTTCCTATATTATGGACGATTTGGTTAGGGGGTCCTTAGTAGATATTAATCTAGTATAATTAAAGGGTATCCTATACGTTCCTAGCTAATATATCCTTTAAAAAAAACGTGCGGCTTAGAAGGAGGTTAAGAAGTTAATAACTTAAAGTACTGGCTTGCCGCTGAGATATATAACGTTAATAATAATATAGAAGTTAAAGTTATAGTTATCTTTAAGGGTAAACTTAAATCGGCCAGGGGACTTTTAGTTTATTTAGTAGTAATAACAGTACTTTATAAGATACTTAATTGCCTTAACCTTAACTTTATAGCCTACTCGCTAAAGAACCCTAAGCAATTAATAAACGGATAGGTAGCTAAATTAACGGTATAGTTAACGTAACTCTAACTTAGTTAGGTGGCTTTAAGTAATACTCTTTTCTAGTTAATAAAGGAGTAACTAAAAGTAACCCTACTTACGTACAACAGGTACCCGATTATCTCCCTATATAAGCATATTCTTAAGGTTGTTAAGCTTAATACCTAATTTATTTATATCTTTAATGTAAAATAGAAATGGAGTATTTATAGGAATAATATAGAAAGTTATGCACCCTAAGGGGGTTTGGACCCTAATTGTGCTAAGAGAGATTATAGTACCCTTGCTAAAACGTATTATATATTAGCCTGCTATTAATTAGTTAATTTAAACAGAGCTATTAAGCTGCTAAAGAGCTTAAACTTAAGACTTTCCTGCTATAGATACTCCTACGGCTCTAGTATCTAGCATAATACTATAGAAGATGTTCGCTAAGTATCTATTATTAAAGGAGAACGCGGAACTCTTCTTTAGCTTATTAAAGATATCTAACTTTATAATAGAATGGAGCGTAGATTAGTTATTAAAAATAGTAACGGTTTGTATGCCATCTACCTTACTATACTTAGTAAAGTATTGGTTGGGAGAGTAGTCCTTAATTTCTATATCTATAAGGAGCTATTCGGCCTTATTAACCTTACCCTTAAGATCTTCTATACCTTTATATTAAACTAGGAAGCTTTAGAAGTAGGCTATAGTAAATTTACAATTTCTAACATTTCTTATTGTCGGAATGTTAGTTATGTGACGTGGTTACGGGACTATAAAGCGAGACTAGCCAATCTGACCTTGGAGCAAACCCCTATTTCTAGACATTAATAACTACCAACTTTAACACCGCATACGTACCACTACAAGTGATATTCGTGCACGTTGATAAAGCGAGTATACTGATACTGATTAGTAGACGTATAGATTAGGAAATACGCAATAGCAAAGCTTAAGAAACAGCACTACTTACCTAGTATTTAATGATCGCAGAGTTATCGCCCTATTTCAGTTAAAGGAGAGAGCTACGTTACCCTTAAGGCTTAAGACTACGTATTAGCTTAACTACTGACGCGTTTAATTGCCTAGAGGCTTATATCTTTGCTAAAAATCGTCTTTAGTTCTTTAAAAACTGTAGATTTGTTAATAGGACACGTACACACCCAGAAGACACCACCCTTAAAGCTTAAGATCCCACATTAGCTTAACCACCAACGCGTAAGATCGCCTAGAGGATTATATCTTTGCTAAGAATCGTCTTTAGTCCTTAAAAACTATAGATTTGTTAAGGAGACACGCATACACCCTTACCTCTACACCCTTAACCTTAACCTCGACCTTAACCTTAACCTTAACCTTAACCTTAACCTTATACCTACCCTTACACCTACCCTTATACCTACAACTATAGCACTAACGGAAAAAGAATAGGCTATAAGGGCTAGTAAATATAGATACGGAATTAATATAGATAAGGCTATAAAGGACGAACTAATAGAGTTCGTAGAAACGATAATATATCTATATAAGACACAAGACCTTATAGATAATGACTTATAGACCGTCTTTTAAGAGTAGTTTAAGGGATTTATAGTAAAGAGCTTTAAGAAGATACGCACAGATATTAAATCTAAACTGCGAAGACATCTCCTTAAAAGAGGTGTTTATGTAGGCAAATATAATAGCAGAGTTACCATATCTAAGCTACTATTTAAAGTTATATAATAAGAAGAACTATATTAATGGACAGATAAGGAGATCGTGGCAACTATTAAGGAGTTAGCAAAACTACTGGCTATAAGAGTACTACAAAATAGGTTAAACCACACTCGTAACGGTCTACCGTCTTAGCCTATAGCTATAGTTATAATACCACCTAGGTCCGGTACGCAAATACCTATATCTACGCCTCTACTACCCCCACTACCTCCGACGCCTGTTATTCAGCCCGCTATTTAGTCTGCTATTTAGTCTACCTCTAACTATAGGCAAATACACACCCTTATTAACCAATTGCTATAGCTAAGAGAGCAGTAACTATAGCAGCCGTAGTAACCGCAGCAGCTATATATATATACACTACCTAAACTAGCCGTACCTAGTATAGAGTAAGGACCTAGGTAAGGACCTAGATATAGTAAAAAGGTAGTTATAATTATAAAGATCTATATAAACGACCAAAAGTATAATAGAGTTAGTAATAGCTTCAACTTTAAGTTAACTATTTTTTATAACATCTGTAAGAGATCTGGCTTACTACTAGAAGGCTACGTAGTAGCATTCCCTAGTATGCTAAAAGGGCTTACTTAGGACCACTACTATAACAGTGACCTTAAGTTAAGACCTTTTACTAAAGCCTATAACTACATGCGATAGTTCTTTAAAGGGCTAGAATACTACTATAAGAACCTTACAGAGTGGAATAGTATAACCCTCTAAGGAGTTATGGACGAGAACCCTAATAAGTTAATCTATTAGAACTTCTAACTGCTTATAGATAAACTGCTAAAGCAACGTTATAAACTATATCTAGACTTTTATATAAACCGCATTCTTATAAATAAATTAGTTACTACTTTCTAGGGAGTGCCAGCATGCCGTATCGCTGTCTTTAACCCTTTAGAAGACCTTTCTTAGTTAATTAGTAAGCTATAATCCTCTATTATTATATAGGAAAAAGAACACCCCTTATAGGCCTTAATGAGACCGTCTTACTAAGCCTTTTTTATAGATTAACGCTACTATTAAAACGACCAGAGTTAAAACCGAAACACTAATCGCTATAGTAGTAATCGCTCTTATAGAACTAATAACAGACTAAAGGCCAAGTGCTATATCTATAAAAAGGAGAACTGCCGTTCTTAGAAATATATAGAAGAGGAGCGTAGTTAGTCCAGAGACGACTATAGGAGACGCTTTATTAATATTAAGGGCCATAATAAGGGTAACTTTAATAACCACTTTAAGCAATACGTCGCTGCTTGTAAAAGAGATAAAGATAAAAATTTAGACTTTAAAGCCTATATATAAGACGCTGACGACTCTAGAAGCAATGCTGGAGAACCTAATAATAGTTCTGCCTATATTACTACCTTTAAAACACTTACTATAGAGGAAGCAACCTCTATAAGTGTAGAGCTAGCTAATAAGGCTTATATACACCTACTTATAGCTTTAAAACTTACTACGGAGTCTGCTATAGAACCCTATATGGAGACTAACTTATTCGCCTATAATATGGCTATAACTATAGCGTTATAATACACCTTAACGGTCTTTATGAGAATTATAATTAATACGGGTACTTTACGCAAGTCTATGGCTAGCTACGGCCAATTCTAAGCCCTATAGGCCGTAGACAAGTCTATAAGTCTTAACACGTTAACTAAGGGCTAAGTAACTATTTAATTTAGGATCGGAGCCTCTACGTCTATTAGAACTATAGACGTTAACAGCCCTATAGGTAAGATATAATTCCATATCGTTAAAGCAGATACTTCTTTCCTACTTTACTTAGTAGATATAGATAGACTTTATATTAAATACGATAACCTAAAGGACGTTATTATTACTCGCACTAAAAAGGTGCTAGTAGTTAGACAATTTGGCCACCCGTTTCTCGTATAGAGCTTCTCTTTATAGTCTTATTTAGTTAAGTCTTTTAAGGCGAACCCTTGCTACTTAACTAATGTAAAGCTACGACATCTATACCGTTAATTTAGTTACCCATTAGTTAATAAACTACAAAAGCTTCTTAATAAGACTGGCTATAGCTATAATACTAATAAATCTGCTATTAAAGAGCTAACTAGACTCTGCCACTACTGCTAGAAGTTTAGTAGATCTTTAAGTAGATTTCGCTTTACCTTATAAGACAACGTTAATTTTAATTATAATATTATCGTCGATATTATATATATTAGCGGCTCCCCCCTACTATACGTAGTTGACGAAGCAACTTAATTTTAAGCTAGTAGATAGCTATGAGACATTAGCGCCAAGTATACTTAGGACGTTCTACGAATATGCTAGATCAATAGCTATTTAGGACTACTAGACTTAATTACTATAGACGCTAAGAAGAACTTTATTAGTAAGGAGTTTAAGCACTATGCCGCTACTATAGGAGTAATTATAAAGTTAGTTCTAGTCGAATTACATAACTCCATTAGAATGGTAGAGCGCTACTATAGTCCGCTATGACGAGCCTACCAAATCATTATAACTGAAATCCCTAAAATTAGCAAGGAGATAGCCCTATAAATGGCTTTTAAAGCTATTAATAACACGGCTGGCCTAAAAGGCCTAGTCCCTACACTCCTAGTCTTTAGAGCCTACCCCTAAATAGTTAAATTAGACGCGCTATTACCTTTAGTTATATAGCGAGCTGCGGCTATTAGGAAAGTAATAGTGGAAATTCAAAAGCTATAAGCTAAATAATAGATTGCTAACGCTCTTAATATATAAAATAGATAACGAACTAATGCTATTTACGGCCTCCCACCTAGTTCGCCTATCTTAGTCTAGAGAGAAGGTAATACTGGCTAAAGTGGTTATTAGGATGGGCTATATATACTACTTACCGTTAATAGTAAGACCTATACCGTAAAGCTACCAAATAGGCCTACGACCTTCCGCTCTACAGTTATAAAATTTTACCTACTAGACCTATAAGACTTAGTTAAACTATAAAAGTTTATTAAACTAGCTAAACTAGTACCTTTACTAGCTGAACCTTAATTATTACCTAAAGCTAAACTATAGCTACCGCCAAAGCGAGGCAGAGGTCGCCCCCGTAAATACCTATTACTTACGGCTGTCGCAGATATAGCTGTTACGGACGCTATAATAGACATAGGTGCTCTTACGGGTGATATTACAGATACAGCTGATATCGCTATCTACTTATAGGACGATAATACCGTAGATATAGCTAACACTACTATTTACTTATAGAACGATGGTAATACCTAGTTTAGCGCTTTATAGTAAAAGGAGGTTATAGGCCTACTTAAGAAAGGTATCTTTAAGATTATTAAGCTATATAATATACCTAAGGGGGTCAGACTCTTTAATTTACGGTTTATTAATAAGACTAAGAATAAGGGAACTAATAAAGCCTTTAAGAAATCACGACTTATTATATAGGCTTATAATAATTTAGAGAAAGAGCTAGTCCTTACTTAGTTACTAACAATTTAATAAGTTAGCCAGCGGCTAATTCTCTATATTGCTACTATGCTACTATAGATACGACTTTACCTCTAAGATATCTTATAAGCCTATATCTAGTCTACTACAAACCTAAACCGTAAATTCTACGTATAACTACTATACGAGCTAAATAAACAATTGGGAATTGATAAGGACTCTATTCTAAAGGTTGTAAAGCCACTTTATAGAGTGCCTAAAGCTAGAAACCACTGGTTTAAGACCTACTATTTATACTATGTTAATTAGCTATAAATGGACTAGTCTACGTACAACCTTTGCTTACTTTACAGCAATAAACCTTTTGGAATTGTTGGCTTATAGACTAATAATATACTATTCCTTATAGATAATACCTTTATAGAGGCTAAACAAAGCGAACTATATAAGGCTAAATTTATAGCTAAAGAGCGAGAGTAACTAACTACTAATATACTAGTTAAGTTTAATAGAGGACTTATTTAATTGGTATAAGATAAGAGTATTACGCTAACGTAAAAGCGCTAGTATAAGAACCTTAGTGTGGTTAATACTACGCTAGTAAATAGTATTAGCTCCAGAGAAATTACGCGTGGCCTACTTACGCTAAAGGACTAGTATATCGCTTAACGCGCTAGAGGAGCCTATATTACCTTAGTCTATTAACTAAAGGCTTTATTTAACTTATCCTTTACTACTTAGGTAACTAATCCTAAAGAGGTAGACGTAAAGGAGTTAAATAAGTACTTAAGTTAGTAGATTTAGAACTTATATAGAGGTCTTAAGTTTATTAAATTAGAGGCTAAAACCCTATAGCTCTTAGTCTTTACGGACGCTTTCTTTACTAATAATAAGGACCTCTCTTCGTAAATTGGCTATGTTATTATACTAGCTAACGTAACTAAGAAGGCCAATGTTATTTATTAAAGCTTAATTAAGTATAAAAGAGTTACTAAAAGCGTTTTGGCTTCTAAACTCTACGGAATAGCTTACGGCTTTAATATCGCCGTTGCTATTAAGTCTATAGTAGATAAGGTCCTATAGATTAACCTCTTACTTATACTTTATACCAATTCTAAGTCGCTATATAACTATCTTATATAACTTAGAACCATATAAGAGAAGCGATTAATAATTAATATAATGTACCTATAATAAGCCTACGAACGTCAGCAGATTATAGAGGTTAAATGGATTAATAGTGAAGCTAACCCTGCGGACGCGATAACTAAGGGGAAGCCTTACGTCGCCTTATAGCGACTTATTAACATAAACTAAGTCGATATATAGGCTATAGGTTAGGTAGAGCGTAAGAAGTAATAGAAGGTGGTTTACGGGTTATAATGGTGCTAGGGTACGCCACCTGCCATATTCTGCGGACCCTAAATTTAACTAGCTAATTAGGATTTTCTATCCCTAGGATAGAAAATCGCTATTAGCTTGCTTACCACTAGTGCCTTAACGGCCCTCGCGATATATTAACCTACTACCCCTAATAATTCTTCTCTTTCTTTTTTTTAGCTTAGTGTCCCCGTAATATAGCATTCTATAAGCTTTAGTTTAGAGGTATTAGTATAAGCCGTAACACTAGTTATATAATTACGGACCTATAAGAGGAGCGTAGAAACTATTACGTATTAATTAGATCTTTAGCTATCGCGTATATACTATAAATAGTCTAGAAATAGACTTAGCTTTAGAGTATAGATTAGCCTTCTTCTTAGAGTTGCTCTAGTGTCGGAATATTAGTTATATAACGTGGTTATAGGACTATAAAGTAAGACTAGCTAATCTGACCTTGGAGCAAACCCCTATTTTTAGACATTAATAACTACTAACTTTAACACCGCATACGTACCACTACAAGTGATATTCGTGTACGTTGATAAAGCGAGTATACTAACACTTATACTCTGGCGAAACTTATTATATACCTCCTTTTACTTATTAAGAGAGTGCCTAGTTAACTAGCAATTTGGCTTTTTATAAATATAGCACTTCTTCTAGCGATTACTTTAAAATGAACCTCTATAAGGACCTCTATAATTACCTTATAGTCGACGTTTATTATACCCTCTACTATATCCCCTACTACAGCCACTATATATACGGTCTATCCAGTTCTAGTTATATTAGTTTAGAAAACCAGTTTAGATAGGGTTTTCGGTATAAAACTATTAAGATTCTTATATTCGCATTATAGTACCTATAGTAGAGCGTAGTTTGGTATATACTCCTTTAAATATATCTATAGGTTTATATAGCGCCAAATTATACTTAGGAACGCTACGGCAGGCTAAGATAACCTAGTCCCTTAGACTATTCTTATTCTAGTAAGTTTTAGTAAGACTACGTTAGATTTTCTAAAGTTTATTAAAGAGTATTTAAAGGCACTTTAAATAAGTCTTTATCGGGTTAGAAGTAATAACTCTTTAAAATATAGTCTCCCGCCATTCGGACAGATAAAGTTAGCAATTTTTATTAGTCTTAAAGTAGGCTCTAGTAAGCTAAAGTATTATATTAAAACTATAGTTTCTACCCGCAATATAGTCGTAATAAAATGTCGCCGCCTATCCCTTTAATATAATAGAGAAAGCGTAATGGTACTAGTGGCATTAAATTCTAACCTTATTATAATAGTTGTAAAAGACCTATAGTTTTATTCCGAGTATATTATATAGTTCTCCTCTAAACTTCTTCTCTTCGTCCAAATATACCTTTATTAGATTCGTGACTTCTTATAGTAGAGGCTTACTAGTTAGCTAGAATAGAGGAGTTAAAGGCGGTAAAGGAGGTAGAGGAAGAGCACCTCTAGGTAGGAGGGCACCTCTAGGTAAGAGAGTACTTTTAGGTAGGAGATTAGCGTTCTAGGGGTTTTAATATAAATTAAAGTTGCCTTTTAAAGAACATAGGTTGGTTTTAGGTTTCTATAATTAACGTATAATCTTAGCTTCCGTCTATACTAGTTCTTCTATACTAATAATAACGGCCTAAATATTACTAGTAATTGGGTTACTGTTCTTAGTAACGTATACCCTATTCCTATAAAGGATGTTTCAAAAATCCTAAATAATATTAATATTACTAAGTGCTTAGGTGTCGGCGGTCCATCCTATAAAATCCTCCCTAAAATATTCCTATAGCTATAAATTGGCATAGTGTCTATCTCGGTAGAATAGAATATAGTATAGAAGAAGGCCGTTAACTTGTTTTATAGTATAAGTTATTATATTAAAGACAAATTCGTTCTAATCTTTATTAATGAGTTTTATATACATAGCTACCCCTAGTAGTAAGGAGTCTTTCCAGTTATTTGGAGTGGTTATAGCCATATTTTTAGAGGAAGGGAAGTGTTATTAGTATAGGGATTGTTGTTTGGTACGCGTTCGTTATTTAGTACGCGTTTATAATAAGAATTTGTAATTATAGGGCTTAGGACTAGTTCTAGCCTTAAATCGTAAAGACTTGTAAAGCGTGTTATTTTGCGTAATGGACGCAAGAATCTATAATCTAGGAAAGGCTTAGGACTAGTTCTAGCCTTTAAATCCTTAGATTTGTGGAAGAGTTCTATTTAAGGTTTAGGACCAGTTCTAACCTTAAAAGACAGCTTCCTCTAGCACGAGTAATACTAGTACAGTGGCTCGTCTCTTCTTGGTGGAATACCTAGCTGTTCTGTAGTATAACAGTAAAGTTAACTACTAATTAGTGTTGGTAACATAAGGGTGATATTACATAGCTACAGTTTGTAGATAGTATAATGTTGGTTAAAAAGCTTATTCTCTTAGAATGAGGAAGGGTGAGGAACTTAAGGTTCCTTACCACGCTAGTGCCGCGGCGGCACGTGACAACTACGTGCCTTATTCCCGACAGCTACATATTAAAACGGTGCTAAGAACCTTATTTTAACTACTATATACAGTATAGCTTACAAATTTAACGCGCTTACCGATATAGAGGAGCTCCATATTTAAACGGTGTTAGATCTACCGAACAACACCCTTATATTTACATTTGAGCTCCGGTTCCGTTACAATATGGAGCCTCCATATTCGTAACGGAGGTGCAACCAAACAACCCCTAAGAGCTTATAGGTGGTAACTTATTATTTTAAAAATTAGATTTTCCCCATTTTTATCTTCCCCTACATATTACAACTTAAATATATAAGTTATAATATATCTTTTTAATATAGTGGATTCTTTAAGTAAAAGGAAGATCGAAAATTCTATGGCTAAGTTCTGATTCTGAGGAATTTAACCGAACGATCGCCTCATAATCATATTTGAGCTCCATATCGGTTAAATATAGAGCCTCCATATTGAATATGAAGTTGTAACTGAACAACTCCTAGCTCGTTTCCTACATGTTAACTCGTATTCACCTTGAGCTGTTAAGAAGAATTAATGAATAGAGTGACTATTTCATGAGATTTTCGGAACGGTTTGCTTAAACGCTTTCTTAGTGCATGTGAGATGTTTACCAGAGCAGACGATTCACTAAATACAACCGTTAAGTTGTGTAATGATTTTCGTTACGTGGAATAGCTTCCTGCAAATACTCTCTGATAATAGCCACACGATCGCAGAACGATGGCAATGCGGCATCTGTCTTCGCACTCAACCGGAAGAGTTGTGGATGGCCGTGCACCCATTCGCAAACCATCCACCCTTTCCAATCATTTTCTTCTTTTCCTTTCTCGGCCTCAGATGGAGCCACATTTTTGGCGCGGCTATCCCACACAAGCATTTCCTTCCTCTCCTCAGGCTCGCTCTTCTTACCCACATCAATGTCTCTATCCCCTTCCAAAGGAAGGAATTTAAAGCCTCCGTCTGTCTCGTCTTCCTCAATTCTAACGTCCTCTCATGCAACGTGTGGATGCGCAGATCCAATTACGAAACCCCATGAGCGACCAAGATGTTTAGTGGATGTAAAAAGCTAGCGATCTTCGGACAAGTATGCGCGAAGATATGTTGGTTGCGAAGGCGTCAGAACTACCGGGGAATGGCCTGATCCATGCAGGCGGAGATAGAGAGATGGATAGTTAGGTTTAGAGGATAGAGGGCAGGTGCGGAGGAAGTATTGGCGGTGTGTAGAAGACATTGGGGTTTAATTCGCCAAGAATATGTTGATAATGTCCTCTGCCAGGTTTACAAGGCACGGATACAATATTCGCTATCCCTTAACACGCTGGTTTGCGTCCTACCGTTATCGATAAGAACTACCCAATCAGATTAATTAAATA